>Ga0116227_10010031_pt1 | contig 16807 bp, 19 predicted proteins | sample S1TSphgellanicum_FD_89693 | JGI IMG/M metagenome (GOLD analysis project Ga0116227, IMG submission 89693) | Host-associated microbial communities from peat moss isolated from Minnesota, USA - S1T2_Fb - Sphagnum magellanicum MG | ecosystem: Host-associated > Plants > Peat moss > Unclassified...
CACGCCGCCCGCGTGCTGGCCAATTTCTACCGGGCGGATTTACGCCAGGCCGGCCTCGGCAGCGGCTGCCATGCGTTCCGCGCGGTCCTGCCCGCCGGGCTCTCGGGTCCAGTCGAAGTGCGCCGCGCCGCGGATGGCGCGGAACTCGCCTGGACCGATGCCGCCCTCGCCCTGGCGGCATAATCTAGGAACTCTAATTTCTTGTAAGAGCAACCAGACGCAATAAAATTTTGTTATCAAACCGCTCACGTGTTATCAAAATCCTGTCATCTATACTACCCTATTCGCCCTTGCGACCACAGCCTCGAACAGCACCTGCGTCCCCGCCTCGGCTTCCTCCGGCAGGATGGATTCCTCCTCGTTATGCGAAAGCCCGTCCTTGCAGGGGGTAAAGATCATCGCCGTCGGGATGATCGTCGCGGTATGCACCGCGTCGTGCCCGGCGCCGCTTACCATGTCGCGGTGGCTGTAGCCGAGTTTTTCGGCGGCGGCGCGGACCAGTGCTACGCAATCGGCGTCGAAGGGCTGCGCGGGAACGCGGAAGACCGGTTTCAGCGCCAAGCTGCACCCGTTCGCCGCCGCAATCTCCGTTGCCCTTACCGGAAATGTCTCTGCAATTTCCTTGATCCTTGCATCATCCGGATTGCGAAAATCCACCGTAAACCGCACCTCGCCGGGTATCACATTGGGAGAATTCGGCAGCACGTACAGCCGCCCCACCGTCCCCCGCCCAGGGTCCGCGATATTTTTCTCCCCCTGCTCGCGCATGGTGGTGTTCACAAGCTCGATGATCCGCGCGGCCGTCAGCAGCGCGTCCTTGCGCGCAATCGGCGGGGTGGTGCCGGCGTGGGAATCCTGGCCGGTCACCGTCGCCTCGTACCAAATCTGCGCCTGCGCGCCGGTAACAATCCCAATTTTCGTCTCCTCCGCCTCAAGAATCGGCCCCTGCTCGATATGCAGTTCAAACAGCGCATCGGCCGGAAACGGCGCCGCCGGAACAGACCCCTCATACCCAATCGCCGCCAGCGCCTCGCCCACACTCACGCCGTCCTCGTCCTTCAACGCTTTCACCGCGTCTTCCTTGAACAGCCCGGCCCAGACGCCGCTGCCCATCATGGCGCGGCCAAAGCGAGTCCCCTCCTCATCCGTCCAGTTCACCAGTTCCAGCGGCGCTTCAGTCACAATCCCCAAATCGTTCAGCGTGCGCATCACCTCCAACCCCGCAATCACCCCCAGCGCGCCATCGAATTTGCCGCCCGTCGGCTGGGAGTCCAGATGGGAACCGAACAGCACCGGCGGCCTGGACGAATCCTTTCCCTCGCGCCTGGCGAACATGTTCCCCATGCTGTCGAACCGCACTTTCAGCCCAATCGCCTCGCACCATTCGGAAAACTGCGCGCGGCCGCGCTTGTCGGTCTCCGTCAGCGTAATCCGCTTCACCCCGCCCTTCGGAGTCCCTCCGATTTCGGCGATTTTCATGAGCGTCTCCCATAGCCGGGCGCCGTCGATCCGCTGATTGGTCAATGCCGCCATGTTTTTGCTCCCGGTTTGCGCTGTGACAATTCGGGCTTTATGCACCCCGCAAATCAAGCGGAAAAGCAGCACATGGCGAGTATCGGCGATAATTCGGGCAATCAGACGGCGCTGGAACGGCAGGCGGCGATCCTGGCGGAACCGGTCACGGCAGAGCGCGGCATGGCCAACGCCATCCGCGCCCTGACGATCGACGCCGTGGAAGCCGCCAAATGCGGCCACCCCGGTATGCCGATGGGCATGGCGGATGTGGCGACCGTGCTGTGGACGAAATTCCTGAAATACGACGCCGCCGACGCAAAATGGCCCGACCGCGACCGCTTCGTCCTCTCCGCCGGCCACGGCTCCATGCTGCTCTACGCGCTTCTGCACCTCACCGGGCATGAGGGCATGGAAATCAATGACTTAAAGCAATTCCGCCAGCTCCACTCAGTCGCGGCCGGGCATCCCGAGTACCGCGAGCATCCGGCCATCGAGATGACCACCGGCCCGCTCGGCCAGGGTTTTGCAACAGCGGTCGGCATGGCGATGGCGGAGCGGCTGCTGGCGGCGAAATTCGGCAAAAGCCTGGTGGATCACCGCACGTGGGTGATCGCCGGCGATGGCTGTTTGATGGAGGGGATCAGCCACGAGGCCGGGGCGCTGGCCGGCCACCTCAAGCTCAACAAGCTCATCGTGCTGTTCGATGACAACAGCATTTCCATCGATGGCGGCACGGAGCTGTCCACCTCCGAGGACCCGCTGAAAAGGTTTTCAGGCTACGGCTGGGCCGTCCGCCGGATTGACGGGCATGATTTCAGCCAGATCCAGGCCGCTCTGCAATTCGCCCAAAAATCCGCAAAACCCGTGATGATCGCATGCAAAACCATCATCGGCTTCGGCGCGCCGAGCAAGGCGGGCACGGCCGGCAGCCATGGCGCGGCACTTGGGGGCGCTGAAGCCGAGGGTGCGAAACGGGCGCTGGGCTGGGACCATCTGCCCTTCACGGTGCCGGAAAACATCTACGCGCCCTGGAGGGAAGCCGGCACACGCGGCGCCACCGCCCGCCGCGCCTGGCTGAAACGGGCGCAAAAACACCCCCAAAAAGCCGAATTCGAGAGGGTGATGGCCGGCAAGCTGCCGGATGGCTTGGCCGAGGCAATGAGCAACTACAAGGCCGGCCTCATAGCATCCATGCCCAAGCTGGCGACGCGGCAGGCCAGCCAAAAGGCGCTGGAAGTGCTGGTGCCGGTGATGCCGGAGCTGGTTGGCGGCTCGGCCGACCTCACCGGCTCCAACCTCACGCAGGTGAAAGGCATGGCCGCGGTTGCGCCGGATAATTTTACCGCCCGCTACATCTACTACGGCGTGCGGGAGCACGGCATGGCGGCGGCGATGAACGGGATTGCGCTCCATGGCGGGTTGATTCCCTATGGCGGCACGTTTTTCGTCTTCACGGACTATATGCGCCCCTCCATCCGCCTGGCGGCGCTGATGGGGATACGGGTGATTCATGTGCTGACGCATGATTCCATCGGCCTGGGCGAGGATGGGCCGACGCACCAGCCGATCGAGCATCTGGCGAGTTTCCGGGCCATGCCCAACGTGCTGGTCCTGCGCCCGGCGGATGCAATTGAGACCGCCGAGGCCTGGGAGCTGGCCATCCGCAACACTTCGGGGCCGACGCTGCTGGTCCTGTCCCGCCAAGCCGTGCCGGCGCTGCGGGATTCCGCGAACGGCAATAAATCGGCGCGCGGCGCCTATGTTCTGGCGGAGGCGGACGGCAAACGGGCGGCGACGCTGATCGCGACAGGCACGGAAGTCGCCCTGGCGATGGCGGCGCGGGCGACGCTGGCGAAGGAAGGCATCCAGGTCGCGGTGGTCTCGGCGCCCAGCTTCGAGCTGTTTGGCAAGCAGGATAAGTCCTACCGGGAGTCAATTCTGGGGACCGCCCCGCGCATCGGTATCGAAGCCGCCAGCGGTTTCGGATGGGAGCGCTGGCTCGGCGAGGACCAGAAGTTTATCGGGATGAAAACTTTTGGCGCCAGCGCGCCGGCGGAAGACCTATATGAGTATTTCGGCATTACCGAGGCGGCAATCGTGGCCGCCGTGAAGCAAGCAGGAGTGTAACGTGGCGGTGAAAATTGCGATTAACGGATTTGGGCGGATCGGCCGGCTGGTGCTGCGGGCGATGATCGAAAGCGGCCGGGACGATCTGGTGCCGGTGCTGATCAACGATCTCGGCAGTGTCGAGGATAACGCCCACATGTTCCGCTACGATTCCGTGCATGGGCGTTTTCCTGGCACGGTGACGGTGGATGGCGACAGTCTCCTCATCACCCTGAACGGCCGCACCTATGGGCCAATAAAAGTTTCCGCCGAGCGCGACCCCGCCAAAGTGCCGCTTTCCGGCGTGGATGTGGCGATGGAATGTACCGGGCTTTTCACCAAGCGCGAAGAGGCCGCCAAGCTGATCACCGCCGGCGCGCGCAAAGTTCTCATCTCCGCCCCGGCCGACGGGGTGGACGCGACGGTGGTGTATGGCGTGAACCATAAGGTGATCACGCCGGAGATGACGGTGATCTCCAACGCTTCCTGCACCACGAATTGTTTGGCGCCGATGGCGAAAGTGCTGCACGAAAGTTTTGGGATCGAGCGCGGCTATATGGTGACCATCCATTCCTACACCGGCGACCAGCGCACGGTGGACACGCTGCACAAGGATCTGCACCGGGCCCGCGCGGCGGCGGTTTCGATGATCCCCACGACCACCGGCGCCGCCAAGGCGGTCGGCCTGGTGCTGCCGGAGCTGAAAGGCAAGCTGGACGGCACCGCCATCCGGGTGCCGACGCCGAATGTGTCCCTGGTCTCGCTGGATGTGAATTTGAAGAAGCAGGCCACCGCCGCCGAGATCAACGCCGCGATGAAGGCGGCGAGCGAGGGCGAGCTGAAGGGCATTATGGACTATTCCACCGCCAAGCTGGTCAGCCATGATTTCAACCATGTCGCCTATTCCTGCAGCTTCGATGCCCCGCAAACCGCGGTGGTGGATGGCGCGCTGGCCCGCGTGATGGGCTGGTACGACAATGAATGGGGTTTTTCGTCCCGCATGAGTGACACCGCGGCGCTGTTCGGGTCCCTGTAACATGGCGGCGCGCACGCTGGATGATGTGGATGTAAAGGGTCTGCGCGTGCTGCTGCGCGCCGACCTCAACGTGCCGATGCAGGGCGGCATGATTTCCGACACCTCGCGGCTGGAACGGGTGGCGCCGACAATTGCGGAACTTGCCGGCAAGGGCGCGAAAGTAATCGTGTGCAGCCACTTTGACCGGCCGAACGGGCAGATTGTGCCCGCCATGTCGCTGCGGCCGATTGCCGAGGCGCTGGGGAGGATTCTCGGCAAGCCGGTGGCGTTCGCGGAGGATTGCGTGGGGCCGGTGCCCGGCGCCGCGGTGGCGCTGTTGCCGGATGGCGGCGTGCTGGTGCTGGAAAACACCCGTTTTCATCGCGGCGAGGAAAGCAATGAACCGCGGTTTTCCCGCGAACTGGCCGATTTGGCCGACATCTACGTGAATGACGCATTTTCCGCCGCCCACCGCGCCCATGCCAGCACGGAAGGGGTGGCGCATCTGCTGCCCTCCTTCGCCGGCAGGCTGATGCAGGCGGAACTGGCAGCACTTGAGGCGGCTTTGGGCAACCCGGCGCGGCCGGTGGCGGCGATTGTCGCGGGATCAAAAGTTTCGACCAAACTCGACCTCTTGGGCAACCTGGTTGGCAAGGTGGATGTTCTGGTCATCGGCGGCGCCATGGCGAATACGTTTCTGGGCGCGCAAGGGCATGATGTTGGGAAATCCCTGCAGGAAAAAGACCTGTATCCGACGGCGCTGGAGATTCTGGAGACCGCCAAAGCCAAGGGTTGTGAAATCATTCTCCCGGTCGATCTGGTGGTGAGCGAGACGTTTGCGGTTAACCCGCCGACTCAAGTTGTGGGGGTGGATGCGGTGCCGCAAGAGATGATGGCTCTTGATGTCGGGCCGAAAACTGTCAACGCTCTCATCGCAAGGCTGCCATCCATTAAAACCATTATCTGGAATGGCCCGCTTGGGGCATTTGAAACCCAGCCGTTCGACGCGGCGACCAATGCGCTGGCCGCGGCGGTCGAAGCGGCGACCGCTTCCGGCAACCTGGTTTCGGTGGCCGGCGGCGGCGACACGGTCTCTGCCCTGCGCGCCGCCGGCGTTGCCGGTTTAACTTATGTGTCTGGCGCTGGAGGCGCTTTCCTCGAATGGATGGAGGGCAAAACATTGCCGGGCGTTGCGGCGTTGACCTTATCCCGGTACCCGGACTAAGCCGCCGGGCCGCTGCCGGGCTGATTCTGTTCTCGGTGCTGATGTGGGGTTTTTCGCCCATTTGCACGCGCTATCTGGTTGGTGAACATCTCTCCGGCCTGCCGCCGGAGGCACTTTCCGCACTGCGCTACAGCCTGGCCGCGCTATGTTTTTCGCCGATGCTGCTGAACTTGCGCGGCTGGAGCCGGCGGGATCTGGCGCTGGGCGCGGCGCTAGGGGTGCTGGGTGTCGCCGGCTTCAACCTGCCCGCCACCATGGGCCAGCGCACGGTTTCCGCCGGGCTGACCGGGCTGCTGGAAGCGGCGGCGCCGATGATGATCGTGATTTTTTCCTCCATCCGCGCGCGGCGGCTGCCGGCGGGGCGGACGTTGCTGGCGGGGATGATCGGGCTGGCCGGAATTCTGCTGCTGGCGCGGGGCAGCGGGCCGGTGCTGGGGGATCCCAAGGGAATTGCGCTGATCCTGTTCGCGGCCCTGGCGTGGTCTGTCTATTGCGTGCTGGTGCCGCCTCTGATCAAGCGCCGCGGGGCGCTGCCGGTGACTTCGGTGATCATGCTGGCGGGCGCGGTGCCGCTGATCGGCATCGGCGGGACGCAGGCGCCGCATATGATGCAGGCGATGACCGGCTTCGAATGGGCGCTGCTGACCGGCCTGGTGCTGGGCACATCGGTACTGGCGATGATTACCTGGAACGCCGGAACCGCCGTGCTGGGCAGCGTGCAGGCGGGGTGGTTCATGTACCTGGTGCCCTTGGTGAGTTTGATCGGCGGGGCGATCATCCTCGGCGAGCCGGTTAAGCTGGTGGAACTGGCCGGCGGCGGGTTGATACTCCTGTCGGTGTATCTGTCACAGCGTTAGCTTTGGATTACGCCGCCCCGGCGTCCAGCTTCTCGGTCAGCGCGGCCTCGTGCCGCATCATGCGGCGGGCGAGTTTCAGGGCCTCATAGCACTGATCGGCTTCGACAAGTGCCGTGATTTTTTCCAGCACTTCGCGGACCAGCGGCGTGGTTGCATAGGCTTTGAACTCGGCAACATGATTGCGGACGGCGAGCAGCGCCTGGGCGCGTTCATCCTGGTTGCCGATATAGGCCGTTTGAATATCGTAATAGATGCGTCCGGCGGGGGTACGCGCCTCCTCCGGCATCAAGATTTGCTTGCCGAACAAAAACCGCGCCTTGCCGGTGATTTCGATCCGGGCCTTGCCGCGAAACCGAATTGCCGCGCCGTTGATGATGATCAGCTCATCCTGCTTTAGCTCAAGTACCAGCCCAGGCATTCGTTCTACCGATCAGTCTCCGGATTTTTTTCCGCATGCGCGGCGCGAGTCCGGCCTAGTGTGGCAAACGAATGTTAAGAAAAGATGTCGGGGACAAAGGCTCCGGCGATCGGGCCGGCTATGTCTGCAGCCGGCCCTGTTCCATCATGCGGCGCGCCGCGACGTGGCGGATTTGCCGAGGAGAGAGATAAATTCCCGGTTAAAATCCTTGATGTCGTCCGGTTTGCGGGAGGTCACGAGATTGCCGTCGACCACCACGGACTGGTCAACCCAGTTGGCGCCGGCGTTCTTGAGATCCGTCTGCAGGGACGGCCAGGAGGTGATTCGTCTGCCGTGCACGGCATCGGCCTCGATCAGCGTCCAGGGCCCGTGGCAGATCGCCGCCACCGGTTTTTCGCCTTGCGTGAAATGCCGGATGAAGGCGATGGCGTGCTTGTCCGTGCGCAGCGTATCCGGATTGGCAACGCCGCCGGGGAGCACCAGACCGTCGAAATCCTCGGGCCGGGCTTTGGCGAGTTCGAGATCGACCTTGATCTTGTCGCCTTTCTCATGGTGGTTCATGCCCTGAATCTCGCCGGGTTTCTGCGAGACAATCGTCACTTCCGCGCCGGCGGCGCGAAGCGCCTTCACCGGTTCGGTGAGTTCCACCTGCTCAAAGCCATCGGTGGCCAGAACGGCGATTTTGCGATGTTTGATATCTGCCATGTCTTCTCCTTGTCGAGCGGGCTTTTCTCCGCCTGCCCGCTAGCTGGTATTTTTTGTTTCATCGGCAACCGTGCAGCAGAATTATGAACATAGTCTCATGCGCGGTTCATCGGCAGTGCAGTGACTTTATGCAATGAATTCAGCATTACAACGGAGGAAATCCATGCTTGAAAATTCGGAAGTTCTTGAACATCGTATCCGCGAGCGGGCGTTTGAGCTGTGGCAGGAAGCCGGCTGCCCGGAGGGCCGGGCGGATGAATTCTGGCATCTGGCGCGTGAGCAGGTCACGCAGGTGCAGACTGACATTGTGGAGGAAGCCGGCGGGCATTATCCGCCGACGGGGGATACGCAGAATTTTGCGTGAATAACACGAGATGGCTTGGACTTCGCTTAACCACCCCGTCATTGCGACGAAGCAATCCATCGTTCTTGCTTTTCGACAGAAAAGATGGATTGCCGCGGCCGCTTCGCGGCCTCGCAATGACGGGGTGCAAGGCTACCAGGGAATGGTCTTGCCCCGGTAGTCCAGATATTCGTGCTTGCCGCTGCCGGCTTTGGATTCCAGCACGTCCGCCATGCCTTTGACGCTGGTGGCGACGTCAATATCAGCACCTTCGCCACCCATATCGGTTTTCACCCAGCCTGGATGCATGGAAAGGACCGTGATATCCGCCTTCACATCGGCCACGAAGCCGCGCGTCAACTTGTTGAGCGCGGCTTTGCTGGCGCTGTAGATCGGCGCGAACATGCCGCTGTCGGTCGCCACGCTGCCCAGGATCGATGTCATGAAAGCGAGGATGCCGGTGCCGGGCTTGACCGTTGGCAGCAGCTTGTAGGCGAGCCGAACCGGCGAGATGGCGTTGGTCATGAACAGATGCGCCATCTCCTCCTCGGTCACGGTCTCAGCCGTCTTGCCCTCCGGTCCGCCGATACCGGCGTTGATGAACACCACATCATAGCTATGGGATTTCACCCGCTCGACGAACGCATCCACCGCGCGGCGATTGTTGATGTCCACCGTGTCCAACGTCACCTGACTATGGAATTCCTCCAGCCCCATCTCCTTGGAAGCGGTGCGGACGGTGGCCGTCACCTGCCAGCCGCGGTGCAAAAGCTCCTTCGTCAGCCCGAGGCCGAGGCCGCGGGAGGCGCCGATGATGAGGGCGGATTTGGTGGCGGGCGGCATGGCGGGCTCCTGTTGAGTTGCGCCTACATAAAATCACGCCGGCCGGTGGAAACAAGACCTACCGCGCAATGGCCCTCTGCATCCCGGCCGTGTCCGGGTTTTTGCGGAACAGCCGGCGGAACCAGCTTTCGCTCATCCTGGCATGGGTCTCGGCCAGCTCGGCGCCGCGCGCCTCCAGCTCGCGGGCCTGGCCGATGGCGAGCATGGTGATACGGTAAGCGGCTTCAGGGTTGCGGACGAACAAAGCGCGGATAATGGCGTCTGCCTCGACATCCAGCGGCGGCAACTCAGCACCCGGCGCGCCGTGGACGGCGCGGTCGACAAACTCGGTAATGGTTTTCTGCTCGTCGCGCGTCAAATCTGCCCCCTTTTGTCATCTTGCGGGGCATAAAAGCAGGGGCGCAAGACGAATGGGTTAATATGGCTCCGATTTCACCCCGTGTTCGCGTGGCGCTCAGATTTGTAAATAAGCAGCCGGATGCCGTGGCGGAGAAAAAAACCGGATTCGGCCATGCCGATGGCGCCGAGAATGGTGCGGGAGGCATGATTCTGCTCGCGCGCCACGGCGATTATTTTTGGCAGCATTGCGGTTTCGTGCCCGTAAATCAGCGCGGCGGAGGCCGCCTCCGACGCCAGCCCCAGGCCGCGCGCCGATTGGAAATAAGCAAAACGCAGCGCAATCCCAAGGCCATCCTGCCGGTGCATCAGCCCGGTAATCCCGACAAACGCGCCGCCGGCAAGCTGCCGGACCGACCAGATGCCAAAACCGTGCTTGCCCCAATACTGAATGTCCAAAGCGAGCTCCTCCGCGGTTTGCAGCGGCGAGCGCACGCCGCCCAGCATTTGCGCGAATGCAAGCGGGTCCGCTTTCAATCTGGTCAAATCCCGCAAATCGGCCGGCGCCACCGGAGTCATGGTCAGCCGCGCCGTTTGCAGACGCCACGGCGTGATCATGGCGCTACCTGGTCAGGGGGCGGTATTTAATGCGGTGCGGCTCCGCCGCGTCCTGCCCAAGGCGGCGTCGCTTGTCTTCTTCGTAGGCCTGGAAATTGCCTTCAAACCATTCGACGTGGCTGTCGCCCTCGAACGCCAGGATGTGGGTTGCGAGGCGGTCCAGGAACCAGCGATCATGCGAGATGATGACGGCGCAACCGGGGAATTCCATTAGCGCGTCTTCAAGGGCGCGGAGCGTATCAACGTCCAGGTCGTTGGTGGGTTCGTCGAGGAGGATGACATTGGCCTCGGATTTCAACATTTTCGCCAGGTGCACGCGGTTGCGCTCACCGCCGGACAGGATTCCGACTTTCTTCTGCTGGTCGGAGCCTTTGAAGTTGAAGGCGCCGACATAGGCGCGCGATTGCACGGTGCGCTTGCCGAGGTGAATCACATCGGTGCCGCCGGAAATTTCCTCCCAGACGTTTTTGCTGCCGTCCAGGGAGTCGCGGGACTGATCGACATAGCCTAGTTTCACGGTATCGCCGATTTTCAAGGACCCGGAATCCGGCTTGTCGACGCCGGTGATCATTTTGAACAAAGTGGTTTTGCCGGCGCCGTTGGGGCCGATGACGCCGACGATGCCGCCGGGCGGGAGCTTGAAGTTGAGGCCGTCGATCAGCTCGCGGTCGCCAAAGCCTTTGTGCAAATCGATCGCCTCGATGACCGTGCCGCCGAGCCGCGGGCCGGGCGGGATGATGATTTCTGCGACACCGGCGACGAGTTCCTGGGATTTGGCGAGCATTTCCTCATAGCGCTGGATGCGGGCGCGGGATTTGGTCTGCCGGGCCTTCGGGGAAGATGCGATCCATTCCTGTTCCTCGGCCAAGGCGCGCTGGCGGGAGGATTCCTCCTTCTCCTCCTGCGCCAGGCGCTTGCGCTTTTGCGCGAGCCAGGAGGAATAATTGCCCTCGTAGGGGTAGCCGCGGCCACGCTCTATTTCCAGAATCCAGTTGGTCACATTGTCCAGGAAATAGCGGTCGTGGGTCACCAGAATGACGGTGCCGGTGTAGTTTTGCAGCGTGCGTTCCAGCCAGGCGACGGATTCCGCGTCCAGATGGTTGGTCGGTTCGTCCAGGAGGAGCAAATCAGGCTTTTCCAGCAGCAGGCGGCACAGTGCGACGCGCCGGCGCTCACCGCCGGAAAGCGGGCCGACGGGCAGATCGGGCGCCGGGCAGCGCAGCGCATCCAGCGCGATTTCGATGCGCCGGTCGAGGTCCCAGCCGTCCTCGGCGTCGATGATTTCCTGAAGCTTTGCCTGCTCCGCAAGCAGCGCGTCCATCTTGGCGTCGTCCATCGGCTCGGCGAATTCGTCGGAGATGGCGTTGAAGCGGGCGAGGGCGGCTTTCAGGTCCGCGAAGGCGAGGGCGACGTTCTCGCCGACGGTTTTCGTCGGGTCCAGATGTGGTTCCTGCGCCAGATAGCCGACTTTGGCGCCCTCGGCGGCAAACGCCTCGCCGCCATATTCTTTTTCGATTCCGGCGATGATTTTCAGCAGCGTGGATTTGCCGGCGCCGTTGACGCCCAGCACGCCGATTTTCACGCCCGGGAGGAACGAAAGCGTAATGCCCTTAAACACCTCGCGGCCGCCCGGATAGGCTTTCGTGAGGTCTTTCATGACGTAGACATACTGGTAAGCGGCCATTTTGCACCTTGGTGACGGTTATGACTGGTATAGAAGCGGGCAGTTGCGGCGGCAACGTCGCCGGCTGAAAATGCTTGAGAAGTGCCCTCGGCGATGGTAAAATGCAGTCTAGAATTTCGATTTTGCGTGAAGGAGAAAACAATGAGCCTTGTCCGCAATTTACTGCTTGCCGGGATTGGCGCCGCCCTGGCCGGCCCGGCGCTTTGCCAGACGCTGCATGAGGAAACCGTGCAGATTGGCCCGAACATGGTTGAACAGATCTATTTCACCGGCAATGCGGCGCAGCAGGTGACCATGCAGCCCGCGCCGGCGGCGATGCTGGCGGCGATGGCGCAGCAGCAGGCAGCGATGGCGGCACAGACGCAGCAGATGCTGCAACAGGCTGCGTCGCTGCTGAACGCGCCGATGTCAGCGCCGGCGATGCCGATGATAACGGCGGCGAGTTCGGGCGGCGCCTGCGTGACGAGCATGTCCTTCGTGCAGATCAACGGCGAAAAACCGCAGGTGACGGAATACAGCTCGCCAGGGTGCGGCGCCGCGACTCCCGCGCCGGCCGGCCCGGCAGCGGTGCAGCCGACGGAATTGCAGCCGGCCCGCGCGCCTGCCGTGCCGACGCCAAAACTGATCCAGGCCCGGCTGGCAACGCCGCCAAACGAAGACCCGAGCGGCTAAAATTTTTCGCTCTCCGTCCGATGAGCAAACCGATCACGGAGGTGATGTGGGTGGTAGCACGCGGAGTTGAAACTCACTCCGCGGCTGCTCAATCCGGTGAAAGGAGTCCTGGACCATTGGCAAATCCGGCGGAACGTAAGGTGGTGCGATGAACACCAGCGCGACGATCAAGGATGTAAGAACGCCGAAGGCAACCTTCATTACGGCGCCGATTTCGGCCTGCGCCACCGCCCCGCAGCCGAAAAAATATCCCAGAATCCAGCCCGGCAGCGCACCGCATAGGTCAAGATAAACCGGTAGAAAAGGCGGCAGCCGGTCCACGAACAGCGGCATTATGGACCCCATGCCGCTGAACAGAGGGATGGTTACGACGGCGTAAGCCAGCGTAAGCGCGCCGGCGAACACGGCCGTGACCGCCGGAGCTGATCGGCGCAATAGCCGCCGGCTCGCTGCGATTGAGATAACACCGGTGAAGATAGCAACCGCGAATGACTCGGCCAGAAAGAATATCACCGCGACGTGCGGCGCCGGGATCGAAGGTTGCGGGAATACCATGACCAGAACCAGCAGCCGCGGCAGACCGGAAAGCCAGTCCAAAGCGATTGTCAGTATGACCGTGACGACGATCGCGGCCACATCAGCAGCCGTCAGGCGGCGGTCCAGCATTCAGCGCCGGAACGTCAAGGATTCACCGAGCCGGCCTGCACCCAATAGGTGTTATCATCGCCGTTCGGCCGGTAGACGATGAATTCGCCCGGTGACGCCGGAGATGGCGGCTGATCGGCTACGATGGTTCCGAAAGTGACGCCGCGGGTGATCTGGCAGGAAGCGGCAAGCGCCGTGGTCACCGCCTGCCGCCGCTCATCTTCATTGCCGGCATTGATGGCCGCGTCATACGTGTTCCAGAACGCCAGCATATCAGCGACATTCTGGCAGACCATCGTATTGGGGTTGACCGTCATCGGCTTGCCGATAAGGAACGCGAACACAGGCTGCTGGTGCGCTGTCGGTTCAGTCGGGTAGTCAAAAAATGCAGGCTGGGCCGCGGGCGCGTTGTTCAGCTCTGGAGACGGCTGCAGCAAGATGGTGCCCCACACGCCGGCGGCTACGATCACCAGCAATCCGATAACCACGACAAAGATGGCCGTAAGTCGAGTCATGGTTAAAATTATGTTAGATTGGCTTCCAGGTAAAGCGGCACGGTGATGATGTTAACATGACGCTATGCCAAGTCCGAAAGGCAGGCTGACGAAGGCGCCGCAGGCCTTATTCAGCTGGTCCTGGCTCACCACCACCCCAGAAAGATTGGCCGAATCAAAGCGGGCGCCGTCCAGATCGGCGTTTTCCAACTGCGCATTTGTCAGATTGGCGTTGTAGAGATTGGCGCCATCGAGATCGGCGTTTTCGAGTTGTGCATTGATGAGTTTGGCATCCTGCAACTGTGCGCCCGATAGGTCCGCCCCCTCCAATTCGGCCCCTGAAAGATCAGCATGTTGCAGATTGGCGCCGGTCAGGTCGGCCCCTTGCAGCCGCGTCCCAGACAGATTGGCGCCGGCGAGATTGCGATGCGCGAGGTTGGCGTTTTGCAACGATTGACCAGCAAGATTCTGGCCCTCAAGGCTCGGCGAGCGATTGGCAAAGACCCAGATGGCGATTGCCGCCGCGCCCAGAAGGGCCGCAAAAATTAGCCAGGGTGCACGGGAACGCGGGAGGCCGGTGCCGCGCGTCGCTGGTATCGGTACGGCGACACTGCCAAAGCGGAAGCTGATCCACCAGATACCCCAGACTGCCAGCATGGCGGTGAAGGTGATCAGGGCCACCTGCGCAAAAACGCCGGCACTCACCATTGCAAAGCGGCCATCTGATTCATTCCAGTCCAAATGGCGCGCATCTTCGCATGTTTCCCCGGCCCGTTAAACGCTCTCAAACGCCAGCGTGAACGGTCCCGCCGTTTCGCCGCAACCGCCCAGCCGGCGCAGCGTGTCCACCAGCCATCTGCCGGCTGGCCCCGGGGGTGCGGCGGCGCGGTAGGTGGCGGACATCGGCATGAAAAACCCTTCCAACGGGTGATCCTCGGGCACGATTTCGACCAACGCGCCTTCGGCCAAGTCGCGTTCCACCATCGCATGCGGCATCCCGCCCCAGCCGAGGCCGGCGCGCAGGAAGGCGTGCTTGGCGCCGAGATCGGCCAGGCGCCAGTTGCGCGGCGATTTCACCTGGAATTCCTGGCCTTTGGAGAGTTCCGTGCGGTCCGTCAGCACCAGCTGAACATGCTTCGCCAGCTCCCGGTCCGCCACGGGTGCCGGCAGTTTCGCCAGCGGGTGGCCAGGTGCCGCGACGAACAGCATTTTTACGCCTAGCAGCCGCTCGCGCACCAGCTCCGGCGCCGCCACGGTCAGCGTTCCCATCACGCCAAGCTGGCACCGGCCGTCCATGACCGCCTGCGCGACGCCGCCCAGCACTTCGACATAAATCCTGAGCGGCACCATCGGAAACTCCTCACCGAAGGCGGCCGCGGCGCGTGTCAGCACCGCCATGGGGAAGAGCACATCGATGGCGACCGATAGTTCGGGTTCAATACCGCTCGCCATGCCCTGCGCCCGCGCCTTCAGCGCATTGACCGAAGCGGCAACCTCCCGCGCATCGGCCAGCAGCAGCTTGCCCTGCGCGGTGAGCACCGGGTAGCGGCCGGACCGCTCGAACAGCGCCACGCCAAGCTGGCATTCCAGGTTGGCGATGGTCTGGCTGACGACGGATTGCGCGCGGTTGAGGCGGCGGCCGGCGGCGGAAAAACTACCATCCTCGGCGGCGGCGATGAAGGTTTTCAGCTGGTCCAAGGACAATCCGTCTAGCATTTTTTGCACCATCTATCGGCTGTACCGATGGTATATATCTCAATATATAGTCTAGTCCATGGTGAGTCCCGGTGCTTAATCAGGGTTCAACCTCAAATTAGGAACAGAAAAATGAATCTCCTGCACATCGATTCCAGCATTCTGGGCGAAAACTCGGTTTCCCGCATTCTCTCCGCCTCCATCGTGGAACGGGAGAAAACACTGCATCCTGGCATCGCCGTTACGTATCGGGACCTTGCGGCAACGCCGCTGCTGCACCTCGGCCCTTCGCATATCGCCGCCTGGCACGGTGCGCCCCCGGCGGATGATGCGGTAGCGGCCGACCTAGCGGCTGGAGGGGCGATTGTGGAAGAATTGTTTGCCGCAGATATCATCGTGATCGGCGCGCCGATGTATAATTTCACCATCCCGACCCAACTGAAAGCCTGGATTGACCGGATTCTGATCGCCGGCAAGACTTTCAAATACACCGAGGCTGGCCCGGAATCCCTGCTGCCGGCCGGGAAAAAAGTGATCCTCGGCCTGGCGCGCGGCGGTTTTTACGGCGCCGGCACGCCTTTCGCCGCGTTCGAGCACCAGGAAAGCTACCTGCGGACGGCCCTCGGCTTTATCGGCCTGACCGATGTCAGCGTCGTCCACGCCGAAGGCATTGCGATGGGTCCGGAAGCAAGGACGGCGGCGATTGATTCGGCGCATGGCGAAATCGCCGCGCTGGCCGCATAACGGAAGGTTAGAGTCATGTTGAAAACGTTTTCTGCCGCGGCATTGGCCGCGGCGATCTTCTCCGCGTCCGCGGTTAGCGCGCAAGCGCAGGCCGTGCCCAATCTGAGCCCGACGGCGGTCAATGCCGGCGCCTATACCGTCGAGCCGATGCACACCCGCGTATTGTTTGCCGTCTCGCACATGGGGTTCACCACATGGTACGGCGAATTCACCAATGTCTCGGGCACGCTGACGCTGGCGCCGAAAACGATTTCAACCAGCACGCTGGATATAAAAATCCCGACGGACACGGTTTCCACCAGCAATACCAAGCTGGACGGCGAGTTGAAAAGCCCGGTGTGGTTTGACGCCGCGCAATACCCGACCATCGAATTCAAGGCGACGCATATCGTGAAGACCGGCCATGACACCGCCAATATTACCGGCGATCTGACGTTTCATGGCGTCACCAAACCAGTTACGCTGCATGCCATTTTTAATGGCGCCGGCACCAACCCGCTGACCAAGCAATACACCGTCGGCTTCAACGCGACCGGCGAGATCAAGCGCAGCGATTTCGGCGTGAAAACCTATGTGCCGCTGATTGGTGATGAGGTGACGCTGACGATCAGCGCCGGCTTCGTGCAGTGAGCGCGTTACGCTTCCGGTTTGGTGACGAACACCCGGCGCTTCAGAGGTAGAACGTCCCAGCCTGTGCGGGCGGCGATGAGGCCCCAGAGGCCGCGGGGGGCGAGCATCATGACGCCGATGGCGATGGCGCCGAGGATGATGAGGTAGATGCTGCCGAGATTCGCCAGCGCGCCGCGAAGGAGGAAGAAAAGAAAGGCACCTAGGACCGGGCCTTCGATGGAGCCGATGCCGCCTATGACCGTTATGAAAATCACCAGCACCG
>Ga0116227_10010033_pt1 | contig 16805 bp, 13 predicted proteins | sample S1TSphgellanicum_FD_89693 | JGI IMG/M metagenome (GOLD analysis project Ga0116227, IMG submission 89693) | Host-associated microbial communities from peat moss isolated from Minnesota, USA - S1T2_Fb - Sphagnum magellanicum MG | ecosystem: Host-associated > Plants > Peat moss > Unclassified...
CCAAAAACCACAAGAAACAAGTTCCAGGATTAGGAATTTATTCTTGAAGCTCGAGCTTGCCCTAAACCCTAACTCTCTGGTGGCCTGCAGGAAGGTCTTGTAGCTAGAGAGCAGCACCAGCTAATCAACGAAAACATCTATGATAAGCACAAGCTACTGCTGTTCTCGTGTGCGGAGATCTCAGCATGTGACCTAGAGCTAGGATCAGGTTGTAATATTGCAGCTTGACAAGAAGAAGAAGAAGAAGAAGAAGATCCCGAGATCAAGGCAGCTGCAGCAGCAGCAGCTCGAAGAAGACTCACAGTGTTCGCAAACTGAGTGTAGATGGCGGGTGGTAAGTAAGAGTAGTAGACCAGAGTGTCGAAGCTGGCGTTCAGTCCTACGGGAATACTTTTGTTTCCGACCTCCAGCGCTGTGATCTCCACCAGATTCTCCTGGCTGTAACAACAACAACAACAACCAGATTCGAATTGGCAGTTTTGATCGGTTCAGGATTTCATTCAGGATTTCATGATGAGTAAGAACTTTGAAGCTGCAGGCAGATCAATGGGAGACTTGCATCAGCAACAGCAGGTACAAATTGATCCGATGAAGACTTGCTTGCTAGCTACATGAACAAAGTTCTTCGAGCGGCAGGGGGCCCGGGGCAAAACTGCGAAGTTCACGAGAAATAAGAAGTTCTCACCTGGAATTGCTTACGAATGGAGTGGTTTGCTGAGTGATGGGTCCCTTGTCTCCGAATGCAATCCTGCCTGTTCCACTGAGGCTGGTGCAGATGGAGAAAGAATCCAGCAGCCCCAGTTCTCTCCTCAGTGTGCTGAGCACGGAAATGTTTCCCGTTCCCAGACCCAAAACGCCGTCCGGAGCAAGAGTCCCGTTCAGAAAGTCCCCTGTCTGAGTCTGCCCACATCTGCAGCAGCAGCAACAACAAAATTATTCCAGGACACGATTTGAACAAGCCGACATTATCTGATCAGAAATTAATCTGTCGACTAGTCAGCGCCTCACAGGTAGCAGCAGCAATAAGCACCGAGACTTTCGCAAGATCCCAACCATCTAGTACATAACCGGATTGATTCTTCATCGTGCAGCTAGCTAGCTAGGGGAATGAAGAAGAAGAACAAGCAGCTTAATGGCCTACCCAAAGACAACTGGGGAACTGATGCGTGCTCCTCCTTGCTCCGGGATGAAGTAGAGATTGTCCTCGAACAGCAATCCAGAACTGTAGGTGGCAGCAGTGCCTTCGTAATGAACTGTGGTTTGTGTGTAAGGGCATTGCTGCTGCTGCGACCCTGCGGATTCTGCAGCAGCAGCGCATGTAGTTTTGTCGATGCAAAGCGGGTTGCTGCAAGTCACTGCTTTCGAAGTCGAGGATGAACTCGGCGAATATGCATTCAATTTACTCTGTGGCGGATAACACACATCATGATTCATGACAAGTAGATTCAGTAGTACTTCAGCAAGAATATATCGCCAGCAGGAGCAACTTCTTCCAGCAGCAAGCAAGCAAGATTAAGACTCCCGGATGGGTCTTCTGCAGTTGCATGTCTAAGAACTTCTGATCTAATTGTAAGTCTGGATGCACAGCTCTGGCGCAGCAAGAACAACAGCTTCAGCTTGGACGGAAGTCTTACAGTGCGAGTATCAGCAGTGCCGGGAGCAGAGAGGGGAGCACATTGCTGGCATTCACAGGGGACCCAGAGCAGATCAGTGGCAGTATCCAACGCTACGAAGTACTCTGCGCTTGGAGTTCCGATGTCGATAAACGCGTAGAAGAAACTGCAGTCACATGAACAACAATAACAACACAAATGCAAAGAACTGGAGAATTTGTTCCCAAAATGCAGATCAAAATGTTTAAATTGCAAGAGAGATCTTCAGAGTCCAGACTTCTATCGACATAATTGGACTTGCAGCGCAGGTGGCCTCACCTTCCATATCGATCAGTTTTGTTTCCTTCCGCGAACGTGTACGAAGTCGGAGGAGTACTTGCAGTAGACAGAAGATGGCGCCGTGATCCGCTAGCAGCTGCTGCAAGTTGAGCTCCATCGTGATTTCGTAGCAGTTGGTAATACTCAATACTTCCCTCCCGCGGCCATGAAGCAGCAGCTGGGTGATCGTCTCCGTAACGCGCTTCGATTATCTCCCTGGCACTTTCAGAGTATTTGTGCACAGTTTGCAAGCTCATGAAACTACCCATCACGGAAGAATCATCGCTGCTTCGACCTGCAGCACAACCAATCAAAACCCCGGAAGAACCACTGAAAATGAGCACTGCAGCTAGAAGCAGCTGCTTTCTGCAGTACAACAATTGTAGTAATCTACAAAGATTCCCTGCAGCTTGCAGCAGCATCAGATTCTTCGACTCGATTCTCGACTGCATTCTGTCGACGAATTTATTCTTCTGCTGAGCTCAACAAATGGAGCAAACAAATTTCCCAAATCCCAGATGAGCTTCAACTCTTCTGCAAAATCGTAGTTACAGTTGTCTGTAACAAGCAAACACCGGCGGTCACCACAAAACCACCAAAGCACCAGCTTCTGCAATTTGCAAAATTACTACCACAAATAGCAGTGCCACCAAAACCCGCAAAGGCTCTAAAACTGCAGTTTGCAAACAACAACAACACCACCAGCTCACAAAAGGGACACAGCTGAACTGAGGTTTGCAAATTAACAAGTTCAACAACACCAAAACCCACAAAGCAGGCTTCTGCAGATTGCAAAAGGACAAACAACTACCACCACAAAACCCACTGTAAAGCAGCTTCTGAAGTTGCAAACAACAAACACTACTACCACAAAACCCACTGTCAAGCTTGAATCTGCAATCTGCAAAACAACAAATAACACTGGTCCATAAGCCACAAAGCTAATTCTGAAATTTGTAAAACAATAAACAACACACACCAAGACCCACAAGCTGAACTGCAATCTGCAAAACAACAAACAACACCACCAAAACCCACGATGCTAATTCTGCAATTTGCATACAACAAACAACACCAAAACCTGCCACAAAACTTTTGAAGTTTGCAAATAACACCACCACAAATTTAACCCACAAAGCTGAATTGCAATTTGCAAAAACAACAAAACACATGCACCAAATTTACTCACAAAGCTGAAATGGTAAATTTGCTGTTTGCAGAACAAAAAACACCAACACGCCACAAAGCTCAAATTAGCTGGTACTGCTTGCAAACCAAGTGTAACAACATTACTACCTCAACAAAACCCACATACCTAAGTAAAAGCTTCTGCTGTTTGCAAGCAAAAATCACAGAAACTTAGAGCTATGAAAAACAAACACCCCACAAGGGATTTTGAAGGAAAATAAATTGGGTGGGTGTGATTTGGAGCTAAATTTATTGTTTCCTACCAACCTTATGAATGTGCTTCGAAGGTGTCTAGAATCAATTGTCTCTGGGTGGTGTTTGACAACTTGGTTACCATGACATTCGGACAACTTCAAGGCAGATTCTTGAATCTCCTCCCCCCAACAATTTATTTGGGGTATGGATTTGGATCTAATAAGTACATATTCTACTTAATCTTGGCATGGCAAATTACACAACTACTTAGAAAAATGTAGTACTTTTATTATTGGCATGGCAAATTATACAACACTTAAAAATGAGTAGTTTTAAGATGTTATGTTAAATAGTAGTTGAATATGTCATAACAACCCATTTTCATTACAATTTTTTCACCTGATGGCTCAGAGTAGGGTTGTTGAATTAGGACTGCTATAATAAACTTATTACAGTGTTATGTCTTTGGTTAATAATATTGTCTACGCCAAAACAAATTCAAAATTCAAAAATCCAATAATGAAGCTCAAAATTTTAAATATATTAACTATCCAGTAGACACTTGCTGAACCCGTTTAAGGGTTATGGCATGGCTTCAACAAAAGCTTAATGACTGAAACTTTCACCTGCCACAAACCTACTATGACCTAAACAAACTTGGAGAATATCTTCATCAAAGCTTACATAACTGATTTATAGATTATATGCAAAATTTGATCACCGACATACATTATAAGCACAGCAGATATCATGTTTGAAGAATGAATGGGAAGTTTGTTGGGAACTAGAAGAGAAAACATGCTTTTAAAAAACTCTAGCATTATTTAACTTTGTCTGTATGTACACAAGGTTACAGTATTGGTGTAGTAATATAAAGAGTGTTGAATAGGCTTGTGTGTAGGTGTGGAGAAAAATTGTTATTGCCAATGAAATTATTGCTGGATCTGGTGTTTCAAAAAAAATCTTAGTTATATTGAATGAACTAAGAACTAAATGTAAGAATTTTAAGGATTGATGGAAATGCTAAAAACAGACCATTATTTTCAATGTTCAGCAGAATAGGGTGGTGTGTAAGAAGGAAGATGTTTTTTTCAGGTCAGTGGGATTGCTGAATTTGGTGGTCAAAGGGTTTGTTTCCATGTCTTCTTGTCACCCACTATCCAACGTTAACTAATTTGATCAAATCATGGGAAAAAGGTTAATACGTTCACCCAACTATTATTCAACTCACTTTGAAAGAACCCACACTTGGCAGCTGTAGGTGTAGAGAGTTAATGCAACCCGGATGAAGTCAGAATATTTTTACACTTCTACAACCAGTTTTTGAGGCGAGGTGAATAATATTTGTTTGTCTGGTGTGTAAATCCAGATGTGTGGGGTGGCAGCCAGGCCGCTCACTATAATATTGGGAAATCCAATAAAATAGTGAGCAAGTGTTTCAACATCTTACATAAAAAATGTAACTATTTGAGTGGGAGGTAGTACAAATAATGGGTGAGCAGGAGATCATGAAAATGTACCCTAGAAGTTATCTTGAGTGAACTAACAATTCAGTGTGTATTATCAAGGTTCTTGCACATTCTTGTGCTTTGTTCTTTTTTCCTTTCTTTTGAAACACAACAGTAGACATGACCAGACTAGCCATTGGCATCCCCAAGTCAAGCTCAGTGACAGAGGGCTGGCAGGAGTTTCACCTGCATGCGCACCTTACCTTAATAATGGGCTATACCGATTAGTCATCACACCTGGGGTCTTGTGCACTTAGTTGAAACCAAACAAATGTTAACATACATCCATATTCAACCTATTCTTATGAAATTGAGCCAGCTAGTTGCCTATTATCCATAAAGTGGGTCTCCTAATGACCTGGTAACATGTAAAAGCATGCATGTTTCAAGTACATAGCTGAAAGAATGCTTATATGAATCTCCGGAGAACTTTCTGAAATTTTGAAATTTTGATGTTCAAGTACCTTTTCAGAAGTGGTCAGCTATTTTGTACTTAGTCCCAATATTTCAACATCCCAGGATTCAGGGTCACCTCAAAGGTTTTAGGGTTTAGGGTTTAGGGTTCATGAACTGTAAGACTTATGAGTCACCAAAAGGTTGACGTTTGCCATTTTATTGTTTGATTGAAGTATCCGTGCAACTTAATGATCACTAGAAGTAATCAAAAGGAGCTAACTTGTTAGCCAGACTCCTAACATCAAGGTTTTTCATGAACAGGAAATAGAAATCTGTTCAAATGATCGGCTAATTCAGTTGTACCAAATTGGATATGAAGGTTAAAACTCACTTCAACCAAATAAGTCTACTCAGAATGACCAGCACACTTGGGGATCCTATTAAGGTCAAATGTCATGAACAAAAAATTCCTCTTCAAGCTCTTGTTGGCCTCCACAAAGTGTCAGATACTTTCGTGCAATCTCTGTATCAGCATTGTACTTGATTATTGAGTTGTGGGGTTTCATCTGTTCTTGGTGGCTCTTGACTTTTGAGGTTACCAAGTTCCAACCATGTGATCTCAATTTCAAAGAAAGGAAATTTTCAATTTTGATTTTAAGCTCCATTTTATCACATCACTAAAGAAAAAGCATGAGTCCTCTCAATTCCCAGTGGTCATTTTCTTATTTGAATTCTAGGCTGCATTTCATCACTAAAAGAAAACAGGTATCCTCTCAATTTTGAATGGTCTTTTTTTAAATTTTAGGCTCCATTTTGTCACTAAAAAAAAGCTTGCATCCTGCGGTATTCATATTTTAATTTCAATATACTGAACAAACTTTTTTCTGGAAATATGAACTGCCAACTTACAAAGATTGCTGAAAGTTTTCTCTTCATTTCTAAGAATCAAAATTCCTCAAATTTGTATCCTATCCGCATATTTCTCTCTTGGATTTTGACAACCATTGCCTAGTTAGTGCTTCATCAAAGTGAGAATGGAAGCTCATTGAAGTTCAGTTCTAAAAGCAGCTCCACCAGTAGCAATATGATGGCTTGTAAATCATAATTTGGATAGAGTTTGGCTTCAAGAAGTGTGAGATTGAGTCCTCACATTTGGACTGGTAAATGCCCTGTGAATTCTAATCTAGATGAATTTTACCCTAGTATAAAATTGAGTTTGGTCTCTATATATATGCACAACATAAATGCTCTCAAATGCTTAAAAAGAAATATGATTGGCTTTGATTGGTCATTCACAAGCATTTGCCCAAGTAATGACATTTAAATGATCCTCACTCTATGATGTACTTCATGTATTCATCTTTGTGAGTAGGGATGGGGATTACCTTGCACAATATGTTGGATGTGATAAACATTGGTAGAGGCCCGCATGTTAGATGTGGGTGGATTTGTTCTAAGAATTTTAGGTCGAGATAATCATTTAGATTAGGGTTGTTAGGAGGGATATTCCTAGGCTAGGGATGTTTATCGTGTGCCTTCAAGCCCTTAACAATAATAAATATTTTTCATATTTTGAGCAAAAATTATTTATTTGGTTCGGACCTACCTCTTCTTGTGATCTCTTGGCATTTTTTTGGTGTTTCACAATTTTTTTTTTGACATTATACAATTTTTTCATTGTTTTCCCACCGTTGCTTGGCATCTTCCGAATCTTTTTTCAATGCCCTAGTCATTTTTCAAAGTTTTCTTGACATCCCTCAGATTTTTTTCAATGCTACCCAATGTCTCCCTATGTCTGTGTTTTCCCAACATCCTCCATCACCGTTTAAAAAAAAGTTCAACATCCTTTAATGTTTTCCTAATGTAACTCCACATCCCCCAACTTCCCCAATGTTGCTTGTTGTCCCTACCCTCCCCTTGTGTATTTCTATTGTCTCGTTAATGTTTGAAAATAAATAAGTAAATTATTTTATTTTATTTTAAATCTTGATGCCCCCAATGTTGCCCTAAGCATCTCCCCAACACTACCCAATGCCCCCAATATTTTCATCATTGCTTACATTGTTCATCATCCCCAACATCCTTGATGATGTTCATTGTCCTCCTATCATTCGCCATCTCATACTATTTTTTATCATGGATGGTGATGGGAAAATACCTTGCATAATGTTTTGTATGTGATAAAAGACATTAATAGAGGCCCCCCACATATTGGGTGTGGGCAATGGTTTTTACTTAAGTGATATATAGCAATTTTTTTGAGAAAAAGAAGTGCATTTGACCTTTTAAGGTTATTTTGTACTATTAAAGTGGGCTAACATCAACAACAATGGATGGGTTTTGATGTACAAAAGCTAGCTTGTTGATGAAGTTTCATCCATTGTTGCCACCTTTGTGAAACCCTTTTGTTGTTGGATGTGCAAATGTAATCAACATGACATTGGTTGATTTGCATCAATTTTTTTTGCTAGTTGTGTCTATCGCAACTTTGTTTTATAACATTCAAAGGCCTTCACTTGTCACTATTGCCTGAGTGCCAATGTATGTCACCGTCAATTTTATTTTATTTTATTTCATGTATAGATCATACGACTACAAGATGTGGGTGTAGTTTGAAATGAAGTAGCAAGACTTGACATGTTTAGGAGAGGCTTGGTTCACACCATTGCTTTCACATTACCAAAGATTTGGGTTGAGCATTGGTGTTTTGTGATTTGTGTATTGTTTTGTGATTTGTGAACATTTTTTTAATATTTATGTCTAAAGTTAAAATCAACATAATTTGTTGTAATGTGTTGGTTGCAAAAGTGAAATAGAATAGAGTTTGACCACTTTTGGAAATTCATTTCATGAAAGGTTGCTCTTCATATACTATATCCAATTTAGACTACCATAAAACATTATACAAAACTTTTTTAAATTACACTAAAACTTTTTAAGCCAAAAGATATTATTATATGTATAAGAATTAAAGTCGATGCAAGATATCTTAAATCAAAAGTCTTAAGCCCTAAGCCAAATGTCCTTGGCTTTAGGCCAAGTGTCTTATGCCCCAAACCAAATGTTTTAGGCCTTAGGCCAAAATAACATAGGCCTTAGAGTCACAAGTCTTAGGCCTAAACCAAAAATCCTAAACCCTAAACCCAATCTCAAGCAGTAAGCCAAGTTCTTGGGACCAATGTGAAGCAATCTTAGAACATAATTTTTTTTAAAAATGTAAAACCAATATGTTTTGGCCGAGTGTTAGACCCTAAGCCATGAAGTTTAACCCCAAGCCAAAGCACATTTTGGCTTGGGCATTTTGGGCTTGAGTTGGAATTTTTTAAGTATATTGGCTTAAGGTTAGGATTTTTTGGCATCTTGGTTTAAGGTTAGAAGATTTTAAATCTTGATTTAATATTAAAATTTGAGATCGTGGACTAAGGTTGACCACTTTGACCTACTCATAGAATCATGTTTAGTTCAAGGTAGTTACAAGTTAAGGTGGTTCACTTTTTGCATCTTTATGAACTTTTTACAAAGTATATTTTATTCAAATGCAAAAAATGTCTTGTAAAATCATCAATTTGACAAAATTATTTATAAATTAAGATTGCCATCTTGAATAAGAATATTTATAAAAGGTTAAAAGTCAATAAGCATACACCAATCATATTGTAATGAGCTTTTAAAGTGGACATATGGACTATAGTGTGGATTTTGCATTAACATCCAAATGCATTTTTTGTTATGGTTTCAATTCAATATTTTCTATAAGGACTCAATACATGATACATAATGGGGGAAAAAAATGGGTTGAAAAAAATTATAATAAAATAACCAATAAATAACTATGGACTTTTGAATGATTATATTTGAACCTTATTTTCAAAAATCCTTATATATTTTGGTCATGTCAAAGAGATGGGCAATCTTTCCTATGGACTTTATTAGTTGATTAATCATCACATAGGGCCCACTCAACATTGGTTTTTAATTTTTTTTTCCATTCTAGTTTTAGAATATGGACTTTTAGGACAAGGACTCTTGTTGCTTTTCAACCACCCTGACTTGCAACTACCTTACGACTACTTATGTATTCCATAGATATGATTGTGATTGTTATTCCTTTCATAATTTTGGTTTGTTAAGGATCATAAAAATTTGCCACAAATCATGGTCATGACACACCAACTTTCACTACTACAAAAACAAGTTATTTTGATTAAAGAATCCAGCCAAGAAGGACCCCATTTGAACATGTGTCAAAAAGACCATCTTATCAATTTGGACAAGTCAATTTGGACTTGTCCTATGTGACTAGGGTGGTCCTTTTTATTGGTAAACTATTGGACTATTTGACTAATCATTTTGACTACTAAATAGTGGACCATTTGACTAGTCAAATTTCTACCCAATTGTTTTTTGGAATTATTACCAAAAAAAATTTGGTGTAAGTAGGTCTAGGTAGGTAGGTAGGTTGTATATAAGTCTAAATAGGTTGTAAAAATGCAATTAGGTAGATGGCAGCCTAGCCTAACCTATCTAACTTACTTAACCTACCTAACATACCTAGTCTATTTAACCTTTTTAACTTAACCTAACCTAACCTACCCTACCTACCCTAATGCTCTAAGCATATATCTAGGTTACAAGTATTAAGAATTGAACCAAGTCCTTACCAATGGACTACACCTTTCTTAATCATAACATACTTTTATGGATAAATTTAGCACCGAACACTTACATTAATTTTGTATAATTTGATGGAAACCTTAATCATATAAAACTTTCATGTGTAAATCTTCCTTAAGACACTTACATTGATTTTGACAAAACCTACTTTGACATATGTTTTGCAAAATCAACTTGGGTGAATGCATGGTAAAGTGGACCAACAATGTACCTTGTACCAAAATCCAAAAGTGATCCAAAAGTAATTTTCAGTCAAGGGCTGAAGAGCAAGGATAGGGTTTATTAATTCTCAAAATTTAGGGTATAGCTAGGTCTATATGGAAGGTAGGCTCCTTGTTCTAGATCTAAATTGTTTGTTGGAAAAACCATTATCATGAAACGTCTTCCCTCCTTCCTGCATTCAACAACATCGCCACTCAATGAAAATTGTGAAGACGAAGTTCCAACGAACATTTCATTGCCTTCATGCTAGTGAGTTCCAAACTTTTCTTTGTTTTGTTTCCTTGAAATTTAAATATGGTTGTTAGGGTTATTAGCATCTATTTGGTTTATTACATTATGGGAGGGAAATTTGAATAAAAGTTTTGGGTGTCACAAAAAACCGCGCACGAGTGGCAAAATCTTCCTACTAACTTGTGTATTTGAATTTGTTTGCTAGATCAAAGCATTCAAGCTCCAAAACATCTTTGTCAAAACATTCCAATTATATCAAACCATCTATATCCATCTTCAAATTTTTTAAGTTTTTTTTTGTGTTTTTGTCATAGTCAATCTGCTAATCCTTGAGGTTATTGGTGAGGTGTAATGAAGAACGCTCAAAAATTGAAGCCATTTTGGTTTAGGGTTTAACATAGTTTATTTCTTCTGCATTTTTGAAGAGAAAAGAAATTTGCAAAATGTTGATGAAGGTTGTGAAATCAAAACCCATGACTCCTCTCGATGGAAATATTCAAAAACCAGAGTCTATTTCGAAACGATAGAGATAGAAACTTAAGTGGGCAAGTTAGAGTTTTGGTTGTGAAGCTTGGACAATAAATAATTTTGCAAACAACTTGAACTTGACTACGATAGGTCTAGATCTTCATAAAGACATCACTTCCAAGGTCATATTTCAAGAAAACTTGCATGGTGCTTGTGTTTAGTGAAAAGCATCAAAATGGATGGAAGGTTAAGGTGAATGACCACTTGTTTGAAGATGATTTGCATCTTTGCAAAAACTTTAGGAAGATCTCTATGCATACCCACCACCCAATGGCAACTACCTTGGCATTTTCTTGAAAGGTTGGTTAATAGATCAAAATGGGAAAGTTGTCAACTGGGTGCGTTATGCGTATGACACTACAAAAAAAATGAAAAGAGCCAAAAGGCCGATGCCACCACTAGCACCATCTTTAAAAGGGAATACAATTTTGAATTTGTCCAAACACAATAGTGTAGTTTCATTGCAAGGAAATTCGAACTTTGCTAAAGATGACGATTGTTTTGTGGTGGATGAACTTAAACGTTTGAGAGCTTACCTTCTAGAATAACTTGTTATTGTGAAAGAATTGTTGGAGTCTACTAAGTTCAAAGAAAAGACCTTTGCTCCATCAAAGACAAAAATGCAGAAGGAAAGGAATGAGCTTAAGGGCTAGGTATCATTTCTAACATCCAATTTGTTGGACCAAAAGACAAAATATTAGGAGTTGAAGAAATTAACTTTTTTGGAACATATGATATGTGATTTGCGGAGTGGAATGGATGCTTGTGGGGCTTCAGTCACTAATTTCCTCACTAACCTTTAATTTCAAGTAGCTAAAAAGCTTTAAAAAGCAAAGAAAGATCAAGACTTGCAATAGTTCTTGATGAACTATTGTGCACTTAGGGTTGAAGAAGGCAAAAAGGATCATGAGGTTGCATCTCAAAAGTTGGCAAACATTACCATAGAGCTTGATGTTCTAGACCATCGGGTAGATTATAGCAAGATTTGGATCCAATGTATTCTACATTAGATCTAGCTGATGTCAAATGGGTCAAGAGTCACTATTGCACACCTCCTTATAAAAAGCCTAAGCAACATACCAAAAGGAAGACTAAGTTCAATCATAGTGATAACTTGTCATGTATGTGATTTTTTTATGAAGATAATGACATTGTAGTGATGTCTTGTGGATGTACTTACCATCCATTTTGCCTTATAATGTTTATCATGGAATTAAAAGTTGATGCATGTGCAAGGCTTGATTGTCGAGAGGTATTTTCCAACCGCCTAGTGATCACTAGTTTTGGGTTCAAGCATATTCATGTTCCAATGATGAGGATTAAGCTTGAGAACTTAGGATGTTCTTCAAGGCTTGGTCATAGCACAACGAAAAGTTTCCAAGGTTCAGCTTCAACTAAAAGTTGTAAGATTTTTAATTTTCTATTCAATTACCTTTTGAATGTTTAAACATATATCTTGTCTTTTAGCTTGCATTATGTTTAGGTCTAATAGACCCCCCTTTGGACAGTTTGCCCAAGTAGGGGCAAGCTCGTGGTGCAGTAGATCATGAACTTGTATCAAGACCGAGGAACAATCTTCCCCTTGTTGCACTTTTGAAGAGCAGAATGTGATTGTTGCTGTAAATTGTTAAGAACTGTCTACTATTTTTAGTATGTGTAGTAAGCTTGCAAGGGGCACCATAGTGTAAATTAATAGATTACAATAGCTTAGTTGTTGTGGTACAAGTGGACCCATTAACATAATGTGTTTTTGTAGTTTCCAAAGTGGTAACCAAATGCATTTTTGTCATTCTACAAATACATCATATCATTTTAAGTATATTTTTGAAATGACCAACTGTGCAGGTGTTATGGAAAAAATATGTCAACTAGACTCCACCAAAGGTAAAGTATGTCAAAAACCATAAAGTAGGTTTTAGATTGGGGTTTGATAATGTGAAGGATGTAGTTACTTGTCAAGTGTGCCTTCAAGTATATTACATTAAGAAGCAAGGATGAATGTACAAGTGGGTCTCAATGTTAGTAAAAATAGGAAGTGATTAGTATGCATGTACTTACTAAGTGATTGTGGAATTAGAATTTTAGCAAGTAAAGTGGACTGTTGTTGATGAAATAGATGTCCACATAGACTCATGAAGTAGTGACATAAGCAAGCCTTTGTGTGATGCATTTTCTAGTTGAACAATTAATCAGCCAAGTATGTTATGTGTGTAGTTAGTAGAATAGTAGATCAACCAAGTATGTACATGTATGTAGCTACTGGTGAACATGATGCCTATAAGTAGTTTTTTTATTATGGTAAGTAAGGTTCCACTTTTGTAATGCATGTTCTAATAGAACATAAACTATATATGCAAGTAGACTAACATTGAACAAGTAGATGTTCAATTGAAAGCATGAAAAGGTAAAGTATATTGTTGTTCTAATATGCACATTGTATAATGTTTTAGTCATATTGTGCTAACACTTGGATATTCAACTTGTTGTAGCATCCCAAATCATACCAGGAGCAAATATGGAATTGCTTATTATGCTTGGTGCCACATCAAAAGTAGAACCTACTACTACGTACACTATCATGTTGGATAGCCCACAACTTATACCATTGTTGGATTTGGGTGACAAGGAGGGATGTTCTAAGGAGCCAAATGTCATACTAGAAATCAACATCATTGAAAATAATGAGTGATGCCACTTGGAACCAACACCACAATCGCTTATGTTTCTCCACCTTTAGAATGTGTGATATGCATCCAAAGTTCCAAGCAAGAATTGAAAAACTCAAATGTTGTTGTAGAAACCCCAAAAGAAATCAGTCCTCTAGTTATTGTCCCAAATGTTCATTTACGTCAAGTGTCAGATGTTTCTACAGTGATGCCTCCTAGTAAAAAAACCAATCTTCCTACCCCTACTTCCTATGTTGAAGAACTTTGGGAATCTTTAAATGTTAAAAAAAGCCCTTTGGGAATAGTAGATGCAAAGAAAGTGGATAAAATGGGTGAAGGGCAAAACATGTGGAAGATTTGGGTGCAAGGTCATGCAACAATGTGGAAAACAAAGATCTTTCTTCTATGGATGTTAATGTCTTCTATGGCAAAGGCAATGAAAAGGGACGGAAAAGGTTGAAAAAAAATGGCATCAAAGCATTGGCTGCTTATGCTACAAAACAAGGAAGATACATGTCCACATGAGGCAACCAACCCTTGAATGCAATAGCCCAACCAACTTTTATGGCAACAAAATCAGTTTCCATTACAACCAAATTGGCCTTTATTGCAACTAAAAGAGCTCAATTGCAACCAAACATAAGACAAGTTCTAGTAATGGTCATGTTATATGTGTTTGAAAGTATGAATTTATGGTTCAATAGTTTCACTTTTTTGAAATTAGGAATATCTATGTTTGTTGGACTAGTGGATTGTTAGATGTTCTTAGATGTTACGTAATCCAAGTTGAAGCTAGACTTTACAATGGATTGTACAAGCATAATTGATGGCAATGAAATATGGCTAGTAATCTATGAACTAGTCTTTTCAACTTATTGCACATTATGTGAAATTTCAACATTTTTGGATGGATTAGATTTAATTTGCTTAATGTTGTGGATAGGTGGTCAATGCAATGAATTAGTAGCTACAATGCTACCAAAACTCAGCTTACTAAAATCCATGGTGAGGTAGGGTGTCTAGTTTTTTGGAAGGAATGGTTTTGTTCAATAATCAATGATTATACATCAAAGTTTGGTTAGTACAAATATGCACATAAGTTATAATTTATGAATTAATTATGTATGATTCATGTTTCAATTTCTTATTTCCATGAGCTTTGTTGGGAAAAAAAGGTAGGCAACTATAAGCTTAGGGCTTGCTTGCTTTATACTTTGTTTGTTGTTAGAGCTTGCTTGGAACACTTCCCTATTGTCTTGGGTCATGCTCCTAGGTTCTCTAATGGCACTTATAGCATCGTTGCTAGTCTAGGTGCCCTTACCTAGCCCTTGAAATTGTGCCCTTGTAGGGCCTTTAGAGATTATCACTACATGATTACTCTACAAACATTGTTTTCATTGAACCCTTAACAACTTGATTTCTATTAAGGACTTCATGTGGCCATGTGTAATGCATCATGACTTAACAAGTATTTCAACATCAAGTATGTTAGGTGCATCTGCACCTATTGTTGTTCTAACTTCGAAGCCCCATCTTTCAATAAAATCAAGATCTACAGTTCTACTTTTGGAAATGGTACAAATGCAGACTTAAATGGTAGTGCAAGTACAACTAAGGGAAAGGGAAAAACAATTTAGGTGCTACAAGAGCTCATGGTGCTAATGAATAGAGAGGACATGCCAAACACATAAGGAAATCTAATTACTTCAACCTCAATCAATGGCACTTCTTCCAGAGGTGCACGAAGAAAGTATTCAACAATTACAATAGGCAAAGTGGAGGAATTTGAGCAAGGGGTAGCACTATAAATCTTAATTTGGGAAACATTACTGTGCAATTAGCCACAACTACTCTTGTAGTTTGGGATTGATCTCTTTGTTGTACTTGTTCAAGTATGTGATCTTGAACCTATGTTCTATTGTGCATGTCTATTTGGCCATCACTTTCTTGTGGATATTAATGTATTCACAATGCTTTTGGAATAGGTGTATGGGTCAAGTGTGAATCCACCTATATGACACAAATGTCTTACTACCATCAACAAAATTCTATATTTTAACACATCACATATTTTATAGTCTTTGCTAATTGAGTTCATCATTTCAAGGCAATTCTTTGTACTCAAGTTACTCTTGTGCTCCATAGCTTCACCTAGAGTCCTTTATGCTAATGAGTACAACTTTGGTGTTTCAACTACTTCTTGTTAGGAGTGTTAGCATCAAAAGATGCATCCATTTTGTTAACAACATTGTGGATAAGGGTAAAAATGTGTTAACAAGAGCCAAACCTACCTGCTTTGGAGAGTACTTGGAAAGCAATCATTTTTTTACAATGTTAATGTGGCGTGTCAATATTGGTTTGGGGGGATGGATGAAAGGTTGGTCGATTTTGAACCCCATATAAAGAAATATTTTGAAATCTCTTGTAGGCAAGTGCAGGTCAAAACATGATCAAGTATACATTTGCTAATCCTTGCACCCCCAAAATTTTAAAAAAAAAGAAAAAAGATCAATGTTTAATTTTTTTCCCACTAACTGTCCATCTTCTAGGGTTTGAAAATCACCTAGGGGTTAGGGGGTAGTTAGGGCACAAGTGTTAACCCGCCTTCTAGGTTTTGAAAATCTCACAAATGTAGGGGAGCAAAACACCCATGGGATAGGGGTCAGCCACCATCACCATTATCATCGAACTCCTGGTGCAAACTTTTGACACCTCGACCCAAGCTTTGTGCGTGCTTTACTATTTTTGATCTTGCACTTCAAGTTTGAGTTTCCACAAAACTTTGAACATGTGATTATTTGGAGCCTCGTTATCTTGAGTTTTTTGCAGAATTGTGATAGTTTGTGCAAAGTTTCAAATAGAGAATTTGTTGAGGCTTACAAAAAAAATTCACCTTGTTAGTGCATAAGTTCATCGTTTGTCTTTCATTATTGCTTCCTTGATTTTGAAGAGAGAACCATTGGCTTTGAAGAATGAAAATGTGAAAGATGATTTGGTGAATAAGAAGGAAAAAGAAAAGCTTCGAAAGGTGAGCCATATTCTTAGTTGATTAGAATGGGAAGTCTCTGACTTTGCAAATAGGCTAAGGTTATGTTGTGAAGGTCTGAATCCCTGCAAGGATGTCACAACATCTATAATGGCTCTTGCTTTTGTGGGGGTGGGAAGAGGTTGGAGGAGGTGTCTGATGAAGGATGTAACTCATATTTGACAATTTGGAATGGCAAGCAAAGTCTTTGATTAACTTTTTGGAACAGGCTAAGTTTGAC
>Ga0116227_10010034_pt1 | contig 16803 bp, 17 predicted proteins | sample S1TSphgellanicum_FD_89693 | JGI IMG/M metagenome (GOLD analysis project Ga0116227, IMG submission 89693) | Host-associated microbial communities from peat moss isolated from Minnesota, USA - S1T2_Fb - Sphagnum magellanicum MG | ecosystem: Host-associated > Plants > Peat moss > Unclassified...
GAAAAAAAAAAAAAAAAAAATTAAATTAAAAATAAAAAAAAAAAAAAAAAAAAAAAAAAATTGTTTGAAGGAAATTTTAAGTTTTTAGTTTTAAAGTGTTCAAAGTTTTTTTTAATTGCATGTAATTTTTCCTCCACAAAGGGCAGGCAAGGTTATTTTTTATTTTAAGATGCCCGACTTCATTTTTATTTTTTTCCCATGATACCCTAAACCCTAAACCAAAAATAAATAAATAAATAAATAAATAAATAAATATAAATTCGAATTATTCGATTTTCCGCACAATAAAAGCCTAATTTAGCCCACAGCCTCATGCTTCTGGTCAGTACTGGAATTTTGCTGTCAAAAGTGCCCGTGAGAAGCTGCCCGGAAATCTGCCCGTGATAAGCTGCCCGGAAAACTGCTCCGCATTTTACGCTTTCCACCACCACAGGGCGCGTCTAGGGTAGCAAAATGGCCGGGCAGGTGCACGGGCAGGGGCACGGGTGCAGCAGGCGTTTGTGCAGGGTAAGAAAAAGGCATCTTGTGTGAAGATGCTCGCGTCCGCCAGGCCGCCACAATCTCTCTCTCTCTCTCTCTCTCTTTTTGTGGTTGCAGCACAAGATCCGGAGCTTGAGCAATAAGAATTAGCAGAGATGAAGAAGAAACTATGAATCTTAGGCAGGCTGGCTGTAGCAGGACTAGATCTGGATTTTGAGCAATAAAAAATTAGAAGAGAAGAAGAAGAAACTGTGAAACTTAATTACTTAGGCAGGTTGCAGCAGGAAATCTGGATTTTGAGCAATAAGAATTAGCGGAGAAGATCAAGAAGTTCTGAAAACGGAGACTGGAGCAGGAGACCTAGATTTCGAGCAATAAGGATTCGCAGAGAAGAAGACGGAACTCTCAAACTTAGGCATACTGCAGCAGGAGTTCTGGATTTTGAGCAATGAGAATTGGCAGAGAAGAAGGAGAAGAAGAAGAAAAAGAAGCGTGTCGTCAGAGAGCAGCAGCTGTGCCCCTCTGTGATCGTCGATCTTTGGCAAAAGAATCAGGAAGACTTTGTACCGGGAGAGATTGATAACAACGTTGAGGAATCTGTGGAAGGATCAATATTAGAGTCATCTTAGAGCAACGAAGGATAAGCAACGAATTCACCGGGAGGAAATTCAAAGCTCGAGCCACGACTTGCTGCAGCAAATACAAACAGAGCGCTCGAGGATTCAGGTACGTGTTCGAGGAAGTAGAAATAGAAGAAGGAGACGAATAACGTAGAACTGAGGAAGGAAGGATCATAGAAGAGCAAGAAGAAGAATCAAGCTTCTGGATCGAAGAAGAGATCATAGTAGAGCAGGAGGAAGAATCAAGCAGAGGAAGGGAGAAGAGACAGTGAGGGAGAGAACGACGGATTGCAAAAGACGAGGAACGTCGTCACCGAGGAGAAAGAGGAAGAAGAATCCAGTAGAGGAAGGATCTTGGGGGAGGAGACAAGATCCGGGGGAAGACACAGTGCTCAGGAAGTGAAGAACAAACAGGAGACGGCGAGGAAGTCTAACGTGAACGAGGTGGTGGAAGAAGATGGCGGCGGCGGCATGGTGGGAGGTGTTGCACATGATGAGCGATGATGTAGTGTTGGGAATCGTCTTGCCGATGGTAGTGTACTGGCTGTACGCTGGGATGTATCACATGATGATGATGATGATGATGCCGCCGGCTCTGGAGCCCTTCCGCTTGCACTCCGTGCAGGAGGAGGAGCAGCGCAACTTGGTTACTCTCCCACAGGTGGTCAAAGGCGTTCTGCTGCAGCAAGCGATACAGGCGTTGGTTGCCTTACTCCTTTTCGTTGGAAGCTCCTCCTCCTTAGACTTCCATTTTCCCTTTCTCTTACTCTTTTCAAGATTTCTTGTGTGCTTGTTTCTTCTTTTCTTTTCCAGGACTCCTAGTGTGAGGGTGGGCAGGATTTCAATATCTTGAACAAAGAAAAAATCTGGCAGATAAGAAGACAATTGTCTCAGGGATGGATTGTGGAAAGCTGGTTTTGAGTTTTGACCTGATGCCTAACTGACTGCTGTAGCTTTTGCTAATCAATGTGTTGAAGTCCAAGAGCAATAGAAACCTTCAGTGTGACACACTAGCTGAGGTTTAACAGCAGCAGCAGCAGCAACATGTGGCCTTCACAGTTCACATATTGCAAGAAAGAGAACAAAAGTACGCATGAGTTTTGGCAAAGTTCAGATAAGGGTTTTGGAAGCATGAGATTCCAGAAAAATTGTCTCACCAAGTTGAATCTAGGATCCTGCAGGATAAAGCTGGGTCATGTGTGGTGAAGTGATTTTGTAAGCTTTGCTTCAATTGGGCCTTTGTCAATGCAATGCCAGCATTTCCACAAGCAGTCAGGGACGTGGAATTTTGTGATCTACATTAGGTTTTTGCTTATAGCTGGAGATCTTTCTGTAGCATTGGGTCTTTTGATCTTTTGTGACAGTAGACTCTCCTGAGCTATGCATTCCAGTTTGGATAATTAGATATGGATCTTTAGTAGCAGATACAAATTCGTGTATGATTCTTTATTTCAAGTCATATCTTGAGAGCAGTTTAGAAAGTCAGATTGGGTTTTGGAATATCTTGCGGCTTGAACACTATAGCTCATGCCTCCTTGTCTTAGCATTGGGTTTTCAGCACTTTATGTTTGATTGCTTCAGATTGTTGGTATCAGGTTCCCTTGTCAAGCATGCTAAAGAAAGTTATGTTCCGAAGAATCAGGGTTAGGCTCTGAGGTTTGTGGGGCCAATGCTTCCTAAAGGAGGTGTTGGTGCTTGAGTGCAGCAAAGTTCAGAGTCAGTCTTTATCAGTGTCTTCTAATCCAATGTTCTTATTGATTAGCGCTAAGAGGGCTCATGGGTGTGGGAGAATAAGGAGAGAATTGAAAGAGAGGCCTGCATCAATGTTTCTAAATTTTCCTTTCTGTGCTCAGTTGTTAGATTATGTCCTTGCCTTTGACCATCTGAATCTTGAGTAAGGGTACTTGAATTACTGAATTGCTGCAAAATTGGTTTTGTTTGTTTGTGGGCATGAACAGTTCACAGGGATGGTAGGGGAACATAAGATGCAGCCATCATTGGCAGTGCAGGCAGCACAAGTGCTGGTAGCAATGGTGGTGATGGATACATGGCAGTATTTCATCCATCGCCTGATGCATGTCAACAAGTTCTTATACAAGCATATTCATTCACAGCACCACCGCCTTGTGGTACCATATGCTTTTGGTGCCCTCTATAATCACCCAGCAGAAGGTTTCTTGTTGGACACCATTGGGGGTGCACTGTCCTTCCTTGTGTCAGGAATGACCCCTCGCACGGCTACCTTCTTTTTCTCATTGGCTACAATGAAGACAGTGGATGACCACTGTGGGCTGTGGCTTCCAGGGAACCCATTCCAGCGCATTTTCTCCAACAATACAGCATACCATGATATTCACCATCAACTCCATGGCAACAAGTACAATTTCTCACAACCCTTCACTGCGACGTGGGATAAACTCCTTGGAACACACATGTCATATGTTGTTCAGAAGAGAGCCAATGGTGGATTAGAAGCCAGACCAGTAAAAGTTTGTGTTGAGCTGGAAGATGCCAAACCGATAAAAACTGAATAGATTCCCTTTCCTCATCTCCTCCAATACTGCTCAAGTCCAAAAGGGAAGTCTGCTCAATTGGACTTATTCCTAAAATCAGTTATTAAGCTCAATGACTTGTTTTGTGGTGAGTTGCTACTGAATTAGGAGAGTTTGATAGGTGAATTACATACTCCAGGCACTTAACAGTTGGGTTATGAGCTTTCAGAGATTCCCAAAGAAAAGCCACTAATACCTTTCTTGGAATCAGGTTACATTGTGAGACACTTTGAATCAAATATGATCATGGAATCTGTACAGAGGGGTGATAAATAGCATCTGTGTTGGTCCAGAAAACCCACTTCTGGGCTTGTGCCTCCTCACCAGGGCATATTACCTGCTCAAGTTTGGAGTGTGCTGTTTATGTACCTTCCTATCCATGAGAGCTCTTCACTTAGGTGCTATCAAGTTTCTGACTTTTTGGAGGTTGTAATCTACAGAGCCTTTTTCAGCAAATCATTTTTCACAGGTTGAGAAGCTAGTGTAAGGGATAACAAATGTTGACTGGTTCTTCTGGGTTTTGGACCTGTACTTCTGGTCCTAGCCAATTCCCACTGTACTTCCGGGTGATCCTGAACCATCAACAAAACCCAAAAACACAGGTATCAAGTTTCTGACTCATTCGAGGTTGTAATCTACAGAAGAAGCCTTTTCTTTTAGCAAATCAATTTTACAGGTTGAGAAGCTAGTTTAAGGGATAACCAATGTTGGCTGGTTCTGGGTTGTGGGCCAGTTCTTGTCCCTAAGTTCCTGGTGTGGTTCCGGGGGATCCTGGCTCACATATATGCTACATTCTGGAAACATCAGTAGAATATCACAGGATGGGTGGGACCAGTGTTTGGTCCCAAAGGAATTTGGAATTTGGAATTTGGAACTTTGCTGCACTTCTTTATCATTATTATTATTATTGTTGTTGTTAGAGTGGGTTGTGATTCTGGGCAGCAAGGTAGAAGTACATTTTTGTTTTACAGAAAGCTCACATGTTGAGGCTGTAGTGCTCTGTCAAGTGTCAACTTGTGAGTAGATATAACTTGTAACAACACCTGTGATACCTACACAATCTCCAATCACAGTTTGTATTGTGTGAAGTGCTGGTGGAACCAGATTCTAAAACCAGATTTGGTTTTGGACTTTTCTGAAGACCTGGTGGTGGACTTGAGACTTCCTGGGACTTTTTTGAAGAAGAAAGCAGGACCAGAAACCGTCTTCTGGGTGCTGGTTCTTCTACACAGAAATGAAACCAGGTACATACTTGGTTCCAGCTCCACCAGTTAGTTCTTCAACAAAAGAAATTCCAGTTCAGTTTCTGAATATCAGATCCCAGTTCTGGTCCAATTCTTACTAACCCAGACCAGAACCAGCAGTTCATTACTAACCCCAGATTTAATTATTTTATTATTATTATTATTATTATTTCCAAAACCATATATCTCAGTTCCATGTGGTTTTGATTCCACATACATTTCCCTTTTTGTCAATGTTATGGTTCATGAATGTGATCAATTACATGATGTGAAAATGTGCTTAAACTAGATGTGTGAATTGATCTCTCAATAATGGCATGTCAAGATATTCTTAATTTGGATCATGTGTAAATCAAGGTTAAGGAAAGGGGACAAAAAATTTAAAATATTTAGTAAAAATATAGGACCCTATATACTGGTTGTTTGATAAAAATTTATAATTGAATTAGTTCTATAATAAAGTTATGTTCATTTTGAAAATTGAAATATAATTAATATAAGATATACGTCAATTCACAATATTAGAAGAAAAAATATATTATAAATATTATAAATATTTATTGTTCATAGGTTCAATCAATAAACTCATGGTCTCTTGTATTGTTTTTTATTTGTCTATTAAATCTTGCATCTTCTACTTATCATAAATGAAAGTCTTGTCAAATTGGTGATTATTTTTTTAGAAAGCAAGTTTGCTTAACCTTGTCCTAAAATGATAATTGTATTTCAATTAATATGCTATTCTCCTCTTTGGCCCATATACATGGGTGAGACGAAGGCAACATTTGCCAAAGCATATGGGATAAAAAAGAGGTGATAATGGGAACATGTTGGGGAACATCATGAGAACATGAGGAACAACAAGTTGGGAACATGACAGGAACCCATTGAGAACTTGATGAGAACACATTGAGAACAAATGAAAATGAAAAAAACTCTCCTTACATTCCTATGTCCTTCCTATACAAACTTCTCTCAAGTTTTGAGAATGCTTGCAAATATTGACTTTTCAATTATCATGTGTCTCTTTAGGACTCTAAATCATGGGTTTTTTTTAATATAAAATATCACCAAATTTTGACTTGGAAAATATGATTTCAACCTATGCAAAGGATTTTGCATGAAAAAAATGATCCAAATTTGCTAGATTTTGAAATTTTTTTTCAAATCATTAAATTTTTATGATAAGTTCTAGTAGGTAGCCAAGAATATAGAAGGATTCTGCTTGTTTTTCTACTTTCATATTAGTATATACTCAAATCTAGCTAAATCATTTTATAGATGATAACTACATCACAAAATTGGCCAAAAAAAAAAAAAGCAATGCTCTAGATGGTTCATGAAATACAAACCTTTGATTCCCAAGTGGGAAAAAGTAGCTTTTCCAAAGATGAAAAGAAACAATCACATGAAAAAGTTGCCAAATGTCATTTTGGGATGGGAAAGGAAAAAAGTAAGGGGAGGGGTGAAAGTTGAGGAAAAGGGTACATGGGAAAAATAAAATGGATGTTGGAAATGAAGAAACAATTGCAAAAAAAATGGCATTCAATAATATGGAGGAAGTAAAACCTCAAATAAACATCAACAATGAAATGCGTGAAACATTGTTCATGGATGCAAGCAACCAAAATAATGAAATTATCTATAGATGGATGAAATATGACCATATTGATTGCACCAATTTGTTGGATGAAAACTTCATACAAATCAACTTTTGCTCTTCGTAAGAGTAGTTGAAAAACCTTCTTTCAGCTACACACCCACCTTTGGAATTCATTTTCCAGTCATGATAAGACTTCAATGCTCGCAAGCTCGTCAAGAAATGTGTTTTGAACCATTAGGGTTTTCAATTATGAAAGACAATGGCACGGTGATCACTCACTTTTGATTGTTATTTGTTTGCATTGAATTGGACAAGCGAGGCAATTGAACTTGGTGGCTCAACCTATAGCAAGTGATTTGGCACTTGTTTGTTTCCACCAAATACGCACCAAATTTTAAGCACTGCGAAGGTTAATCTTGATGCACGCCTATCTTATTGGGGTTAATGATTGTCATCAATTACACTAGGTACGAAGAGGGAGAATCCACCCAACTCAAGCTAGAGTGTCCTTCTTCATGAATTTTGTTCCCATGTTTTTAGATTTTTGTCCTTGCACCTGGGAAATTGGTACATGCCAAACCCCTATATTTCTTCTTAACTTAATCCTGCTTGAATTGGTCACATGCCCAAGGTTAAGCTCGCAAATTCTCTCCCACAAAAGGTTCAATGTCGTCATCAATGTCATGAGGAAGCCATTGTTGATTCTTTCTCATCACATGTGAAATTCGGTGATCTCCACAAAACACCTCATTGTTTTGTGTTCACATATTGTGTGCTTATTTTTGTTCACTTGCAATACTTATGATATTCAACATTTGAGGAGAGGGATAAGCATGTGTTTCTGGAGGTAACAAATGGGGAGGACAATGGCAAAGTGGCCATGCATGGAAGGGTATGGGGTGGAAAGATCTTTGGATGACGATTGTAGTAGGAGTTGAGGATGATTTCCAATATCAAGCTGGTACAAGTTTCACAAAATTGAGCCCGGTAAACCCTAAACCTGGAGTTGTGACAATTTTAGTGCAAAACTTGCCACCCACATGAAAGTGTCATTTTGGACCAAAATTGGCTTTTACAGAGCATTGAGGTAAATATGCAAAAATGCATTTCAATACACAACTGCAATCACTCCAAACCAACAAAGTCTCATCACCAATTCATCACCACGGTCTCACCCTTGATTGGAATTATTGAAGAGAGGCCCAAAACCAATAATTTGGCTTCAGATTACAATAACACAATGTGAAAAGCTACATGCTATCTTCCTGCAACCACGGAATTCCTCCCATTGGCATAAAAGCATTCTAATTGCAGCAGAACAGCCATAATGAGCATATAAACAAAATTATTTTCAACAGTGATGAAAAGTTTTGTGTCAACTTTGTGATTCCAAGAACTCAATTAGAGAAAGGTTAACTTCAGGCTAACTTTTCTATCAAGAGAAAGCTGTAAGTGTAGAAGGCCACAGTTGACACAATTGGAAAAGAGAGATCTCCACTACAAAGAAGACAAATTGATACCAAAATTGATAACAAAAATAGACCATCCACACACTGTGACAAAAGTTAACAATGGGTGAACTTATCCTGGCCTTCGTGTAATGGCTCCAAAGCATGTAACGCCACATTGATGATTCATTCACATAAAATCTTTGACAAAATATGACTGAACAAACCGTACAAGTAGTCAAAAGTGAATGCGTGAAATTTGTACAGGTGATAGAGACAGGATGTAGTCTAACCTCCTGGTTCACTCTCCTCTCCACTCCAGGTACCCATATGAGCATCTCACCACCAGCAGATTCAAAATCTGAATCCTACCACAATGAGCCGGCAGAGATCCACTAGATCTTGGCAAACAGGTTCATGAACAGTGATCACCTTTCAAGGTCAATGTAACCTGAAAACATGATTATCTTTCAAAGAGAAGGGAAGAGAAGTCAGATGAGAAACTATTGGACCCATTTTATCCTTTCATGTCCTTGCAATGTTTATCCAATCCCTAAACCCTAAACCCTAACTAGTTGCTACATTAAACCTGCAACATAATGATGATACAGGAAGAACAGGCAGAATCAGCATTAATGGGCTGTAATTGAGAGCACATCTAGGGTTCAGGGGGGAGGGAGCAAGAATCCAGAGCACACAGATCAGAGACAAGCTCTTGCTCTTGTTGCAATGATCTTGCAAGATCAGCATTGAGTATGTTGGTGGCTGTTGTTGCTATGGAAGTTTGCTCCATTGCAATGCATCTGTGATTCCCTTGACATAAGAGCCGCAGTAATGGTCAGAGAGAATAGTGGATGATAGCACAATTCGGCCAAACCTTGAGTTTGGGTCCTTTCCTTTGACAACTGTATGCCGGACAGAATCCTTCGGATCGCTTGGTTCAGGAAGGGAGCCCAAGATATCTGGCCTTTTCTCCCCTGGTCGTAGAGGTCGGCATATGATGTGGTAGAGTATTCCAGGGACAAACAGTCGACTTTGTTTGAATTGTTCTCTGCTATCTGATGAGGTTTCTGCCAAGCCTTTAGTTGCATTGAGATCAGCTGCCAACGCTGCCACTGCTGCGCCTTCATTCCCTTTCTTGCTATTCCGTTCATGAATTTCTGCCAGTGACTTGTTCACATCCTGTGCTACTGCTCCACCCAAGAATCCCACAACAAGCCAATAAAGCTCTTGTAGATTAGAGGTACATCAAAGTAGCATCACTTCATTGATCCCCAAATAAAGAGGCAGTCTTGGTAGCTTGGCATTCTATATTGTGCAACCTCCAAATGAGCATTGTCTGCTCTTTGGCTTTAGGGTTTTCCAAATGAGAAGGGGTTGATGGAAAATACACCTTTATTTGAAGCGGCAGTGAAAAACTGGCTGGCAGCATCAGCTCCAAGTGAAAGCCAGCTGCTGGTGGCACCTTTTGGAGAAGATGCAGCTGTGCCCAACTTTACACCAGTGATCCTGGAGACAAGAGCAGATCCAGCATCTAAGAAGGCACTGTAGCCCTGCTCCTTAACTTTGTTGTACACCTGTATAGTTCCCGGGGGAAGCTCCACTTGCTCGAGTTGATCATATGTGGCCTTCACAATATCAGCAACCTTCTTTTGCGTTGTCCCATCCTTGAATGCTTGGTTCCTGTCAGATATCTTAAACTCAATTGGCCATTTGTATTGACAGCCTGAAAATGTGTTGACAGCACAAACTGTTACATGCACTGCTGCAGAACCAGAAGTGCCTTTTGAGTCACCACTCTTCCAACAACACAAAAACGCACATTGCATTCCACAAATCCAGTCCTAATTTTCACCCAAACCTGTGAACTTTCCAATTATAATCCCTGTTTTTTCTGATTTCCAGATGTATGTCTTATGTCATAACAATGAAGGAAACCATCATGGAAAAGTACAAGGACAATCTCCATCTTTGCCACTACTGCTGCCATGAGAACTTCAACAAACAGAAAATTCTACAAATCCAGATCTTATTTTCCCAATGCAGATTTCTTGTCCCTACTTGCACAGCTTAGTTTTGCATAACATACTTGAGGGATGGAGGACAAGGTTCAAGAGAGGAGAAATAAAGTTCACCATTCTGTTTGCACTATCTCTGCGCGCAAGTCCTCCAATGCAGCAGGGCTGATCCGTGACACCACATCATCCTGCAGAGACCCAACTCCACATTTCAAACCTGCCACTTTAGCTGACTTGCAAAGCTTTGGGAGTTTAGGGTTATCAGGAATGGCAGAGCTACTACCAAATCCAACAGTGCCTTTTGACTTTCTCTATCTAAAAATCAAATACATGTGCTTGGTGCAGCAGACCTGTAACAATAATGACATCAAGAAGAAAGCTGGGAGGACAAAGCTTGTGAAGGATTAAGAAGAGTATGAAGGAAGAAGTACCTGAAACACCACATTGTTGGCAAAGCTGGCTGCCAATGCAAGATTACGATCCACACATGGGGGACACCCAAATCCCCAAAAACTGATCCTTCCTGGTGCAATACCTATTGTCGTTGAGACTGCTCCAGTTTGAGTCTGAGCTGACTCTCGTAGGAGCATAGCCAACAAGAAGCCTGTTCCGGCTCCCAATGAGTGCCCCGTTATCACCAACCGGTAGCCCTAATGCATATCACCCCAAATTGTGTGTTTTCTTCTGAGGTTGAGTTCAGAGATGAAAGCCATTTGCACAAAAATCACAACTCCTTAATACTGAGATCAACAACAATGGTCCCTCCCTGACACAGCTCAAAAAATCAGGATTCATCATAAAACTTGAACCCTTGAAGAGAAAGTTTGTGGGCAGGGCAGACACGCACAGGATAGGATTCAAAGCACTTGCGCAATGATTCGCCTTCATTTTGCAAGAGCCATTTTGCTGCTGCCAGCATTCCTGAATGGGCATACCTGTAACTCAAAAAACTAAATGATTATTACCCAACTTTTTTGAAGCTAATCTGTTTTGAAGGTGAGTCTTTTTTCAGATGTACTTCCGTTGCAGTAGCAGAAGCAAAATAAGCTTGTCTTTCTTACCCTCCTTCAAAAAGCTCACTATGAGCATTCAGATCTGTTATAGCATCTGTAGCAGCATCTGTCCCTCGAATGCCCATCACAACACAGTGATCTTGATGATACAATGCTATGTAGAATGCAGGCTTCAGTGCAGCTGACAAGGTCTCCATTCTCACCAAATCATCGTCATGGATCTGGTCAGTCCCAGAATATGAAATTCAGAAAAACCCACAATACCAAATTCAGCACAATCCACAGGAATGTGCATGATTCCTGGTTTCTCTTGTAATCTTGCCAACCATGTGCCTACTGAAGCAATTCACTTCTTCCATCTAAGGACCACATGGATAAAACCCTGGAAGACCAAGAGCCCCAACTCAAGCCCCAACTCAAGCCCTAACACAAGTTGTCTTCTTTTGTAAATGCCAAAATCCAAATGTGTACCTTCATTGCTTTGGCAAGTGAGGACTTGTCTCCTTCGTATGCAGCTTCTGCCCAATGAAGCCACTGCAACATGCTCTCCAATTCACCTCTGCAGTAGTCAAATAGAGAAAAAGAAAACACAGTTCAAAATGCAGAAATAAAAAGGCCAATGAGCTCAGTTATTCAGAAAAGATTGCAGAGAGAAGAAGGGATACAAATTGAGGAAAAGGAAAAAGTGAACCATTTTTTGCAAATTTTTGCAAGTTGAAAACAAGGGAGGAAAATTGGAACATTTGTGGATTGATTTTTTACACAGAATACCTTCCAAGAAATTTGATTATCCATGAAGTGAAAGGGATGGCAAAAGAAAATGATCAGGAAGGAACCTTACCGGGATGTGACAGGATCACCTGCAATGGTGTCATGCACACCCTCTACGGCATGACGAGCTGAGAGCTTGTAGAGGCCAAGAGTGTAATCAGCCATGTTCCATGTACTCATGCCTGATGAACAATGCAGCATACTTGCTGCCATTGCTGTCAACGTTTTGTCCATCTCTGAGCACTCAAAATGACACTCGTCCTAAAATTGCAGATCTGTCCTTAGCAGTAGAGAAGGATTCAGAACCTTCAAGAAATAAATATAGGGTTTGCAAACACATCCAAAGTAAAAAGATTGGTGTTTGTTGCTGATTGATTCTGATTCCCACAAGATGGGTGCACAAGATTGGCTTTTTTCAAATTGAAGGATTATTCTATCTCCTGCACCACAAAGCAAAAGTAGAAGAAAAAGTGTCAACAAAAAACATCAGAAAAACTAAATCAAAAGAAAAGAAAAAAAAAATCCAATAAGAAAAAAGGGGGGAAGACCTCAGCTTCTCTAGGGTTTCCACATAGGTACTGATCTGCAGCTTGATTCTACAAGAGAAAAAACACGACTGTAACAATGACCCAACAAACAAATTCCTGGACACAAACAAAAGAATGCGTAGCCCCTGTCGAATCTAAAGCAAGGCTCAAATTCCAAGCAAACCCTAACCCTAATTCCAAGAATACAAAAACCAAAGAGATTGAGCGAGACAGACAGACAGACAGACAGAGAACAGACATCAGAGAGAACAGACATCAGATTGTTACAAAAGAAAATCACCTAAAGGGGGGCCTTTGTGTCTTGACTACTTTTATTGTTGTGTGGAGCTGTAAGTAATCAACTAAAGAGGATCCAGGAAAATCCTAAGCTTGCATCGTCTTCATCATCAAACAAAGAAGCACCTCTCTTGCTTGGCACTAAACTCAAGCTAGCTACAACTACTACTCATAGCCTGAAAACAAACAAGACTCATCGCACAAAAAACACTTTGCAACAAAGCCATGAGGTGAAGATGATGATGCGATTACTTACCTTATTGACTTATGCCAAGAAGCTGAGGTTGCGGCATTCACAAGCAGCCTTGGTCTGTGATTAGCTAAGCAAACAAGGTGACTAATTAGCGATAAGTATAGTGATTAAAGTTATGGGCCCGGGCGTTTTATAGTCTCCTCATCAACTTCCATCTATGAGCTACGAGGTTCGAACCCATTCATGGGACAAGGCAGTCGCTGCTCCTGTTGCTTGGATCTCATCAGACGCATCCACGATCTCTTCACCTTCAGCTTCTTCTTCCACAATTTCTCCACAAAAATTTGCTTAGCAATCGTGCCACATGATCTTCGTGACGACTTCAGAACCAGCTTCCAGCAAGAGGCCGGTGCACAGGAGGGCACGTTGCTCGGTCCGGTTGGTCCAGTTGGCCCAGTTGATCCAGTTCCAGTAGGACAGTCTCGTTGCACGGACCGGTTGGTCCAGATCCACGACGAAAGAGTCTGGCCGCAGGGTCCGGTTGGTACAATTCCAGTGGCAAAGAGACTGGTTTCAGGGTCTGGTTTCAGGGTCCAGTTCCAGTATAATAGCCCGGTTCCAGTAGGAGATGTTATGTGAAGAGTCCGGTGCAAGAGAGGCAAGGGTTGGTCCGGTTCCAGTAGGATATGGTCCAGTTCCGGTCAGAGTTTCATCCATGTAAAGTAGGGTTCAAATGCTACATCCATCCATTACACCCAAGGTCTAGCTGAAATTCGACCAGCAAATTTCAGGCATTCCTCACTTGCACCAATTTTCTTGTATTTTGGGAACAAACTTGGGACAAACTTGCACTTTGTACTACTACCCATGATGATCAAACTGACATAAAGTCAGAAACTGAAATTTAAAAATAATTTAGGCAACAATTCCAAGCATATTTCTTCATCGTCTTGTGTGCATCATCAATTAAGGTTTTCTGTTTTTCTCATATCCTTCAGCAAGAAGGGAAGCAATGGCAAGGTTTGGAGTGCAGATCTCTATTACAAAGTTTGGAAGAATATCATTGTTGATGGAATGATGATGAATGGCACAATCTCTTTACTTATACCCAAGTTTTCAGGAGCAAGCACCGCATCTAAAACCCAGTTCAGTACTGCACAAAAAGCTAGTGCTGACAAGGTCAAATGTCGGTGTGAAATACTAGACTAGTATTGGTATTAGCTGGTATCAAAAAATCAGTGATGAGTGTTACACTGATAGCCAAAGTATTTATACCAGCCAAAGTATTTGTACAAGACTGGTATTCAATCTAAAAATTTCTCTCAACCTCCAAGACTCGCTTGGCTGGTAGGGAGGAGATCCTTGAAGAGTTTAGATATATGAAACTGACTGGTTTCTCTGAAAGAAATACATACAATAATACCTGCACAACCCTGGATATGCACAATTGGATATGAAACTCTGGAAAACAATTTGTGTGTCGTTGAAATCTTCATACTCACAGAACAGTTGCTTGGGTTTTTTTCCTACTTCTTCTTGCACCTTATTTTACAAACTGAATATGAACATAATGCTCGCCCACAGCTACTTTGCTCTGCTTCTACAGTCACTTCTGAGAGCATCCTGCACATTCAAAATGCCAAGCTAACTGTCATATATTCGCCTTTTTATCTCTAAAAGTCTGGACTCTGTATACATGTGGTGAAGGGGATTCAAGACTTGCTCCTCTCAGGGAGAACACAATAATCAAAAGAATTGCACAGAAGAAACTCCACAAAAACATGTAAGGCAATCAAAGAAACAATGTGGTCAGATCAGGTTAAAAAAAAACCAAACATGACAAAACTGAGTGTAGTCATAACATCATAACCTTGTGTCACTCACACAGAGCATCATCAACCCTCCTCATGAATGACAGCAGCTTTTTCTCTCCCTTGGGGAAAACAAAGGTGCATCATGCAATCAAGAGAATTGGGCAACAATTTCAACAAGCCTGATGCAGCCAAACATGACAGATTTCGTGCACAGAAATATCCCATTGGAAAATGAGAGCTGGTCTCACTTTCAAATGGGGAAATAAGAGTTTGCTGTATGACTAGCTCACAAAAGGGTTTTCTGTAGAAAGCAGGTTACTGGGGAGCAATATTGACCATGGAAGTTGCAAAAAGAAGGACTAAAGAACACAATCAGAACTTCAAAGATCGTGATCTAAGATTGCTCCAGAGAGTCTGCATATTGAGAGTATGGTATTAGGGCAACTACAGCATACCATGGAATGAAACTCAAATCATGTCAATGATTGACAATTGTGAAACTGCATCACAAATCACTCAATTGCGTCTACTATCCCTGGGAGGAAAGCTGCTTCCCTGGGAAAAAAGGAGCAAGAAGAGAGAGAGAGAGAGCTACACAAAAGCCATCAATTTATGAACTCAGGGGAAACAAAAAAAGGTTTGCAAAAGCCATACGTGTGGGAAGAACAGGCTTGAGGATGGGTCGGATCCGAAGAAGCTGCACAATATGGAGCACCTCTTCATTACCTGTGGCCAGGAACATGTGCAGTACAGGCTCTGTCAACTTGCCTGCAGCCAATGTTCTCTGCGTGCGACAACCCAAGATTTCCCATCAAGGCTTTATCCACATCGGGATCTCTTTTTTCTACAAGGGTATCTTTTTTTCCAGAACCAAAGATTTTGTGCAACAACCCAAGATTCCCTATCAAGGCTTTTTCCACATAGGTATCCTTTTCTTTTTTCCCCCAGAAACAAAGAATTTTTTCCCGGCAAGAATAGGTACTTCCAGCATTTGGGCCTTGTTTTTAGCAAAAGGATTTTTCTGCCCTCAGAGGAGAACCATCCATAGATAGAGCACGCAAAGAGGGATTAGGGCAAGTGACGAAAACCCTAAGACTCACCAGGAAAAGATCCTCGACAATATTGTCCGGGATGCAGGACAGGTTAGACAAGCGCTGGATGTTGGAAACCGCGGTGCTGATGCTGAGATGGAGCAGAGATGGCGGCTTGTGTGCAGCAGCAGCAGACCCATTTGACATAAGCCCCTGTTCTCCAGCCCAGAGACCTCCCCACACCATTCCCAATCCACAGCAGAAGATTTCCCTAAGCTCTCTCTCTCTCTCTCTCTCTCTCTCTTCACAATTGTTGTTGTTCTCCACCTCCTCTTCCTCCTCACCACCTCACCATATTCTTCATGTTTCTGTCCTCCTCCTCCACTACCACCAGCACCAAGGTTGTTCAATCCGGCCTCCCTGTGACGCACTTTCTTCAGGGGGAAGAAGAAGGGTCTTTGTGGGTTGCGGGACAGAGAACGACCAGAACACCCTAAACCCTAGGGTGTTCTGGTAGTTCTGCGTGCTGGAAATAACCGCCGGTTCTTCATCGGACACAGGAAGGCAGGTTTAGCCGGTGACCGTTGTGGGCTTCTGGCTTGGAATATAACCGGCAGTTCTGCGGCAGAATCAGGAAGGCTCAAGGCACTGAGGAGGGTTTTTTTAGCCAGTGACCTGTTGTGCGCTTCTATGACCTGGTATGTAACCGCCGGTTCTGAACCACAACAAGGAAGGCACAAGGCACCTAGGGTTTTTCTAACCAGAGACTGTTTTGCATTTCTGTGATTCGGTATATAACCGTCGGTTCTGCAGCAAATGGAGGAAGGCCCCTATGGCTAAAAGAAAGTGTTGACGTGAGGTCATATATGTAGGGATTTGGTTTCTTTGCAGAGTTGGTTCAGTGGGGAATCCGTTCTTCAGGATTTGTGGATTTCTTCGGAGTTGCTTGATGGATCTCAGTTGGGAAGTGGATCATTTGGATTGGCATTAGACTCATCGCCTCTGTTTCTGTCACTGATGTGAAAGACCCAGCCAGCCAGACATGGCACATTTGTCAAAAAGCAGTTGCTCATGGAAAGAACAAACATGGCAGCAACAAGGAAAAACATGAGGACACACGCACCATCAGCTTCAAAACACTACTTATTTTTTTGTCAGAATAGTGTTGCTCCCCCCACCCCCCCCTCCCCCC
>Ga0116227_10010035_pt1 | contig 16801 bp, 11 predicted proteins | sample S1TSphgellanicum_FD_89693 | JGI IMG/M metagenome (GOLD analysis project Ga0116227, IMG submission 89693) | Host-associated microbial communities from peat moss isolated from Minnesota, USA - S1T2_Fb - Sphagnum magellanicum MG | ecosystem: Host-associated > Plants > Peat moss > Unclassified...
CCCACCCCCCCCCCCCCACTCCCCCCAAAAAAATGTGTAATTAGTTTGTTGAACTAGTACACAAACACCAAAATAAAGATTATGTAATATTAATTATGTACAATCAATCAAATGCAATAATTTGTCTAAAGTGTAAGGCGAAATTTATTTATATAAAAAATAAAATTGTACTTATGTACATAGAGAAGTTAAACCTTTTTAAATGGACAGTACCCTTGATTTAGGTTTTAATTCAATTTAGAAAACAGGTCAATTCTCTAGTTAAGTTGCAATTATAATATCAAAGAAAACTTGGAACCTTTAGTCCACAGACCCTAATACTTAACCCTATAACCTAACTTAAACTTGCTAAAATCTAAGAACAAAATTTTGATTAGGTTCATTAGTTGCTATGGTATTAAGATTTTCAAAAATATTCCTCGATCTTGCAATTAGGTTTTTAAAGGTTGGTTCTAAATATTTTATATGAATTCTTGGTTGTAATGATATTTTCAATTTAACTAGTGTACTTGTACTTTCATATTTGACTTTTTTAGACTTATCTTTACATCAATTCATTTATATAATAATTGTGAGGTTCCGTTTGGAATGAAAACATGTAACGCCTTAAAGCAATCTACCAAGGTCAATCAAAATTTAAAATTCCAAATTAGTTATTACATGCAACCAAAAGCAAAAACACCCAATATTGGGCTTGGGGTGTAATTGTTGATATTGTATTAAAATATGTTTCTAGATATCAATGGATGCCTACAATTTACATACACCTATTTGCAATGGTGTGCATATCAATCAATTTACCAATATCCATGCATAAACAAAACATGATTTATTGAAGTCAATTGCATGTGCTCAACATGAATTCTAAACGACCCAATGGCATAATTAAACATATTAACACACCATGCATTCAAACTTTGCAAATGAGAATTCTTGTATTTTAATTTAAATATCAAAATGATGCACATATGCTAATCAAAATGCATAACATGCTTTGACAAATACCACTAGGTTAAGTTAAAGATTAAATTATACTTATGCCCACAAGCATGTAAGGCATAGCTTGATAACATATTTTAAATGTATTCTCCAATCTATGAAAAAAATGTATCAATCTAATTTGATACTACTCAACCACAAGTCATATATCACTTGGTTATCCAATTGTGGATATGAAATCAAAAATGATTTTCAAAGGTTAAAATTTCATGATCATATATAATAATCATGGTTAGCAATTTGATTATATCTGCATGTACTATTAAAATTTTGTTGCAAATAGATCAACTTGATATCACCTTGATCTTGTGTCCACATTGAAGCATATGTGTTATATATATAACCCAACCAAAAAAATTTCAAGAACATTGTGGTATTCATATGTCACAAGAAATGGCTTTTAATCATATTGACTCCATATATAAATAAGGACAATGTCTAAATAATTATTTGCTTAATATGCCAATGAAATTCCTTATAATTGAATGTATGCCATTTTTTTCAACAACTCCTCTTCTTTCCTTATAGTTGATTTGGCTAATCATGTGATATAGTTTCACTTAATTGTTCCAAGGGTCCTTGTTGTTCCTTGGCAATCTTCACATTTATGCGACTTCGCATTTTGTCAAGGTTTTGTTGCACTTGTTGCATTCGTTGTTGGATTGCTTCTTCTAACCCATGTTGTGTAAATAGTTCTTTTGATATATATCCTAACACTACTAATGTAGCTCCTGATCACATTTTCCCCCATACCAATTTGCACAAATTGTTTGTAAATTATAAGGACATTTAAACAAATTATTATGTTGATTTTCATATTCAAATTTTTTTAAGATATATATGTATGTACTAGAATGATCTTTTGTGGCGTGTACTAGAATTATTGAAATGATCTATAAATTAATCATTATATTATGTTCATTTGTAAGAATGTAGGTGACATTGTGCCATTTTCACTTGCCATAAATTGGCTTGTAAATATTTCTTAGGTTCACAAATGAAAAATATATAGATTTTCCCACATAAAATTTAGTAACCCCTCTTACTAAAACTATATACTAAGTCCAAGTTGTTGGTGAAAACATAATCAAAAAATTGCAAGAAAGTGTGAAAAGACAATGTGAAGTCAACACATTATCAAGGCATTTGGTTAATGTGGGTTTATCAAAGTAAGGATTATCAAAGTAAGTTGATAAGACAATACTTTTGGTATTTCTTTTGCAATATAGATAAATCAATAGCATTGATGTTTCCACATTTTATTTTTCTTATCCCAACATGCATACTAATATGCACCCAATAACGTCATCAAAAGTAACATCTCACTACATTACCATCATCTTAACATTCCATATGACCTTGACATTGGTGTCCACAAATAATTGTCAACTTGTCACTATCATCATCTATACACATCATGTAATTAATTTTTGCAACGATATTAAAGAAAATGGATGACCTATGAGACCAATCCCATGAGAATGATCCGATGCAAAATATATCATCATTATGCACATGAGAAGTGGCACCCAAATCACAACTGCAATTTGTCAACAAAATTCCTTGTCATTAATATGTGTTAGACATATCAACAAATGACAATTGGAACACATCAAACCATGACATGTGAATCATGATAGGTTAGATTTATAGCAAATGGACAATAGTTGTTATGTTTACCAAAAGCAATATTTTTAAATGCCATAAGTTGAAATAAATTAAGCCATGTTCAACAAACCCATTTTAAAGTTTTGCATGTAAAAAGAGAGCAAATAAAACATAGGAAAATATATATTAAATTACTTAAAAGAGTTATACTCCCCAATGGCACTTGATATGGGCGGAAAACATCAGGTTCAGTGAATCGTAGTTGCACTAATGAACTGAACTTGAGCAATGTAGATAATCCATAAAACAACATGTCCGCCTTAGAGTGAATAATGTTCAACACAAACAAAAAGAAGTAAAACTCATTTTATTAGTACATTAGTGGAAATGTGAATATTTTTTCCAAAATGCATATATTATATCTATCAAAATCTGAAAATATTGTTATTAGGTAAATATTACACATCCATTTCAACAAATTCATTCGCAATATGTAAGGTGCATATAAAATATTTTACAAAGAATAGTTTAATAGAGCACTACACCTCAACAAGGTTGTAAAAATTGAAGAAACACAATAGAAGAGTGCATAAAGAAGTGCCCAAGATGGCTACCCATGGTGTGGCATAAACATGATGTAGTTTTGTAAATATATGTGGCATCTGCATGCCCCAATTTCATTTGTCATTCCATACCATGTACATATTTTACATTGCGAGGACCCCTTTCATGTAATCACATTTTAATGTTTTTTCTTGAGTAACACATGTTTTTGAACCTAAACCATGTCAACATGAAAAAAAAATTAAAATTCATAATGCTTGAATGTTGGGAATAAATTGAAGTTTTAAATTCCAATTCGTTCCATCTTTTGAATTGCATGTCCAATAATGTACAAGAGTTCAATATCATGGTATCAAATAATGTTAAATGTTAGTCCACCTTATTTATATACACAAGGATAAAACAAAATGTTAAAATTCAAACACACCATCTCAACTTGAGCCATGCCATAAATAATGCGAGAATTTGTGCAAAGGCGAGTGAGCAACAATCCCAATGCGCTAAGTGTTGCCGAGAACCCCACCAATCCCTATACATAATTCATACATAAAACCCAACCTACCTTCCATACATTAGTTGTCAACCAAAGCCACAACTTACCCATATAATCAAACATGCATCCAACTTCACCATGGTCCATTTTAAGTTGCAAAGTTCAAGTTCATACAAATCTTTTATGATAAATTTATTAAAACGCAAATTGAGCTTGGGGCAAGAGACCTCCAAAAAGTGACCACCAATTGTTTTTGCAATCATCATGTAACTTCCACTCTTCCATTTACTGGGATCTGGAATGACACTAAAGCCTATCAAGGCAGGCAATCCATAGATAGCCACAATCAACATCACACTAATCCTCATTGTGCGAGGATACGACTCCCCTGGATTTCTCACTTCAGAAGCACATGTCCCAGCTGCATCAAAACTGTTTTTCCAATAAGCCATTCAAAATTCATCCAACATGTTGCCATTTTCCATACATTTGTCACATTCTTTTATTATATGTCCCATTTTACATGACAAAACATTAGAGTTTTTTTTTGTGGCAAGTAAAGCCTTAAGGATATGAGGCTTACCATATGTAAAACTTTGTGTCATTTTTTTCCCTTATTTTTCATGTGATTCCCACCATGTATCATAGAAAAAAGGTAAAGATGGAGGGCATTTCAAAAAAAAAATTGCTTGCTTTGACCAACTTCCATTTTTCAAAACACCTCCAAAAAGCATAGGAACAATATGCCAAGTAACATGCTTTCCAAATAGACTACATAATCCCAATATAGTTTTAACATTATTAAAAATCGTGGAGAGAAATTTCCCAAGTACATTTGGAGGGCACCTTATGTATCCATGAATGTCCCTCCTAGAAAAGAAGATGGATATAACACCTAGTTCGTAAGAATGGGGGGATGTTATCCCCCCCTCCCATGCCTCGTCGTCTACATATGTTTAAGTTATGATAGCCTTCTTCTCATGCTTTATGATGGGTAAAAACTAAAGACCACCAAGGGTGGGGGACATTCCCAAATTGTTGGGTTAGGAGCCCTTGGCTACAATTCATCCTAGACCCTTTCTTTTGAAATGTCCTCACTAGGAGGCTTTACCCTACACTTTCCAAGAGTTCCTAAAGATACATTTAGTGACCATGTGTGTCCTTATTCACATTAAAAACTTTGAGTATATGAAGGTGGCAAACCTTATGAATATAAAGAAGGGTAGCTTCAGGATGAAATCAATGGAAATAGATAGAAAGAAAGAGACCCTGAAGTATTCCAAAGTAGTACACTAATGAACTTGCCCCAATTGAAACCATTTGGAATTGGTGATTTGATCCATTTGAAGTTCATACGAAAGATCCCCATCAAACACATGATTGCAAATGGCGCCAACACCATGGATGCCAACATTATGGATGCACTTCCTATAAAACAATAACATTTTTTTTTTCAATCATCCACAAGAAATTTGGTAAGCTTAGAACAATAGTTGAGCAACAATTAGAGGATTAAATCATTATTCACTTACTTTGCAATTGTGATTGTCTACAAATCATGAAATTGGGAATGGGAATGAAATGATACATACCAACAATGTTAACACCAAGGATATTGAGAGCTGTGACAATAAGTATTAACAGAACCTTGAGGACAACACTCCAACCATAAGAAATTGCATTCTTGCCTTCATAGATGAGGGTAGACAAATATTCCACAAACAAGGCCGGGTACATGGCATTGTCCAATACAGCACAAGCAAATGCAAAACAACTATTGACAAAAGCCCAAAATGGACCAAAGGCGCGGTATACCCATAAGACATGGCCCCCACTTTCGGGTATCATGCATGACATTTCAGCTGTCAACATGGCTAGTGGCACTGACCATAAAATTGGAAACATGAATAACCCTACCACCATCAATTTTGGCCCCCCTCTTTGCAATATTGCCTCAAAACCAAATGGACCCTGCTACCCATCCACCCACATTACCAAAATGTCAACATTATTATTAAAAAAATTTAAAAATTAAAATTAATAATATGAGTAAATAATTATAGTTATAACATTCTTAATTACACCTTTAGCAATTAAGTATTTTGAATTTTAAAATAAATTTGTAGGTTTTAATTATGCACCAATTTAATACTACACTAAATAAATCCACTGTACATGTGGCTACATTTGGCTTTTACATTTGACATTAATCTTCTAAGAATTTAACATGAAAACCAAGGTATGTTCAAGTTTCTTTGAAATCTCACACCGGCAACAACAAAAAAGGTGATGCCAACAAGTTGTTTTGTGCTAAGCAAGTGGTTTGAATCTTCAACTTTGCTCCCATATATTCGCTTGTATTGTAATCCATTTGAAGAAGTCCCTTCATCATCTTCTTTAATAGAGTTTAGTTGTTGCCCTTGCGAATGGGATATTTCCAAATCTGACCCACTACTATGTGTAACAATTTGATTGGATTTTTCCCTTAAATCTTCAATAAGTCCATCCTCTTCATCCCCATTTCTAAGCAACACAAATCCTTTGGAACTTGGTCTTGCACATTCGTACAAGCTTGAAATCTTTGTTGTAACATGACCCCAAACATCTTTCATCATCCAAGGCAAATATGTTGATGCATCATGATCATGTGCAACATTTCCATTGGTTTGGTCCCTTCCATCTTGTTCATGTGCATTCCTTAGTGGCTCAAATCTCATCCAACTCGGTCCTACTTGTTCATACATATTTGAAACCTTTGTTGTGATATCACTCCAAACATGTTTCATCATCTTGGGAAACCTACATGTTAATTTTATGATCCATAAATGTCTTCAAATTTTTGTGAATTAAAATAATCAAGCTCACCTTTATTTGTTCTTTTGCACTCAATCCTTAGGAGCTTGAAATCATGCAAAATAATACTCAAATGTTTTCATCACAAAAAAAATTAGGGCTAAATGGCAAAATTATAATGTCATTGTGACAACTCAAATTGAATGTGTACAAACCACTTCATTTGATCTTGCACACACATACACACAAGTGCAAAACTTTACTATATAACATAAATCACCATTCCCAAAGACTCAAGTTAATTGCAAAAAGGCAAAATTGTAAATGATTTATATTTGCATTTCAATGTTAAATGTTAAACTCAAGCTGAGACTTAGTCTATGCATTGAATACACATGGATAACCATGGCTTATTACACAAAGATAAATTTTTTAATTTGCAATTTGAACACATTCAAAACTGCATGCATAAACTCTTAATTTGGTCTTGTGTTTAGATAAGTAAATACTGTGAGTGCACACTTGAAAACTTTGTCATCATTCAAGGTCTACTCCACATTAAAGACTTTGGGACATTTATTATGGCTCATCATGATCGCCCATGCAACTTTTGTCATCCATTTTGTGTGTAAGAAGGATTGATGTGAACCATGAAAGCTTCAATGTTAGGGTTTGGGTAGTTATTAAAAGGGCATTAGGTACCTAAAACCACCCTAAGATCTTCTCATGTTCCCATTATGGTTCAAATTTTTTGTCTAAAATCAAATTTTCCACTAGAAACATCTATATCCAACTCACCTAGTTAGAGCTACAAACACACACATATATAGTAGAACCTTGTAAACAAAGAAAAAGTTTTAGATTTATGGAATGTATTCTAATAGTTAAATAGATCTTTATATTTACTTGAAATTTCATCTCAAAATGTAAACAAGAGGTTAAAATAATGGTAAGATGAAGTAATGGATTTTTTAAATTTCATCTATTGTTGTGAGAATCACATAAAATGAATTTTTGACACAAGGCCTTAAACACAATTTTTGTTAACTTTTTAAAAAGATTAATTTCTCTTTTTTTTGAAATTCACAAACTTATGTTCATCTCAATGAAAAACCTCTTTAAGACTACATGTTTTTTTTTTTTCAATTTTGTGATGTTATTCAAGTTGCAATTTTCAATAAATATATTTAGCAAAATTTGGAAATATTCAAAATATGAAAGTAGAAAATCTTAAGCATTTTTTCATATTGTAGGCAATTGTGGTTTTTTCGTTTTTTGGTGTTTTTTTCAAAAAATAGGAAATTGTGACAAAATATTCCTTTTCCAAATTATTTTTGCAAAATGGTGAAATTTTGCCACAAAAAAATCATTGCATCCTCATTTTTTTTGTGAAATCACATGAATGGAACTTTTCATATGGAATTGAAAGTGTAAAATCAACTCATATTTAATATATAATTAAATACTTCATCAAGTTTGGTAATTTTTTGAATGGTCTTTGTAGTATATTTGCAATCTATAGTATATTGTTACAAGTATTATATTCTCACATATATATTATTTAATCAATTAATATCAATAAAAAATAATTTCTTTTGGTAATTTTATTTTTTGGATTTTGAACTACTTTACGAAAAAAACCTTTAAATATTGGATCGATGGAAGTTCAAACAAATAGTTTTAAAAAGTAGTATTTGTGACAACATTTTTTGTTCACCATACATAATGTGTTTTCACCCAACTAGGCATTTTTTTCAAATATTTCATTACCAATTGGCTACTCCATTGAAAACTAATCTTCATTCGAGTACCATTCCCATCTTGTTGGTATTTTAATTAGTCTCTTACCAATGTATTTGCATTTGTCTATCCTTAAAACCCAACCTCTTTCTCTTTGTCTTTCTATGTTTATAGGTTTTTCATATCTCTTTTTGTTGCAAAACTTACAAACACAAAATCAATATTATTATGTGCAAAATTATGCTTAAAAAATATTAAGTTATATTTACTTGCATATAATTGTTTTGATTAACCAAAAGGTAGATTGGTTTTGAAGTCACAAAAGAAAACACAACTAGTTTTACCATAATTTGCTTCATGCAAATATTGTGAGAACAAACACACATATTGTGTGATGATGATGGATATGTGCATTGTGCAACTTACATCACATCACATGTACACTTGGAATAGAAGGAAGTTTAGTACCTTTCATTTATAGGATTTCAATAATGATCATTATAACACATGCTTTGAAAAAATGATTTGCAACTTATTTTCAAAATATAAGTAAAAGGCGCATAATCTACTTGTTCAACAAAAACATCAGACCGACATTAATGTTTTGTTGTCTTTTTCATTGTGACAAAAAATTTCATTCGGAACTTCATAAATTGATGAAAGTCCAATCCTATATGGTTAATGGCTCTCACTATTGACATAGTAAGCAAGATCCCCCTCTTGTTATATGTGTGGAAAAAACATAAATAGTGTAAGAATTACTAGAAGATCAATAATAGCAACACCCCAACATTACAAATAAGCCCAAATAAAAAGTTATTTAAACATACCTTTCCTTGAACCCTTACCTAAAAATCATTATTGTTCAAGGAAATCTAAACACATTTGCAATTTTGGATATGGTGTGCATTATGTGTAGGGTAAAGCCTAAGGTTTAGGGTATTACCAAAACAAGGACCCACACAAAATGGTAGTTGAATGTAAGCCCAATTTTGGTAAAGCTTTTAATTGACGGCTTTACTCAATTTATAAATCTACAAGAAAAAGTTCTTTAATGTTAGGTAGATTTTACAAGGCTCAAAAAAAAAAAAAAAATTGTAGAATTCCTTATGAAATTGTAAACATTGATTTGTTACTAGTAGAAAAATTAGCATGTTATAATGTGTTATCCAAATACATTAAGAAATTTGTAATGAATCCTTACATTTTTTCAAAACATTTGTTTCAAGTTATTTATGAAAATTAATACACATCTATGGTGTGAAAGTTTAAAAACCTTTTGTGAGGAATTTTTGCACACCTTTCAACTTAGAAACATGCAACTCACAAAATTCATTTAAGGGCGAAACTACTATGTGGTTTCGATTTAAGATGGAATTCAATGGAAAATAATGGATCACCTGAAGGAACCTATCACATTGTGTGTCCATTTAATTAACAAGGTGAAAGCATGATTAGGTGGATTGTTTAGATTGTCACACTTGTAATTTTTCTAGATTATATACAAATATAAAATTTAAAACCATATTTAATTTTTTAATTATTCATGTTGTCATAAAATTTCAAGGAAATCATCATAAAATTTTTGGATGAAGTCTAAAAGAATTATGGACTCATAGTGGACTTTTGAAATGACGACACTATGTTTGTCACACAAAAAATAAAATAAAATGTGGATTCAAGAAATATGTCAAAATAATTTCAAAATTAATAAAAAAATAAAAAATTATCAAATGAAAATTTTATTAGTGAAGTGCATTGAAACTTTCCGAATATATATATTGTTAATTTTCAAAAGTTTTAAATGACTTGATTGTTGTAATTTTATATCCTTGAAAATCCATTTCACATTTAAATTTTCACTCTTTTGCATGGATTTTTTTTATCAATCATATGTTTAAGGATATGCATAAGTTGGCTTATTAATATTTATGATTAGAAACATAGGGGATAATTATAAGATTTATGGTTTGATAATTGTTAAAATTGCAAAAAGAAACACTAGTGTTAAATTATGGACTTTCAAATGCCACTTTTGAGCCACCCAACCCTATTTTCACCCATATTTACCAAAACATGTTGAAAGAATCAATGTACTTACCATGACAAGATCATCCATGCTTAGTTGCCTTGTGGGGTTGTCCAAAAGGGAAATATCCACATCAAATTTCAATTTTGCATAATGTTGTTAGATCTGAAAGGAGAATGCTACCCCTTTGGTACCCCCCTTGTTAATAATGAACTCCTGCACAAAGGATGCTAATTTGCAAGTAATAAGACATCTTGTAGAAAATTATTTCTAATTAAAGACCTTAAATCTGAAATTGTCAAAAACCCTAAAACCTTGCAGCACATAGTCTCTTGGAATTAAAAATTTCCGATGCCACTATCATGTGGCAACATTTACACCCTACAATTGTTGATGGGATGGTTGCAAGCTTACATTTTTCCTTGTTGTTTCCCCTCTCTTTTGTTAGTTGCTTTGGATCCCATAGTAACTCCTAGGGGAAGCTCCACCATGATATTGAGGTTGGGGATGCGATGCATGGGGTTGTGTTCAATTTGTTCTAAGAGGTGCAATCCTAGAAAAAGGGAAGGTGTCGTTGTGAAAAATTGCAAATTAGGAGGGAGGTGCGCTATATGGATTGGAGTAGTTGAGCTTGGATTAGACACATGACATTGTAATAAATCAACTTCTAAGTTGTTTTTTTTTTTCGTAGAGGACTACATGGAATAAGCACATTTTCATTGGAGTGAACTAGGTTGCTATGGATGTTGGTGATCAGTCCCAAATCTATAGGTCGCAACCTTTGTACTTGTTCCTTAACTTCACCCAAAAAACTCCCTCTTGGGACAATATATATTTTTCTGTTCAAAACAAAATCCAAATAAATAACACATACACTAGCCTAGAATAAAAACAATAAACAAGGAAGTAGACCAAACAAACAAGGACAAAATATATAATTTTTGCAATAATATGAAATCATTCCTAGGTTAGTGATGTTGTTAATTATTGGAATTATAGTAGACACATCAATGTTGCCAATTGTTTGTTGACCATCATTAGGAATAACTTCAATAAGGTAGACCTAAATTTTGTCACAAATCTCTGTCACATCTACAATGACACCCTTGTGGTCTTTGGCCTTGCCCAATTTCACCATGATGCAACTAACAATCACAAATCTCAATGAGGTTATCTCTGCATCTTGTTGAAATGAGATGCAATTTAGCCTCTTCCTCCAAGTTAAACTTTTCAATAAACAACTAGCCGATGTGTATGTCCTCCTTTAACAAAAAAACATCATTAACAACTTGCACAAAATGAAAACAAACACATATATTAGCAATCATGATAACCTCAATAACAAACACAACCACAAAAACCTTGTAGGAATAGGAAGAGGAAATATAGGTCCTTGTTGTGGTCACCTAATCAAGGAGATGGTGTTGGTCAAGTGACAATGTGCCATTGCACAACGTGTCTTCTAACAACTTCATATGTCTTGCATGATGAATGTCAACAATTGCTTTATGGGCAATCTTGCATATGAAATTTTGAATTTTTTGAATGACAATATGTTGCTGCTCATGGTCAAAACCTAGAAGCCCCAACAAATCATCCCAAGATGAAAAGACATCCTCATGATTTGATGAATCTTGGGAAACCATGCAAACTTTTTGTTAACCACATCTTGAATTGCAATTGTTAAGTAGACAAAGTGAGCCATATCACAGGCAAAATTTCAAATGGTACATTTGGTTAAACCATGAATAGGATGAACCAAAGGATGTAACTTGTGGACATAAAAAGTTCCAGGAATGTGAAAATTACAAAAATGCCTTCCAACACACAAGCTACTGAAATCATAACTTGTTATAAAACAAACAACATGGGCATACTTATTTATGGTGGGCACCTCCTATAAAGTGATCTACAAAACATTTTGAATGTTTTGACAATGTGAAGATATTCACATTCCAAGAAAAAGGTTTGGTCTCCTTTTCCAATTTAGCCAATATATCCTATAACTCCTGCTTAGTGTGGTACCATGGGCATTGTGGACTTGATGCCACTAGGTGCCGTTTGAAAACACAATACAAGGGTGACCAACCCCACATTTTCCTTTCTCTTTTAGCCCAAGCCTACATGCAAATGAACAAACCATTGATGTGCCAAATGCAAAGATGACATAATTTATTAGTGGTTGGATTTTGTTATAATGTGTGATCTAGGATGGCTATTAATAAAACATGTAGTGGCAATAAATACAAGACCCAATAGATAAAATTGTTGCATTATGAGATTTGCCTTCTCATTAAAAACATGAAATTGTTATATAACATATTCAGTTTTTTTCTTCTTAAGGGTCAATGAAACACTTGCTTTCTTTCTTTCATATTTTTTTTTCAATGTTAGGTATTGTAGGTACTCCTTTAAACATTTGATTTCCCAAAATCTTTCCATTGTCTTCTTTCCCATTGGATGTCCAAACAACCAAAACACTCTTCACAATAACCTTTATTTGAGGACTCTTGTCAATACCTCCATTTTCCTAGATTAAGATGCAAAAATTAATTAACACATGAAAAAACTAGATGTAACATGACATTGTAAAACTAGTTGCAAGAATTGATTAAACATGTATGGATGGTGTATGTAAACTTATAATAGGATATAAATACCATTGCCCAAATACACACTACAAGAAATCATGGTTTTTCAAAATGTTCAACTTGACTAAAGTGTTCACATTGACCAAAAGGATGTTCAATTTGATTAAAGGCATGGGGCATGAAAGACACATGGTTCTTTAGGTTGGTGTTTTTGACTAAAATGGCCATTTTGACCAAATGTTAAATTGTACATTTAATCAAGAAAGACAAAATTTTAAAATGGTCCATCAAGATGTCCATGGCCTAGTCGAATTAGCCATATTAAACGACCATGTTTAATCAAATTGACCATATTAATTTGGTTAGTTAGCCTATTTGTTATGCCTATTAAACTACCTACCGATTTATTTATTTAACACATACCTACCCACTTACTTGCCTACCTTTACCTACATACCTATTTACCTACCATTTACCTACCTATGTCACACTTACTTATATTTATTTTTCTTATGTACCTACTTAGTATCTACTTACATACCTACTTATAGTTTACATAAATAGGTATGAACTTTTAAAAACATAAGTAGGTAGGCATGTATACCTACCTATCCACCTAATTAGGTACCTATTAACATACTTATGAAAATTTGAAGTTCAAATGTTGTTATACGCATTAAAAAAAAATTCATAAAAGTTCAAAAATACATGTTAAATCTATTTGGTATTATATTGTTTTACAAAATGGTGGGGTGGTTCGATGGCCAAAACATTGGTGTGGAACCAAAGAGACCAAGGTTCAATTCCCTTTATCAAAATATATTGTGTGGAATATGTATATTTGTATATATACCTTGTACATGTATGTAAATGTATAATACATAAATGGGTTGTGGATAGGTAGGTAGGAGACCATGGTGGGTAGGTAGGTCATGGGTGGGTGCGTAAGTAAGTATTTAATATTTATTTATTATTTACATTTTTATATTTACAAATTGAATTTTTTTTTAATTGATTTTTTTAGGTTGCCCAAATTTTTGTTTGATTTGACTAGTCAAAAAGACCATTAATCAAGTTGGACGTGTCCAAATTGACCAAATGTCAAAATAACTAGTTTTTGGTTTAATTTTCCAATCAAATAAATCATGTTTTCTTGTAGTGATAGCCACAAGACTATTGTGTAAAGTTCCTATTGTTTCCATGTTCATAAAGATTGCCATGCAAGCTTTGGGATCCTATAGAGGAATCTTATCCGTAATCGTGTCCATCTCTGACAACAAGGCAAATAACCCATTCATTAACACTTTTTTTGGAGGAAGAGGCAATTCACAATCACCCTCTATTGTGAATGTCTCTATAATGGCTAATGCCCTTACCTCCACTTGAACTTTGCTCAAATCCGTCAAATTTTGTTGTGGATTTGTAATAAATTGGTTTGTAGACTAGGTTCCAAAGAATGGTGTGGCAATTTTAATTTGGGTAGGGATTTTTGCCTTCTCCTTAGGAACATGTTGTACACAAGAGTTGTTTCTAGAAATGGAGAATTTAGTGACACCTAGTTGCTTACCTTTGTTTTTATGTGGAATAAGTGAAAAATCATCATCACTATGTCCTCTTTAACATGTTTACGTCATGGAGGAGGCATAATTCCTATTTCTAAACATCTCGGATTAGCTGTAACCCGCTTAGAAAGAAGATTTGTTTCATTTAAAGTAGGACACTTGTTTCAGTTGGGTATGGTTTTCCCAAACTTAACACCTAACCTGTCTATTTCCTTTGTTTCACTCTTGTTCCAAGTTGTACATCTTTAGGGGCTCCTTCCCATTGTAAGAGGGGCACTAGTTCATCATTTTGTGATAAGAAAAAACGTTATTATCCTTCATGCAAACCTCGAAGAACTTACATTGGAAGGAAGGCCAATTGCAAATAGGGTTGTCAAGCTGCTTATAATCAAAACATGCTTCCATTACAAGTTCTTCATACTCATCTTCAAGATACAAGGCCACACATGTTTTCCTATTTTGTTGCATGTTGCATTTATAAATTCTGGTCTTGTGAGATGGACCTCCAAAAACCTACAAATGAACATGCCACAATTGAAAACATAATAGCATAATCCCAACTTCATTTTGCAATATTGTGATAACCAACAAATTGCAACATTTTATTTTTATAAGTTGCCTATTAGGATAATTCAATTAACCATAACACATGGCAAAACAAATGTTGTAAACATGATTCTACAAATGTTTTGCAACTATAATCTGAATGGAATAGTAACTTTAAAAAAAAATAGATCAAAAAATAATTATAGAACTGCCATCAAGCTTTCACCAATATTGACCCCCAAACAATGTTCTCATTGTGAAATGGAAAACAACTTTAATGTGCATTACCTTCATAGAATCCTTAACCACTACAATTGATCTATGATTTTGTGATGTCTAACACACTACAACATTTTATTTTTTGTGGCAAGCATCAGAAGATTAAATTTGCTTCCAGTGATTGATTTTATTTTTTAAATATCTTATTTGTTTAAAACCCACCTTATAATGTTTATTCCATATCAAGTCATGTCCTTTCAATTTGTTCACCAAATACCACCTCATACAACCACATAACATCTTGCTCCATTCAAGTAAGATTAACACTAGCACATTAACTTGAACGACCATGAGTACAAACCCTCATTATAGTTGAGTTTTTAGCCTAATTAATTATTTCCTCCAACATAATACAATTTGATATATATTCAAACACCACTAACATAAATTCAATGGCCATCACCATAAATACGCATATTATTTTTATTCTTCATTAATCTTCTTGAAGTTTGTTAGGTTTCATCATCTTGATTGTTTCTATGGAATTTGTTTTTTAACATACCAACTCTAGACTCCAACTTCACCTAGGTGTTAAGCTTTCAAAACACAACAATTGGGAGAAGTGGAAGTATTAAGTGGAAACTAGAATATATTAAAGTGTTATGTTTGGTCATTTGATGTTAAGGGTTTAAGAAGGCAAACAACAAAACGTACATATGCAAACACAAAACAAAGAGCAACAACAAACCAACACATAAAGAATCCTAAAAAAACAAGGAGGAACAAAGTTTAAGTGAGGAACATACCCCAAATGCATTAGAGATAATGTTGATATATGTTTGACACTCAAGCAACTGGATCATGTAGGGATCCTCTTGTGCATGTATGGGTAGCAACTTTTGAACACCAAGTGGCCTCTATTGATGACCCCTACCGGTGGCATTGTGTGTGTTTTGGGTTCCAATATGCTTCTTTCATCCTTTTCAACACTCTCAAGTTTTCCAAAATTGTTGACTTCCTCCATAGTGTTGATAGGAGCAAAACAAGTTCAATAAGTTGTGACGCTTGTAGGTGCAAGGGAGGCGAGTTCCTCTATTGACATTGACTTCACATGGAGGTTCTCCTTGTAACAGCTCCATTGTTGCAAACACTCAAACCCTAAACATACCAAGAAAATGATGTAGAACAACATTAAAGTGTTAATTGCACAATTGTTATGTTGCACTCAAGTGCACTATGAGCTTCCCAAATTGGAAGTGAAGCAAGAAGTTGAGCTTTGTTGGTGTTTTGTTGCACCCCTATTTATGATTCTTTCAAGCATTAAGCCCTAAAAATTTGAAGGCACTATTAACAGCCTATTTTCAAATCTACGCACACGCGGAATGTTGCATAGAACATGGGAGTGTTCTGCAGACGGAAAAAACGCACGTAATCAACGACAAATGCTTGGAAAGGAGTTCGACGACGTTCTACAAACGACGATGGGTAGGACCCCCCAACCCCCCCCCCTCGGCCAGACGACAGTTCCGGTGGTGGGTCAGGGTGTCCAAGAACAGTGCTTGACAGAGCTTGATGAGGGGATATTTAGTGTCTCGCGGGGGTGGGTGGGTGGGCGGGTTTGTCGGCACTCAATGTAATTGCAGCACGGAAACGTTTC
>Ga0116227_10010037_pt1 | contig 16799 bp, 16 predicted proteins | sample S1TSphgellanicum_FD_89693 | JGI IMG/M metagenome (GOLD analysis project Ga0116227, IMG submission 89693) | Host-associated microbial communities from peat moss isolated from Minnesota, USA - S1T2_Fb - Sphagnum magellanicum MG | ecosystem: Host-associated > Plants > Peat moss > Unclassified...
CAGTGCGCTTTGGCACTGCACCGTCTTGGTTGACGCGCCGCACGAGCGGATCGCCAGCCAGATCCTGCGCTCGCGTTCCCGCGCGTTTGCAGTTACCGTAATCCAATGGCAGACCCTTCAGGCTTCGAGTTTAGCCGACACCCCTGCCGCTGGTCGGGCGGAGAGCCACGCGTCTTTGCAATTGACGCCGAGGAAGACCTCACCCGCACTCACAATTTGCACGGGGCTACCCTGCTGACAGTCTCCTACGATGGCGGTGGCCTTGGCAGCGTCTTCGATCACATCGCGCAGGCCGCGCAGCTGCCTTACACTGGTTCATTCCAGGCGCTCCTGGAAACTCTGGGCGACCTGGCTGACCAAAAGCCGCTGGTCGTGCTCATCCGCCATGCTGATCGGCTGCTCGCAGACATAGGACCCGCCTTGATACAGATAGCGACCGGGTGGGAACGGTTCGCCAGGCATGCTGGAGGTGTCCACGCCATGTATTTGGTTCTTGAGACCGGGCCGAGAGCAAAGGTGCAGGCAGCCTTCTACCCAGGCGGCAAAGTGGACTGGATATAGATCATAGCACCGTAGCCCGCATGCAGCCCTTGCGGAATGCGGGACTGGCGCCAGCCCCCCAACCCTGTGCTTAATGCCGATGCCATAGGATTCATGGGACTCCTTGGCGGCGTTATCCTCACGACACTGGCTCTCCGCACGCCGTAGGTACCATGGTCCAGATAGAATCCAGGCCAGAGCTTCCGCTCTATCGCCTCTACATGCTCAGGGCTGCGTATCTCCTGCTTGGTTTGGGGCAGGGCTCGAAAACGTGGCCGGCGATCCTGCACCACACGCAGCCGTGGGATTTTTGGCATAGCGTCGCGATGAGCTTCTTTGGCGCGCTCACGCTGATCAGTCTTCTCGGCGTGCGATATCCGGTCAGGATGATGCCGCTGCTGATCTTCGAATTCACATGGAAGCTCATCTGGGTGCTCGCAGCGTGGCTTCCCCCCTACCTGGGCCACACGCTGGATCCCGACATCGCTGATTCCTTCCAAGGCATCGTCTCCGGCGTCGTGATCGTGCCGCTCCTGCTTCCGTGGGGGTACCTCTGGAAGACGTTCGTCACCACGCCGGGCGACCGGTGGCGGTAGCTATTTATCCGGATGTATTTTCTCAACTACGGCAGCTTCCGCTTCTGAGCTGCCCGTCAAGTCAGCCCGACGACCGAAATGAGCGCATGCCGGAGGGTCTTGGTGCGAAACTCAAGAATCCTGCACCGCGGGAGTGCCCTGTCCGCATGCGCTCTCTATAATATAATTTCTCCGGTCACAGCTGCGGGCTCACCTTGGCAGACAGAGCGAAGGTCGTAACGGATTGGAAAAACATCTTCCAGCTTCATTTCTAGAAAATCGCACAATGCTCTCGGTCCGTGAGTTTCGTAGTGAAAGTCAGTTGGCCGCGCGAAATGGAACCTTTCTTTCCCTTTCAAAAACGATATGGTTAAGTAGCGGGCCGTTTGGTCGGCATCTTGCGGGTCAAGGTTTCCTAGCATGGCCCATTGAGTCTCACCGGATGCTAGGCGCACCTGAGTGCAAAACAGGACGCCCTCTGCCTGCGTGACAGGGAGCTCTAGCACGGGCCGTATCGCAGTTTCGTCGAGACTTTCCTCCTGATCGAGAGCAAACTCCCATACTGGGGAGGATAAGAGTTCCCCATTTGTGACGTCATCAATGGGTTTGGCGGCCTGCTTGCCCATATCGTCCTCATGAGTGCGCATGCACTGAGTATAGCAGTCGACTAGCGTGTATGCCAGCACGCCAAACGCTGTATAAAGCAAGAATTCTGAACCGCTCAGCACGGCAGGCAACATCAATAGACTACCCGGTGCAGATCCCCGGTGCGAATGTCCGCATCGTGGGCGTGGGCGGCATGGCGGACTAACCCCTTGAACTCACCCGCCACCACATCCCACCACCAAGGCCTCGACCCCGAGCCGAAGGTCCCACACACCAGACTGTCGCATTCCATCATACCAACGCCGCAAACCGGCAAGCGCCGCAGTCCCACCTGCGCCCATATGGTGCGCATGAACAACGAAGTCATCATCACCTGCGCGCTCACCGGCGCCGGGGACACGGTCGGCAAACATCCGGCAATCCCGGTCACCCCCAAGCAGATCGCAGACGCCGCCATCGAGGCGGCAAACGCCGGCGCGGCCGTGGCCCACATCCATGTGCGCAACCCGGAAACCGGCAAATTCAGCCGCGACCCCGCCCTCTACCGCGAAGTCGTCGAACGCATACGCGCCAGCGGCACCGATGTGATTATCAATCTCACCGCCGGCATGGGCGGCGATTTCGAGCTCGGCGCGCACGACCCGAAAATCGCCGGCCCGAATACCGATCTGATCGGCCCGCTCGAACGCCTCATCCATGTCGAGGAACTTCTGCCGGAAATCTGCACGCTCGACTGCGGCACGCTGAATTTTGGCGACGGCAACATGATCTACATCAGCACGCCCGACTATCTGCGTGCCGGCGCCGCGCGCATCCAGCAACTCGGGGTAAAACCCGAACTGGAAATTTTCGACACCGGCCATTTGTGGTTCGCCAAGCAGATGCTGAAGGAAGGGCTGCTCGATGCCCCGCCTTTGTTCCAGTTCTGCCTCGGCATCCCCTGGGGCGCCCCGGCCGACACCGTGTCGATGAAAGCCATGGTGGACAACGCCCCGCCAGGCGCCATCTGGGCCGGGTTTGGCATCGGCCGCGCGCAAATGCCCATGGTGGCGCAAGCGGTTCTGCTCGGCGGCCATGTGCGCGTCGGGCTCGAAGACAATCTCTATCTCGACCGCGGCGTATTCGCCTCCAACGGATCTTTGGTGGAGCGCGCGGCAAAGATCGTGACATTGATGGGCGCAAGGCCGGTCACGCCAGCAGAAGCCCGCGTCAAACTCGGCCTGAAGGCACGCTCATGAGCGACATTCGCACCATCGGCCTGATCGGCACCGGCGTCATCGGCGCCGGCTGGGCCGCCCGCTGCCTCGCGCATGGGCTCGATGTCGTCGCCTGGGACCCAGGCCCCGACGCCGAATCCATCCTGCGCGGCAAAGTCGCCAACGCCTGGCCCGCGCTCACGCGCCAAGGACTTGCCGAACACGCCAGCATGGACCGGCTGCGTTTCGTCGCCACCTGCGAGGCGGCAGCGCGCGACGCCGATTTCATCCAGGAAAGCGCGCCCGAAGTCGAGGATCTGAAACGCAGCCTGCTCGCCCGCGTCGATGGCGCCGCCCGCCGCGACGTGCTCATCGCATCGAGTTCCTCCGGCCTGCTGCCAACGATTTTCCAAAAAGATTGCGCGCATCCCGGCCGCGTCCTCGTCGGACACCCGTTCAACCCCGTCTATTTGTTGCCGCTCGTCGAAGTGCTCGGCGGCGAAGCCACCGACCCGGCCGCGCTCGATGCCGCCACCGCATTCTACAAAACCATCGGCATGCGCCCGCTGCGTGTGCGCACCGAAATTCCCGGCTATATCAGCGACCGCCTGCAGGAAGCCCTCTGGCGCGAAATTCTTCATATGGTCGCCGAAGGTGTCGCCACCACCGACGAGCTGGATGACGCCATCCGCTTCGGCCCAGGCCTGCGCTGGAGTTTTATGGGCACCTGCATGATTTTCCACATGGCCGGCGGCGATGCCGGCATGCGGCACATGCTCAAGCAATTCGGGCCAGCATTGAAACTTCCCTGGACAAAGCTGGAAGCGCCGGAACTCACCGACACGCTCATCGACCGCATGGTCGAAGGCACGCTGGCACAAGCGGCCGGCCGCAGCGTCGCTGAACTCGAACGCTACCGAGACGACGCCCTGATCAGCGTCATGGAAACGCTTGCCGCAGTCAAAGCGCGCCATGGCATGACCTCCGATGACTGATATTCTGGCTCCCTACAAGGCCACCGTCCTTCCGCAATGGGTGGATTACAACGGCCACATGAACGAAGCCTACTACGTGCTGATCTTCGGCGACGCCACGGACGCGTTCTACGACCATATCGGCCTCGATGCAGCGTATCGCGAGCGCGAAAAAGTCTCGGCCTACACCATGGAATCCCACATCCGCTATCTCGCCGAAACGCACGAGGGCGACACCCTGCATGTGGGCACACGTGTTCTGGCGCACGATGCCAAGCGCGTCCGCCTGCATCACAGCATGTGGCGCAATTCGGACAGTAAACTCGTCGCCGTCATCGAACTCATCGTGCTGCATGTGGATAAGACAACGCTGGGCGCCAAACCGTTTCACGTCACGCAGCTCAAGGCGATTGCCGATATTGCCGAGGCGCAAAGCACCGCAGCGCCGCCGCAACCTGCCGTAAGCACCCATTGGGCGCATGCCCTTGTGACAAAACCGTTGTAGCACCATGGATTTCGCCCTCACCCACGAACAGCAGATGGTCGTCGATACCGTCCGCACCTTCGTCGAAACCGAGCTCTTGCCGCTCGAAGCCGAAGTCGAACGCACCGGCATTGTCCCACGCGCACTCGGCGAAGAGATTCGCCGCAAGGTGCTGGACATCGGTTTCTACGCCCCGAACATCGCGGCCGAGTATGGCGGCGGCGGCCTCGACCACGTCACCTTCACGCTCCTCGAACGCGAACTCGGCCGCGCCAGCATGGCGCTCGGGGTCTGGTGGGGCCGCCCCTCCAACATCCTTTGCGCCGCCAACAAAGATCAGAGAGAACGCTACCTTCTCCCCGCCGTCCGGGGCGAGAAGATGGACGCGCTCGCCATGACCGAACCCGACGCCGGATCGGACGTGCGCGGCATGAAATGCACCGCGCGTCGCGTCGGCGGCGACTGGGTGCTCAACGGCACCAAACATTTCATCAGCCACGCCGATATCGCGGACTTCCTGATCGTCTTCGTCAGCACAGGCGAAAACCGCATCACCGCCTTCCTGGTCGATCGCGGCACGCCAGGTTTCGAAATCCGCCCCGGCTACCGCTCCGTCTCCCACCGCGGCTACCAGAACTGCATCCTCGCCTTCGAGGATTGCCGCCTGCCGGACGCGCAAATCCTCGGCGAGGAGGGCCAAGGTTTTGCCGTCGCCAACACCTGGCTGCACGCCACCCGCCTCTCGGTTGCCGCGCTGTGCATCGGCCGCGCCCGCCGCGCCTTTGCCCACGCACTCGAATACGCCGCACAACGCAAGCAATTCGGCCAGGTGATCGGCAAATTCCAAGGTATTTCCTTTCAACTCGCCGACATGATCACCGACATCGACGCCGCCGAATTCCTCACCCTCGCCGCCGCCTGGAAACTCGATCAGGGCGGCAACGCCAACCGCGAAATCTCGCAGGCCAAATTGTTTGCCTCCGAAATGCTGTCGCGCGTGGCAGACCAGGCGCTGCAAATTCATGGCGGCATGGGGCTGATGGAGGATCTGCCGCTGGAACGCATCTGGCGCGACGCGCGCGTTGAGCGCATCTGGGACGGGACCAGCGAAATTCAGCGGCATATTATCTCGCGCGAATTGCTCAGGCCGCTCGGCGCGTGACACCAAAGAAAGCAAGGACTTCTTTTTTGAAAAAAAGAAGCAAAAAACTTTTGCACATTGGAGCCGCGCTGGTCCGACTGGCGCGCGCGCTAGTATCCAAAAGTTTTTTGGTTCTTTTTTTCAAAAAAGAACTGCTTCCTTGCTAACCCGCCTCCTACACCCGCAAACGATAGCCGTCATCGGTGGCCAGGCTGCCGCCGAAGTCGCGCGTCAATGCGCCAAAATCGGTTTTGCGGGAAAAATCTGGCCGGTGCACCCCAGGGTCGAAGGCGCCTACCGCAGCGTCGCCGACCTGCCAGGCGTGCCCGACGCCGCCTTCATCGGCGTAAATGCGCACGCCACGATCGGCATCATGGCCGACCTCGCATCGGCGGGCTGCGGCGGCGCGGTCGTGTTCGCATCGGGCTTCGCCGAAGCCGGCGAAGAAGGCCGGGCCCTGCAAGCCGCACTTCTGAAAGCCGCGGCCGGGGTAAAATTCCTCGGCCCAAACTGCTACGGTTACGCCAACGCATTCGACCGCACGCTCATCTGGCCTGATCAATTCGGCGGCACGCCGGTGCAACGCGGCGTCGCCATCATTGCCCAATCCGGCAACATCGGCCTGAACATCACCATGCAGCGCCGCGCGCTACCCATCGGCATGCTCATCACGCTCGGCAACATGGCGAGCGTGGGCCACGCGGAGGCCATCGAAGCGGTGCTGGACGATCCGCGCGTCACCGCCATCGGCCTGCACATGGAAGGGCTCGGCGACCCACACGCCTTGGCGAAAGCCGTAGCGCGCGCCCATGCGCAGGGCGTGCCGGTGGTCGCACTAAAAACCGGCCGCTCGGCCGCGGCCGCCAGCATCGCCCTGAGCCACACGGCCTCGCTCGGCAGCAGCGATGCGGTGGTCGATGCCTATTTCCGCCGCATCGGCGTGGCCCGCGTAAACTCCATCGCCGCCTTGCTCGAAACACTAAAGCTGCTGCATATACAAGGCCCTTTGCCCGGCAGCAGCATCGCCAGCCTGAGCTGTTCGGGCGGCGAAGCAGCCTTGATGGCCGACATGGCATTGCAGGCCGGCCTGACATTGGCGCCGTTATCGACGGAAGCCGCAGCCGCTATCGAAGCCACCGTCCCGCCCATCGTCAGCGTCAGCAACCCGCTCGACTACCACACATTTGCGTGGCGCGACCGCGCCGCCCTGGCGCGCGTGTTCACCGCCATGCTCCGCGCCGGCGCCGATTTGACAGTGCTGATCCTGGATTTCCCGCAGCCCGACATATGCGACACAACGGATTGGGACATCGCTGCTGCAGCCTTGAGCGATGCCGTGCAGGCAACCGGCCGGCGCGCCGCGGTGCTCGCAACACTGCCCGAATGCATGCCGCAGTCGCAGGCCGACCGGCTCACCGCCCTTGGGATCGTGCCGCTGTTCGGCATGGCGGAATCGCTGGAGGCTGTCGCCGCTGCCTTGCATCTCGAAATATCCAATCATCCGCAACAAGAAACGCCAACCGCCCCGCCGGAGAGTGAAGCCGTAACCCTGCCCGAATTCGAAGGCAAGCGCCGCCTGGCCGAATGCCGCGTGCCCGTGCCCGACGGCAGGCTGGCCACGAGCCCTGACGCCGCCGCCGAAGCCGCCCGCACCATCGGCTACCCTGTCGCACTGAAAGCCGCAGGCGACATCGCGCACAAAACCGAACTCGGCGCCGTCCGCCTCAACCTGCGCGATGAAGCCGCCGTGACATCCGCGGCCGCCGACCTGCTGCCGCTGACAGGAACCGTGCTGATCGAGCGCATGGTCTCAGGCTGCATCGCCGAACTCATCGTCGGCGTGGCGCGCGACGCCGTTCTCGGCCCTTACATCATGATCGGTTCCGGCGGCATCCTGGCTGAGCTCGTCGGCGACACCGCAACGCTCCTGCTGCCGGCAAGCCGCGCGGAGATCGCCACTGCGCTGGACAGCCTGCGCGTATCCAAACTTCTGCGCGGTTTTCGCAACAAACCGCCAGGCGATATCGAAGCAGCGCTGGACGCCATCGAGGGCATCCAGAATTTCGCCCTGCGCAACCTTGCAACTTTGCATGAGCTCGACGTCAACCCGCTCATGGTCTGCGCCGCCGGCCAGGGCGCAGTCGCGGCCGACGTGCTGATGCGCCTCTCACCGGAGCCCGCTCATGTCTGAATCCCCCGTCACCACAACAAGAGATGGCGCCGTGCTCGAAGTCGTGCTCGGCGTCGGCAAAGCCAACGCGATATCCGCCGCCACCAGCCGCATCATGGGCGAAACATTTGCAAAATTCCGCGACGATCCGGATTTGCGTGTCGCCATCGTGACAGGCGCCGGTGACCGCTTCTTTTCCGCCGGCTGGGACCTCAAATCCGCCGCCGCCGGCGAACCGCCGGACGCCGACTACGGCATCGGCGGTTTTGCCGGCTTGCAGGAATTGCCAGGCCTGAACAAGCCGGTGATTGCCGCCATCAATGGCATGGCCGTCGGTGGCGGCTTCGAACTCGCCCTGTCGGCCGACATGATCCTCGCCGCTGACCACGCGCGCTTCGCCCTGCCCGAAATCCGCGCCGGCACGCTCGCCGACGCCGCCACGCTCAAACTGCCCAAGCGCATCCCGTATCATGTCGCCATGGATCTGCTTCTCACCGGCCGTTGGATGGATGCCGCTGAAGCCGCCCGCTGGGGCCTGGTGAACGAAATTCTGGCGCCCGCCGACCTGCTCCCCCGCGCCCGCGCGCTGGCCAGGCAGCTCGCCGACGGCCCGCCGCTGGTCTTCGCCGCCATCAAGGAGGTGATTCGCGAGTCCGAAACCCTCTCGTTCCACGCAGCCATCGCACGCATCATGGCGCGCGGCTTCCCCACCGTCGCCACGCTCTACGCCAGCGAGGACCAGTTGGAAGGTGCGCGGGCCTTTGCAGAAAAGCGCGATCCGGTCTGGAGGGGACGCTAATCCAGCGTAGGGTGGACGGATTTCGACAGCCGACGTAACGCTAGCAGGAAAATGGACTTCGTCCACCCTGCGGCGTGCGCGATAAACATGGCCGATAGCAGCAGAACCAGTGGAAACGCCGGCGACTCGTAACGGAACTGCATCGGGAACAGCACCGCCTTCATCACGCCCAGAAACAGGATGCGCAGCACCACCGAACCCGCCACGGCGCACGCAAACGCTGTCTGCGCCGAAAAACGCCGGCGCCGCAGGTCGCTCACGGCCAGCCACACCGTCCATAGCAAGGACGCAGGCAGGCACGGGATCGTTACCCATGGCATCGCACGCGACAGCAATGCCGCTACCGCCCGCTGCGGCCGCGGCAGCCCCAGGCTGCGCGGTGTCGCAGAGGCTTGCGGCGGACTCATCACCGACCCCGGCGTGATCCGCTGATATGGCGGATAGTCCGATGGCGGCACGAGCGTCGGGATCGCACCTGGCACGGTCGGTCCCAGCCGTGCCGTATCCCAGGCGACATCGGCAATGTCGCGGGCAATCACCGGCATGGCACGCGCCGGCAGCGGCGGCAGCAGCGAGGAACGGTGGCCGACGCAGGGCAGTTTGCCGGAATCGCAGGCTTCGTTGACCTCGGCGGCAAGCCGGCGGAAGAAGCGGTCCGCCTGCCTGGCCGATCCGTACTGGCCGGCCGCCGTCGCCGCCCCGCGTATTGCCCACATGATCCAGCCCGCTTCGATGTCGTTGCAGCCGGCAAAAGGCTCGTCGCGGCAACTGACATTGGTCCAGAAAGCCCGGCCCGGCCCGTCCAGGTTCGGCGCCAGCATACGCGCCGCCGGACTGACGGCGTAGGCCCGCGCCCACGCATCGCGCGGAATCGGAACCGTGATGATCCAGTGATCGTGACGGATGCGTGTCATGGCCGAATAGGCAGCCAGCACTGGCGGCGCCTTGTAGTCGCTGGTGCGGAACACGCCGTAGTCGATGCGGTTGATCTCGGCCACCAGCAGCCACGGCAGCGCCGCCGCGAGTGCCGGCACCAGCAGCACGCGCGGGGTGCTGCGGGCGGCGAAGCGCCATCCATGGCGCAGATCATGGCCCAGGCGCCAGGCCGCCAGCAGTGCGAGCGGCGGGAGGATGAGCAGCCCCTCTTCGCGCGTCAGCCAGAAGGCCGTGAATGCCAGGCCGAGCAGCGCGGACCACACCCAGCCCGCCGGCAACAGCCAGGCACGGGCGGCGAGCGCCAGGGTCAGCAGCAGCAGCCCGGCATAGAGCGGCTCACGGTAGAGCAAACTTGCCACCGCGCTCAGCGGCGCCGGGTTGAGGGCGACGGCCGCAAAGCACAGGCTCGCTACCCAGCGCCGCTGCATCAGACGCCCGGCGACGCGCGAGGCCAGCAGCGCGCCCAACAGGGTGGGGATTTCGGTGGCGATCTGGATCGGCAGGTGCAGCAGCGCGGCGCCGGCCAGAAACAGCGGGTAGAATGGACCTTTGATCAGGGTCAACTGGTCGAACGGCCCGAGCCAGTGCCCGTCCAGAATCGTGTTGGCGTGCAGCACGAACAGCAGATCGTCCGCGCCGCCGCCGGCGAAGGATACTGGCATCGGTGCTACCAGCCATATCGCCAGGCCGAACAGCAGCGCATCCAGATAATTCAGGGCATGACGGGATATGGGAAGGAAGGAAGAAAGACTTTCTTTTTTGAAAAAAAGAAACAAAAAACTTTTGGATGTTGGGCTGAGCCTGTCCGGTGGCGTACGCCAATTTGCAAAAGTTTTTTGGTTCTTTTTTTCAAAAAAGAACATCTTCCTTACCCAGCCCGCGGATAAACCCCAAGAATCCGTGTCTCGCGCGAGAAGAACGCCAACTCCTCCAGCGCCAGGCGCAATGCTGTCTGGTCCGGATGCCCCTCGACATCGCATAAAAACTCGGTGGCGGTAAAAGCCCCGTCCACCATATAGCTTTCCAGCTTCGTCATGTTCACCCCGTTGGTGGCAAACCCGCCCAAGGCCTTGTAGAGCGCCGCAGGCACGTTGCGGACCGCGAACACAAATGTGGTTTTAAGCCCCGTCGCCTCGGGCGGGTTCTCCCGCGGCTGCGCCGCGGTGATATAGAAGCGCGTGGTATTATGCGCCGCATCCTCCACATTGGCGCGCAGCACGCGCAATCCGTAAATCTCCGCGGCCAGCGAAGAGGCGATGGCCGCATCCTGCGGATTGCCCCACTCGGCCACCAGTTGCGCGGAGCCGGCGGTGTCCGCCTCCACCACCGGCGTCACGCCCAGTTCGCGCAAAATCCGCCGCACCTGGCCTAACGCCACGCTGTGCGAATGCACGCGCCTTAAACCCTCGATGGTCGCACCCGGCGGCGCCAGCAGGCAGTGCTCGACCCGTTGAAAATGTTCGCCGACAATAAAAAGTCCGCTCTGCGGCAGTAGCGAATGAATGTCCGGCACACGTCCGGCGAGCGAGTTTTCGCACGGCAGCATGGCGAGTTCGGCCTCGCCGGCGTGCACCGCGTCGATGGCGCGCTCGAAACTTTCGCAGGGCAGGGTGGGGCGGCCCGGATAGGCGGTGCGGCAGGCGAGGTCGGAATAGGCGCCGGGGCGGCCCTGGAAGGCGATGGTCATGCATGGAGTCCTTGGGCGAATTCGGCCCGCACACGGGCCAGATCCTCCGGCGTGTCGATGCCGAAGGGCGCATGGCTGGCCCGCGCCACGCCGATGCGCATGCCGGCCTCCAGTGCCCGCAACTGCTCCAGTTTTTCGCGCATTTCCAAGGGCGACGGCGGCAGCGCCACGAACCGCGCGAGCGCGCCGCGCCGCCAGGCGTAAATCCCGATATGGTGATACAGCGGCCCCTCGCCCCAGGGCACACGGGCACGCGAAAAATACAGCGCCGGCGCTGTCGCTGCGCCGGGAGCAAAACCGCACACGGCCTTGACCACGGAGGGGGCGGAAGCCTCCGCCTCGCCGGTGATGTCGGCCACCAGCGTGGCGAGGTCGAAGGCGCCATCTGCCAATGGCAGCAGCACGTCGCGCAGCATGGCCGGCGGTACGCTCGGCAGGTCGCCTTGCAAATTCACCACCACATCGTGCCTGCCGTCCGGGTCGATGGCCTGCAACGCCGCATGCACACGGTCGGAGCCGGAGGGGAGGTCCGGGTCGGTCATCACCGCCGTGCCGCCCGCCGCCCGCACCGCGTCCGCGACAGCATCCTCGCATACCGCAACCACCACGGGACCCAGGGCGGCTGCCATTGCGCGCTGCCAGACCAGCACCACCATTGGCACATTGCCGATCAGCGCCAACGGCTTGTTAGGCAGCCGCAGCGAGGATAGGCGGGCCGGAATGACGATAACCGGGTTCATGCTGGTGGGTTGTCGCCATTCGGGCGGTTGTCTAGTGTGCCGCGCAACATAGGCCGAGGCTTCGGGGGCGTGCAAACCGGCGCCCCAGGCCGGTCGCAGAGCAGGGTCCGACATGGAGAGCATGGAGAGTACCAAAATCGCCGCAGCCGTGCTGGTGGCGGGGATCGCGTTCGTCGGTCTGGGCGTCGTGTCCGACAATCTGTCCTACGAGAAACGCCTCACCCACCCGGTGCTGGACATCAAGGGTGCTGAACCCGCCGCCACCACGGCCGCGCCGGCCGAGACCGGGCCCAAGCCGATCGAGCCGCTGCTGGTTAGCGCCGTGCCCGCCGACGGCGAGGCCTACACGCACAAAATCTGCATCGCCTGCCATAATTTTAAGGAAGGTGCCGGCGCCAAGGTCGGCCCCAACCTCTATGGCGTGGTCGGCCGCGAGCAGGCCAGCGCGCCCGGCTTCGAATATTCCTCGGCGCTGAAGGCGCACCACGGCAAATGGACCTACGACAACCTCAACGAATGGCTCTACAAGCCGGCCGCCTACGCCAAAGGCACCAAGATGGCCTACGCCGGCCTGTCGGATGACAAGCTGCGCGCCGACGTCATCGACTATCTGCGCACCCTCTCGCCGAACCCCGAGCCGCTGCCGACGCCCGACCAGGTGAAAGCCGCCGAGGCGAAGGAAGCCCCGGTGCCCGCGCCTGCCGCGGCCGCCGCACCGGCCGGCGAAGATCTGCCGCCGCTCGCGCCCCTGCTCGCGAAGGCCAACCCGGCCGACGGGCAGGCTTATACGAAGAAAATCTGCATCGCCTGCCATAATTTCGCCGAAGGCGCCGGCGCCAAGATGGGCCCGGACCTCTACGGCGTCGTCGGCCGCGAGCGCGCGAGCATGCCTGGCTACGAATATTCCGCGGCGCTCAAGGGCAAGCCGGGCAAATGGACGTACGATACGCTGAACGAGTGGCTGTACAAGCCGTCGGCTTTCGCGCATGGGACCAAGATGGCTTATGCCGGGCTCAGCGATCCGCAGTTGCGGGCGGATGTGATTGATTATTTGCATACGCTGTCGAAGAATCCTGAGCCTTTGCCAGCGAAGTAGGAAAAGACGTGTTTTTTGAAAAGAAGGAGAAGTCTTGGATATTGGGCGATGCCTGTCCAACGCCGTAGGATGGGTCTTGACCCATCGCTTCGCCCCAACCACCGCTTCTCGCCGGCGTCGTGATGGGTCAAGACCCATCCTACGGCGCCGTGGTTGCGTTTTTTCAAAAAAGAACATCCTCCTTTGACTGACCAACTGCACACCGCGCTGGCCGCCGCCGAAGCCTCCGGCGCCATCCTGCGGCACTATTTTCGATCTTCGCTGAAGGCGGACAGCAAGACGGACGAAAGCCCGGTAACCATCGCCGACCGCGAGGCCGAGCAGGCGATCAGAGACGTGATTGCGGCGCAGTTTCCCGGCCATGACATCATCGGCGAGGAGTTCGGCCAGCAAAGCACCGGCGCGGACTACTGCTGGGTGCTGGACCCGCTCGACGGCACGCGCGCCTTCATCACCGGCCGCCCCAGCTTCGGCACGCTGATCGCGCTGCTGCACCATGGCGTGCCGGTGCTCGGCATCATCGACCAGCCGGTGACCGGCGAACGCTGGATCGGCGTGGCAGGCGAGCCCACACGCTTCTCCGGCCCGCTCGGCGGCCGCGTTGGGACCAGCGCCTGCGCCGACATCGCGGCGGCGGAACTTGCCTCCACCTCGCCCGAGGCGCTCGGCGCCCAGTTTTCCACCTGGCAGTGCCTGGCCGGCCGGGTGCGGCGCGTGTCCTGGGGTGGCGACTGTTACCTCTACGGTCTGCTGGCGCTCGGCCACATCGACCTGGTTGCCGAATCCAACATGAAATTATGGGATTACGCTGCCCTGGTGCCGGTCGTGCAAGGTGCCGGCGGCCGCATCACCGACTGGTCCGGCCGCCCGCTGGGGCCGCACAGTGACGGCACGGTGTTGGCCGCCGCCACCCCGGCGCTGCACGAGCAGGCGCTGGAGGCCTTAGTCTAGGGCCTCCTCTCTAGGCCGCGCGTTGCAAATAGCGGTCGAGCACCGCCTCCGCCGGCCCATCCTCGCGCACGCGGCCGTGGTCCATCCAGATCACCCGCGTGCACCATTCCCGCACCGCTGTCGGCGCGTGCGAGGAGAGCACCAATATCTCGGCGCCGCGCACCATGCCGGCCATCCGATCCTTCGCCTTTTCCATGAATTGCTGATCGCCGGCGAGGAACCATTCGTCCATCAGCAGCACCTGCGGGCGGATGGCGGTGGCCATGGCGAAGCCCAGCCGCACCACCATGCCGGAACTGTAGAGCCTGACCGGCAGATCCAGGAACGCGCCCAGTTCCGCGAAGGATTGCACGTCCTCCTCCAAGGCGGCGATCTCGGATTTCGCAAAACCATTGTAGAGGCCGCGCAGCATGATGTTCTCGCGCCCCGTGAGGTCGGCGTTCATGCCCAGCATCGGGTCGAGCAGGGCGTTCAGGCTGCCTTGCACCACCACGCGGCCGCAGGTGGGTTCGTAAATGCCGGCGATGGTGCGCAGCAACGTGGTCTTGCCGGCACCATTGGTGCCGATCAGGCCGAGCCGGTCGCCGCTGCGCAGCACGATGTCGATGTCGCGCAGCGCCTGCACCACCATGCGGCGGCGCCGGTCCTCGCCCAGCCGGCCGGCGGCGGCGGCGAACATGGTCTTCTTCAGGCTGCGCGCCGTGCCGTGATACAGCGGAAAATCCACCGACACATTCTGCACGCTGATCTGCGCACCGCCCATTTCACTCATACCCAGTACGCCAGACGCGAGCGCACGCGGGCGAACAGCAGCCAGGTCGCCGCACACATCAGCGCGCTGAACCCCAGCGCCAGCGACCACACGTGCCAGCCCGCCGCCTGCCCCAGCAGCGGCGCCCGCACCACTTCCAGCAGCGAGTCGAACGGGTTGAGCGGCAGCCACCAGCCGCGGGCGCCAAGCTGCTCAGGCTGCCACATGATGGGGGTCACGAAAAACACGATCTGCATGATGCTGTTCACGATCGGCGGGATGTCGCGGAAGCGGGCGCAGAAGGTGCCGAGCAGCAGGCAGGCGGCGAAAGCATCCAGCGTCCAGAGCAGCAGGCCCGGCAGGCACCCGAGCCCGGCCCAGCCCGGCCATGTCGCATAGATGGCGAACACCACCACGATGACCGGCACATTATGCAGCAGTCCAATGACCGTGCGGACGAAAACCCGCATGGCATGCAGGAAGAACGGCATGCGCAGGGAACGGATGGTCGCTTCGGCCTGGGTGAAGGTGGTGCAGCCTTCGCTGACCAAGCCGCCCAGCGCGGTCCATAGCACCAGCGACAGGGCGAGGAACGGCAGATAGCTGTGCATGTCGATATGGAAAAGCGTGCCGTAAATCCCGCCCATGGCGGCGATCCAGACAGCGGTCGATATGGTCAGCCAGAACGGGCCGAGCATGGAGCCACGGTATTTCAGTTTGATGTCCAGCCAGCCGAGGGCCAGCGCCAGGCGCCACAATTTGATGCCGTCGGTCACGTCCGTCCAGGCGGCACGATGCCGCTGGTAGCCGGCGACATCGGCCGTGACGACCAGGGTGGATGTCGCCAGACGTGGCAGGTCTGTGTCGGGGATCATGTCCATCGCGCGGCGGCGGTACTCTATCTGCTTGGCGGCGGCAACAGCGGCGCCGGCTTGACGGAAGACTGCCGATATGGCCGGATGAAAACCTTGCCTCGCACCGCCTAATGCAATAGTAACTTACAGCCGTCAGTTAAAGCGGGATGGCAAAGGCGCTGCGGGAGTCTGCGGTTCGGAATCGGAGTTGTGTCGGCTGGTCCACTGTGGGCAAGCCCCTTTGGAGGCTGCGCCCCGGATGAGTGTTGATCGCGATGGCCGGACCCAGGCAAATCTGTTCATGACATGCCGTTTGGTGCTGTGCGCAGGCGGCATGGCGCTGCTCTCGGCCTGTGCGACCCAGGCGCCGCCGATGACCGCGGCGCAGGAGGTGGTGACCTATCAGGCGCGGGCGAAACCCAGCTACGCGCCGCCCGGTCCGCCGGAGGATCCGTGGGGGCCCTATATCACCGAAGCGTCGCACCGCTTCGATGTGCCGGAGCGCTGGATACGCGAAGTCATGCGCGTCGAATCCGGGTCGCACCAATTTACCGCCACCGGCGCGCTGACCACCTCGCCGGTGGGCGCCATGGGGCTGATGCAGCTCATGCCGGAAACCTACGATGAGGTGCGGGCGCAGTATGGGCTGGGCGACGACGCTTTTGACCCGCACAATAACATTCTGGCGGGTGCGGCTTATTTGCGCCAGATGTACGATGCGTTCGGGGTGCCGGGGTTCCTCGCCGCCTATAATGGCGGACCGGCGCGGCTTCAGGACTACCTTGTGCATCAGCGGCCGCTGCCGACCGAGACTCGTCGCTACGTCGCCATCATCGGGCCGCATGTACAGGGCATCTATCCGCAAACCCGCTCGCCGGCGGAGCAATTGGCGGTGAACCAGATCCCGATCGATATCCCCGCCGGCCCGCGCTACGTCGTGCACCACAAGGTGATGCTCGCCGCGCGCGACCGGCACGGGAAGGCAGCGGCGGGGCACACGTTGCATGAAACGCGCTACGCGGTGCGCGACAGAAGCGGCCACGCGGCGGGGCCGGTCGAACTGGCCGAGGCGCCGGCGGCACATGTCACCCGGATCGCCTATGTGGCGCCGCCGCACCATGCCGGCGGCCTGCATCTGATCGCCAGCGCCGAGGCGGCGGAGGCCATGCCGCGCGGCATCGGCGGGCATAAATGGTCGGTGCAGGTGGGCGCCTATGGCAGCAAAGGAAAGGCTCACGCGGCCGCCGGCCAGGCGCTCGCCGTGGCCGGCCACGCGCACGCTTCGGTCGCCGCCGTGCA
>Ga0116227_10010039_pt1 | contig 16797 bp, 22 predicted proteins | sample S1TSphgellanicum_FD_89693 | JGI IMG/M metagenome (GOLD analysis project Ga0116227, IMG submission 89693) | Host-associated microbial communities from peat moss isolated from Minnesota, USA - S1T2_Fb - Sphagnum magellanicum MG | ecosystem: Host-associated > Plants > Peat moss > Unclassified...
ATCAACGGGACTATCTTGGCAACCTATGATAATGCCGGTCCACACTTTCCGTTTACGGATTGGCTCGGAACAAGGAGAGTTCAGGCCACGTATGCTGGTGTTGTTGAGCAGACATGCCAGAGTCTTTCGTTCGGAGACGGCCTTTCCTGCAATGGGTCAGATGTGACAGAGCAGCATTTCACCGGCAAAGAAAGAGACGCAGAATCAGGTCTCGACTACTTCGGAGCAAGGTACTACGGTTCGAGCATGGGGAGGTGGATGTCGCCCGACTGGAGCGCGCAACGCGATCCGGTTCCTTATGCAAATCTCGAGAATCCGCAGACCCTAAATCTTTATGCTTACGGAAGGAATAATCCACTAAGCAATGTTGATCCCGATGGACACAACGCGTTCACGGACTTTTGGAAAAACCTGGGTCAAAGAATCGATAATGCATGGAATGGATTAGGGTGGCATACTAACCAGCAGGTCGATGACACTGTAGCAAAGACTCGTGCTGCTCTTAGGAAGGCCGGTACGAGCCCAGGCGATATCGAAAAACTGTCGTATAAACAGACCTATAAGCTTGGGACTGCTTCGCTTCATGACGGCGTAAATAAGATCGATGTTGGCGGCCTCATCGTTACTCTTACTGTTGGTGGTGGAAACGCTCTCTCGCCTACCCAATCCACTGGGCGCACAGAAGCAGCGAATCTCAACGAGCAGCTTGCAATGGAACAAGCACAATCGAACCCGACTGCGGGCGAACCAATAAACCTTAAGGGTGGAATGAAAGACCCGAGATGGCCTGAAAGTAATGGGTGGGTAAAGATGCGGCAAAACGTAAACGGTACCGAAATCCATTACGTGCGGAATACCAATACAGGTGAAGTAGCAGACTTCAAGTTCAAATGAGGCCCTCATGAAGGTCGTGTGTACAGCAAACTCTGGAAAGGCCTTGCAGACAAAATACTTGGTTGGCTATTCCCCGGAAACGGTATTTCATTTAACTCTTGGAGCCGAGTACATAGTTTTTGCATTTTCTGTGTACAGGGGTTCCCCGATGCTGCTTCTCGCGGAGGACAGGACTAGCCTCCCAAACTGGTATCCGGTCGATCTTTTTTCGATATCGGATGCGCGTGTGCCGCAGGGTTGGCTCAGTGCTTCATATACAGCAAGTGGAGAGGCCCTTCAGTTCCTGATGGGATACGAGCGGATCGTATCTGACGAGTCGCACTATGACGGTCTTTTAGAACGAATCCCGGCTGACCTAGAGGCATTTCGGGCGGAGAAGGCAAAGAGTGAGTGTCCGGCCTAGCTGCTGTCCGCAACCACGAAGCCGTTCCTCTGGGGCGGCTTCGCTGCGTGTGGTTGGCCCGTAGACGCGCTGATGCGCTTCCGGGGTATCTCGGGGCCATCGCCACGCCTATCGCCGCGCTAAAGGTCGCAGCGATCTCCGCTGAATATCTCGCCGCAACCGGGGCCATGCTGCGCATGGGATGAATGTCGACACTCCACCCCTGCGAGGGAACTGTGGGGAAACCTCTGGGTGCACCTGGGTAAACGTCCTCGCATCGAACGGGTTAGCGAAAATGAGGGGTTCCGTGGGGAAACCGCGAATCCATCTGCATCCGCGCTCTTGTTGAGGAGGTTCAGCGCATGGCGATGTTAAACGAGTCGAACCTGCTGGCGATGAAGGCCAAAGCCGCGAAGTTCCGGACGCATCACGTCGGCACGAAGCTCAACGAGGCGGAGTTCGCGTTGCTCGGTGGGTCTCAGTTTCCTGACATTGAGCTTGGCAATGAGGCAGGATGAATGGTTTAGTCTTCTCCGACGTGTTACCCGTTCCATCTCTAACACCCGTAGAACTTCATATCCGCTGCTGCGGACTTGGAGATCACATGAACGTAGTCGAGACGTTGCAGGCGGAACACACCGAACTCACCGCAAAGTTGAACGAGATGGATGAACGCATCCGTACCGAGCGGCCCAAATCGTTGCGCAAATTTCACAGCTGAACAAGGCCATCATCGCGCTGACGAAACCGGCGAGTACGCCAGGCACTCGCAAGCCGATGTCCGAAGCAGGCAAGGCCGCGATCAAGGCTGGCTTGGAAAAGGCCCGTGCAGCGAAACTCGCCGCCGTCGATCAGCCGAACAACCTCATGCTGCCACGGCTCCTGTCAGCCAAGCAGTTGATTCCAGCAACGGCAAAAAGCCTGTTGCCGGTGACAGGGGAACGGCGCGTGGCAACTAGGCCGTGCTTTGGCCTCGGACGCCTGGTCGCAACCCCCGGAGTGCTTCAGGCATTTGAGGCCTCCGGGGATTCTCCCGCCGACTATATAAGGCGCCACGTTACAGACGATTGGGGCGACGTTTGCGCTGAGGACCAAGCAGCCAATGAACAAGCCCTTGCGTGTGGGTTTTGGATACTCAGTTCCTATCGGCTATCTAACGGAACGCCAATCTGGCTCATCACCGAAGGCGACCGGAGTTCCACGTGTCTGCTGCTTCCTGGCGAGTATTAGGGCGTCGTTCCCGGCCAATGGAGGATCAAATGCGGGTCGCGCTTTACGCCAGAGTCTCCACCAAGGAGCAAAACGTTGACATGCAGTTGCGCGACCTGAGGACGTATTGCCATGCGCGCGGGTACAGTGAGGTTTTCGAGTATGTGGACGCCGGTGTATCGGGTGTAAAAGATTCTCGTCCCGAACTGAACCGTCTCATGGATGATGCTCGGAAGCGACGAATAGATGTTGTCCTCTGCTGGCGCTTCGACCGCTTCGCACGTTCAACTGGGCATCTGCTCCAGGCTCTCGACGAGTTTCGTGGCTTAGGTGTTCAGTTCGTCAGCTTTCAAGAGAATCTCGATACGAGTTCCCCATTGGGTCAGGCCCTCTTCACCATCGTCGCGGCTGTAGCGCAACTTGAACGAGACTTAATCCGCGAACGTGTCACTGCCGGTATACGAAATGCTCGGGCGGCAGGTAGAACCTTCGGTAGACCAAAAGTGGTCGTAGATGTAAAGGAAATTCTCAGACTTCAGGGGAGCGGCCTCAGCCTCAGGGTTATTGCCCAGGAGCTTGGGGTCGGGTTCGGAACCGTACGAGATCGCCTCAGAGAAGTGAGCGAAAAGCCCTCACAGAAATAGCCCGAAGGGGCACTGATAAGCAAGGACTTCGACGGCGAAAAATCGCGAACGGAATGTTCAAGGTTTCCGCTCATCCAACGATTAACGTCACGACAAGAAAAGGCGGATTTTGGTGTTCAAAGACGTATATTTGCTCCACGGAAAAGGCGGCTCCCCGAACGGTACGGTGCGCACGTTGAAACACGCCATGGTTCCGCTCATCCCGAACGGTTGCCGCTTTATGCGGCCCGACCTGCCCCATGGACGACAGGGAAGGCCGGCAACCGTGTCCGTCGACGCCCTCGATTTCAAGGAACTCACGTTCGGCGCGATCGTAATTGGCATCAGCCTGGGCGGGTTGGTTGCGGCCAGAGTTCAGGAGAGCGGTCGCCCAGACCTCTCCGTCGTCTGCGTCTCTAGCCCTACCTGGGCCGACGGTGTCCTTCTGAAGACGCGTATGCCGAACCGGGTTGCGCTCTTCTCCTCGACGGACTCCGTCATCCAGGGCCGGACGGAGAACTGGCGGCGCTTGGCGCAAGCGTATGACCTCCCGTGGCTGAGCCACGACACTGATGTTCACATCGACAAGCTCGCGCCGATTCTCGCCGACTTTGTGAATGCCGGAACCGTGGAGAATGAAATAAATCCACAGAATCTCTGAGAAGCCATCCCCATTCTGACGGTTTGCTCCGTAGATATATAGTGGGGCCTTTCTCTACAGGTACCCACGGAGCGAGAATTTGATCGTCACCTGTATCTCAGATACGCACGAACTTCACCGGGACCTGACGCTGGAGGATAGCGATTTCCTCATTTTCGCTGGCGATATTACGTTTTTCTCACAGCGTCCATCGGTCATTTCGGACTTCAACGACTGGCTTGGGGAGCTTCCTCACCGCCATAAGGTCATCGTTCCGGGGAACCACGACGCTCTCCTAAAATCGGCCAAGTACCAGAAACAAATCACGAATGGGCACCTGCTCATCGACCGCGGCATTGAGCTGGATGGACTCAAGATTTGGGGGTCGCCTGTGACTCCACACGCTGACACTGCGTTCGGCATTCCTACTGCTGTGGCTCGACAGAAACACTGGGCCAAGATTCCGGAAGGAGTAGACATCCTAGTGACGCACGGGCCTCCCCATGGAATTCTGGACCACGGTCCGGGGGAGACTGTTCATCGAGGTGACGCGGAACTCTTTCAGGCCATGTCTAAGAGGGCGCCAATCCTACACGTGTTCGGGCATGTTCATGGAGGGTACGGGACTCATGCGCTCCTCGGTACAACGTTCGTCAATGCGGCCCTACTGGGGGAGCTGGGCGACTTGGACAAGAAGCCCATCCGAATCAGGCTTGAGAGACTTCCGCGGAATTAGAAGCCCTTGGTCAAGTCCTGAACTTTTACACCAAGTCCTGCAGCAATCTTGGCGAGTTTCACGATGCTAATGTTTTGAATTCCGCGCTCGACGCCGGAGACATACGTGCAATGCATGTCCGCCTTTTCAGCGAGTTGCTCCTGCGTCATGGCGAGTTGAACCCGACGCTTTTTGATAGCTAATCCGAGCGGCTTGCGAGGGTCAACCACCTCTCTAGCTTTTCGGTTTTACCCACTTTGGTACATAGAATATATTCTATGTACCATCCGGAGAGCTCAAATGCCTGACCCTACTGAGTCTGAACTTAGAAGTGCCAACAAGACACTAATTATGGCCTTTGTCGTCATTCTGATAGTTTTTATTGGCACTGTTGCTGCGGTGAAGCTCGATGGTCGGGCGAAAGAAGAAGCTGCCATGCAAGCACATGAAAAAGCTCAGAAGACGGCAGATGATCAACGACTAGCCGCAGAGCAACAAGAGTTGGAGCAGCGACGTGAGCGACAGAGAACGGTTGCGGCAGAAAACAAAGCCGTGTCCGACCGTTGTAAGGCCGCCCAGGGCATGGACATCTACATGGCGTACAAGACCGGCGATGATCAAACAATTCGTGCCGTCGATTCAGGTGTCAATCGCATACCCAGTTCCGTAGACGAGTTGAAGGCTCTCCCTCCCGGAGACTGCACGGTAGCAATCATGTATTTCAACCAAGTCGGGGCAACGACCATAGCGCAGGGTTTAATCGACCAGCCAAAAGGATTTGCGGACACCCTTGCAGACGCTCATTTCACGAAGGTGATCATCATGGACCCAGAAACCATTTGCTACGCGTATGTCCTTCCAAGAATTGGTGTAGGCAAGATGTCATGCGTCAATCGCTGATAACGTGCCGACGATGGCGGAGCAGCACGTCGAACTCAACGGCGCGCACGAATCCATATGCCAAGAGCGAGGGATGTCATGAGTGAAGAAGAAGCGCCACACTACACGGCTGAAGAACTCGCGATTGAAGTTCGTGTCGAGGCTGAAGCCCAAGCCGAAGGGCGACATGCGGACTTTGCGGAGGTGCTAATGGCCTTTGTCGAGAACGAGGAACGCAAAGCTAGATGGAGTTGTACGAGCAATTCCTTGTGAGGAGCCGCTCTTTCTCGGCAGAGAACTATCAGCCTACTTGGAGAAAATAATATGAGCCGTGAACTTGAGTTTCGTTATTCAGAGGCCTATACCGTGGCCGGAGCTACGTACCGTTTTGCCCGCGTAGGGCGCAATGTCGCTCGCGTCTTGAGCGCTCTGTGCTTTGTAGGGGAGTCGTGGAGGTGTGTTCGCTCTTGACCACAGACATGCTGTTCGGCGGCATAGCGGTGAAAATAGCCTCAGCGGTACTGCTCGGGGGGGCGGTGCTGCTGTGTGTGCTGGTGAGGTGCTGTTTATTGCTCTCGCGGCTCAATCGCAGATGATGGTCGCGCTTCTGGACACAGCAGTGAATACGTCCCCGTTCATTCCTGAAATGATCAAGCTGATGATCATCAAGAAGTTCGTTACGCGAACCGAGTAACCCACATCAAAGCCACAAAGAGCCAACTCCTTTATGGGGCGGCTCTTTTTGCTGGAAGCTCGCCTCACTCGATGGCCGAGGGCTCTCTCTGCTCTTCCGTTTTACGCAACCCGTAATGTCGTTCGAAGTCTCGTGCTGCTTACGGCGGTTAGCGGCTTGCTGTTCGATAAACTGCTGCTTGAGCATGCATCTGGTGTTCAGTCCGCCTGTGAGTTTGTAGTGCCTAGAGGCATGCGCTACGCGACCGTGAATGATTTGCATGGTGAATAGATTGGACGATAGAGGCTATCGGCGAAGTCACTATTCGGCGAACTCATCGATTGCGACTGCGATGGGGGCGATAAGAGGAAGTAAAGAGTTCGCGCTAAGTGCCTTTTCTTTCGGCCATAATCGGTGTGGAGGCGACACCCAAGGCTGTCCCCAAAGACTGTCAGCGACGTTCTCTATCGCGCTCCAATGTGTCTTTACCATCTCGCTTGCGCGGGCTCTGAGTTCCTTGTACCGAGCTGAAAGCGTGTTTGGAGCAGAGTGGGCTTCGAGGAGTTCCCTAATCCTTGCTTCATCACCTTCGTTCGCGCTTTCTCGGTATCCTTCAATGCTTTCGCTAACCAGTCCACCGGCAAACAATGCCAGCACCACGGCATCCACATCCGAAGCGGGAACCGGGGTTCCATCCGTTGACCCTGAGAACCAAGCTCTTCCTGCTGCGAAGTTATCGATGCGAATTCCTTTCGGGCTTACGCGAAGCCCGAGAGCACAGGCTATTACTATGTGGCCCGATTCGTGGTAGGCCGTCGCCCTGCAATTCTGGTCATCTGCATCTCCCGCCATTTGTGCCATCCTTCCTCGCATTGGTTTGAATGGCGAGCTTACCACCGTTCGGGTAGCTGCTCCGTGAGGCCGGAGCCGTTTTGGGGTGCTTGCCTCTGAGTAGGCAGAACGTGAGCGAAAACCTCTAGCTTTTCGTTCGCTCTGCAACGCCGGGGAAATCTCATCGTTTCCACCGTTCGGCGTATACGTTTCGGCCTGGGCTTTCCGCTCATCGCGAATTGCTCGCCGTCGGTGCGCCGTCTGGTTGGAGAGGACAGTCTCGGGAGTTGGAGGGAGCAATCTCGGGAGTCGATACGACCTTAGAGGGGTAAGGCCTACTCGGTTCCTCTCAGTCCTCAGGAGGGAAGAGAGGAACCGAGCAGGCCATGCCTTAGTGTTTGCTAGTCCAGCTCTTCTTCTGAGATATCGAAAGAGCCGAAGCTTTCATCCATTTCTTCGTCGGGCTGACTGCTATTGACTGCTGTGTTCCCTGTTCCGTGGTCGGGCTCTTGCTTCGCCCAGCGAGCTTCGCTTTCCTCGGCCTCACTGAACTGCCCGATGATAGTGGGTAGTGAACGAGATAGAAGTGAACAGGGATAGGTTGCCGTCTTCAGCTTATCGCGCCAGAACTTGTTCTTCTGTCTAAAGATTCCTTCTACGACCTGATACAGCTCAGCCAGCCCGTACTGTTCTATGGCTTCCGAGAGAAGCCTCACGTCTTTTATCGAAGGCTCAGGACAGCTTGAACGAACTTTCTTCATCAACAGGGAATGAAGCTTGAGTACCTCAGGCGTAGCCGAGGCTTTTTGGTTGAACCTCGGGACAGGTTTACCTGTCTCAGTTCCTGTATCCGACAGGATACTCTCCGAAGGAGTCTGGTTAAGTAAAAGAGAAACAGAAGAATCCCTTATTGGATTAAGTGATTGGTTAGAGTTATAGGTTAGGCGGCTATCGGAAGCTGCCTGTGGGCCTTCTGAAACCTGTTCAGGGCCTTGGAAAGCCTCCATCGTTTCCTGCGATTCCGGCCCTACTTTAGCTGCCTTGCCCGGAAAGTGAAGCTTGTAGCGATTTGAGGTTCGTGCACGCGGAATAATCTCAATGAGGCCGTCCTCCGCGAGCTGACCAAGAATTTTGCGAACGTGACGTTCCGAGAGATAGCTATCGCGGGCAATGCGTGCCTCGCTTGGGAAGCACAGCCCGGTATTGTCGCGAAGTTCGTAGGCGAGACACTCAAGCACGGCAATGTGTGAAGGCCTGTAGTGGTCTTTGCGGATAATGGAGAGCGATTCGCGGAGGCGCTTATGCTGGTCAAAGGACATGGTGACCTGCTTTCGCGAATGCCGTTGATGAATACGAATGGGGTCGATACGTTGTCATTGTGTTCCCTAGTAACTGAATTTGCTCGGCGCAGAAGCGCGAGCGTACTGGCTGATACCGGCTAACCCTCGTCATCATCGAAAACTTCCCCGGCCTTTTGCGGTTGACGTTCGACCGGCAAATTTATCAGCCCTGATAAATTTGCTGGGGTTCACTGCGGAGCGGAGCTGATTGTGTAACGAAGCTCGCCGCACTGAAAATAATTTCAACTTTCTTGCTTTGCCTTGCACCCTTTTGAAAACCCTCGCATCTGAGCAAATGTAGGGCAGTGATTCCGCTGACGAATTCAGTCCTGCGAAGTAGTTATGCGCGATGGCGAGGGCCAGCTCCCGGTGGGAAGCTCACTCAGTTCGATTCTGAGTTCGCGCACCGATGAACACACAACACGAACACAGCTACGACTACCCCTCGCCTAAGCCCGAGAATCCGGCATCCCCGGCATATCTCGCTCAGCCTTCTTCTGCGCCCGCTGAAGAAGCTGCAATTCCTTATCTTGAAACCTCTTCCGCTGATAGCAATTTCGCGCAGGAGTCGAGCTATGACGTTGAAGGACTTGAGAACGACCTGCTGAGTGAAGATTCTCTGCTGGACGTTCTTCAGCCTGAGACGCCCATCGACGAAGAACCGTCGACGGTAGACCCGGAAGAGGTGGCAAAGCTGCGCAAGCAGTACCTTTCCCGGGTCTATATGTGCGTAAAGCACAGCCTCCTGCTGGATTACCTGTGCGGTATGTATTTGGACCGCCTCAAGAAGCTGGTAGGCCACGGAAACTTTGGCACAGAGGTCAAGATGGCCGCTGACGCTTGGGGTTGTTCTGCTGTCACCTTGCAGCGCAGGCTTCAGTTCTACCAAGATGTTCGAAAGGGTCTCGACACTATGCGTTTGCTGCCTTATAGCGCAGATGCTTTGGACCTGCGTCTTGAGCTTGAGCAGCTTAGTGAAGATGACCTGGCCCAGGCACAAGCGGCGGTAGAAGCTGCGGCAGCAGAGGCCAAGAAGCAAGTGGCTGCGCACAAGGCGTCAGGCCGTGCGCCCTCGGTAACTGTGAAGCTCGAAGGGCTCTCTGCGGCCGAGAGCGTGAGCTTCAACAAAGACATCGCGACGATCAAGAAGGGTATGGGCAACCCCGCTCTCTTCGCTCAGTGGCTCATGGTTTCGGTGGCAGATAAGGCCGCGGAGTTTCCTGCACCTCCTCCGAAGGGTCGGAAGAAGCTCGTCTTCCGGGAGGACATTTTCGATGAATAAGATCATCTTGGCACCCAGCTATTCCCCCTCACAGGTAGACAAGCTCTTCAAGGGGCGCTGGATCGGCTATGCCGAAGCGCGTGCACTTGATTTTGAGTTCGTTGATCGTGCGGGCGCAGAGTTTCGCACCCCCGATGGCAAGTTCATCGCCCGGCTCGTACCTAACGTATTCGACTTGAGCACACAGGCCGCCCGGCACCGCCTCTGGTCGCAAGTTGCGGGTACGTTGCGCAATCGTCCCAGCGTCTTTGACCAAGATGCTCGGCTGCCGCTCTTCCCTAAGAGCGGTGGGCCGGGTACGCGGATCGGAGTTCCGCCTAGCATTCTTGCTGTAACGGGCGGCGCCAGCGCCACACTTGGTCTTTATCGATATCACGCTCGCAAGGATGGTCTTCCTCACTGCGATCTGACGGGTTGGACTAAGGAACGTCCTGACCTCTACGGTCAGGCGGTGAACGAAGCCGTGCTTCTGACTAATCTCTTTGAAAACATCCTGCCCGAAGAGTACGCAGAGCAGATGAAGTACGTGGAAAGTATCTTGCCGGAGTGGAAGATTCCAGGCACGGCCTTCACCTCGATCTACGGCATCAAGAATTTTTCCACGGCCTGCCATCGCGACACCTTCGATATACCTTCGGGTACTGGGGTGATTACGACGTCGGGGGTCTTTTACGGGAACGAGTTCATCATCCCGGAATTCAAGCTTGCTTTCGACTTGAAACCCAGTGACGCCTTGTTCGTGGATGTACACCGACTACATGGCAATCTGCCCCGGTTGTTGGGAGAGCGTGTCGCGCAGGTGTACTTCGTGAGGAAAGGAATGCACGAGTGCGGCGAATTAGCCGCGCAACCTTAATCCCGGCAATCTGCCGAACAACAGCAGCACTCCCGCGCCAAGCCACTTCACTAAACCGAAGGTAGGGCTTCTGGATGCAAGCTCCGGCTGCGGGATCTATGAACACCGACGCAAACACCACTCTTGTATCCACACCAGCAATCGGCAATGAGCATTTCGTTGATGTGGCGACCGCCGCCACCTTCCTCTCGATTACTCCCCGCTTCCTGCTTGACCTTGTTCGTGCAGGCGACCTTCCCGGCTATCCGCTCGGTACCGGCGCACGGCGCATCTGGCGTTTTCGCGTCACCGAGCTGAGCGCGGGTATGGAACAGCTGCGTTCCTCGCGGCTGGTTTACGGAAAGTCCCTTGCGAGCTATCGTTCGAAGCCGGCAACGCGCTCGGCGAGGGGTCAGTAGACGATGGCACGTTACGGGATGGGGTCGATACGCAAGGAACCGCTCAAGAACGGCGAGCATAGCTGGATTTACCGCTGGTACAGCCTGCGCCCGAGCGACGGCAAGCGTGTTGAGAAATCGTTGGTGATTGGCTCGACAGCCCAGTTTCCGACTGAGCGCGCGGCCTGGGCTGAGGTAATAGACCGCAACTTGCCAGAGCGGGTGTTGGTTGATGGGTTCAAGGGCAATGCAACTGTGGCCGGAATCGCTGCGCACTACGTCGAGCATGAGCTTGGCGACCAGAGCCTGAGTTTCCAACCGCTGAGCCACACGACGGTCGGGGCCTACAAGCGGTGCTTGCGTCTACGAATTCTCCCGCGCTGGGGAACGCGCGTAGCAAGTTCGGTGAAGCCTCTGGAGATCGAAATGTGGCTCAAGGCGCTGAAGCAGTCTGAGGGACTGGCAAACCCCACCTTGGCGAAGACCCGCAACGTGATGCAGCTGGTCTACAAACATGCCATTCGGCACGAACTCATCAGCGGTGGAGAGGGAAGCAACCCACTGGAGCTGGTGCGGTGCCGTACCACCTCAGACTTCGAGTCGGTGACCATCACTCCCCAACAGGCAGCTAGCATTTGGCACCTCCTTCCCCAGTGCGAGGCTCTGCTGCTTCTCCTCTGCGCGGTTACAGGGTTGCGGGTAAGCGAGGGCCTCGGGCTTCAGTGGGGCGACATCGATTTCGCGCGCAACTGTATACACATTCGCCGCGCATGGACGGGAGGAAAGATCGGGCCACCGAAGACTAAAGCTTCGCGTGCGACGGTGCCCATGCACGCGCTTTTGGCGGAACACTTTGCCCTCTGGCGGAAGGAAACTCCTTATGCCTCCGATTCGGACTGGGTGTTTGCTTCGTTCAGGTTGAAGGGCAAGCAGCCGCGCGTAGGCAACATGCTGGTGGAGGACTACTTGCGCCCGGCGGCGGTCAAGGCCGGAGTTTTGGCGACTGGCGATAAGCAACGTTTCGGGTTTCACACGCTACGGCACTCGCTCGCGACTTTCCTCGTAGGCGAGAACACCGACCCGAAGACGGTCCAGTCGATGCTGCGTCACGCGGACGTCGCGACGACTTTGGGCATCTACGCCCATGCCAATAGCGGCGCGAATATGGCGGCCCAGGGCGTGGTGCTTGATGCCTTCTTCGCAGAACAGAAGGTGTCCTGAATATGAGTCCACGCATGAACAGGAAGGCGGTCGTGAAGAATCTGGTCGAGAAAATCGATTGGAAAAGCAGAGTGAAGTTCCCGCTGAGAAGGCTTGCCGTGAGCGGCGTGGGAAGGCCTTGGATGATTCAGTGCCATGGTCCGTGGAGTGCTGGCAAGCCTGCCCGTGAAAGGTTCATCCACGGCCGCAAAGGGAACCCAAGCATCTTCTTTCTTGAACGCGGAGAGGTCTACCGTTGCCAAGAGCCTTTCTGGAAGCGCCCGGTGAACGATGAGGTGCTTGCGGAGGACGATCAGATCGATACCCGGAGCTTCTATATTTTGGTGGCTGAAGACGGTACGGTCAAAGAAATCCCGGATGAAAAGGCTGCCATCGCTTTGTTGGAATTCTGAGTTTGCGTCGTAGGCGCATCAGAGCTTCAGGACGGACCATTTCACTAACATGCAACGATGAGGTCGTTCCACACCTCGCAAACTTCTATACTCGGTTGGCAGCGCTTATGAGCTAATCATGAACCCTTACGTTATCAATCCGCCTACATCTGATGAAGTGTTTGAAGAACTTTGCCTAGCTTTACTCAAGCGACACTGGAGCCGTCCGGGTCTGGAACGCTTTGGGAAAAAGGGAGAGCGCCAATTCGGCGTCGATGTTCTTGACACGTTGGGCGAAAGTCCGCTCTACGCCGGACAGTGCAAGCTGAAGGAGACTTGGAAATCTCTGGAGCCTGCCGAAATACAGGATGAAGTAGCAAAGGCAAAGAATTTCCCTTCGAAGCTCGACCACTACGTGATTCTGACCTCCGCGAAGGTATCCACGGCGGCACAGCTTGCCGTTCAAGCAATCAATCAGGAACACCGCGCAGCGGGACTGTTCACGGTGGAAGTCTTTCACTGGAATCGCATTAGCGACCTTATCCGACAGTATCCGGACATCGAGCAGCAGTTTGTCGGAGGTATGCGAAGCGAAGAAGTGGCAGAAGTGAAGTCTAAACTGGACTACATCGCTAGCCTCGCGGAATCCGTCGCTTCAAGTGTTGACAAAACCGAAATCGACGCAATGATTGACGATGCCCGAAATCGGTTGAATGCAAAAGAAGCGCAAATTGCTGTGCTTCTCCTCAATAGAGTGCTGCAAACCAAAGGAGGCGAACTCTCCGACTGGCATCGCTATCGCATCCATACCAACCTTGGCGTAGCCAACTTGCTTCTCGGTAAAGCTAATGAAGCAGCTCGATTCTTTCTCGACGCGAAACTATTGCGCCCTGAGGACGAACTAGCTGTAGTCAACGAAGTGCTCGCGTACCATCTTCTGCTTGAAGACAATCAGACAAGAGAAAAAGCAGAAATCGCGGTTGCGCGGTTTCCAAATTCGACTCGGATACGGGCACTATGGTTGCAGGCCCAGCCGTTGGAACGCCCATATGAAGAGCTTCTAGCAGCCACTCCTGGACACATGCGTAAAGATGCTGAGGTGGCGTCTGCCTTGAGCAGGAGAGCTTTGTCCGAGGGCTTGCTTGATATTGGTATAGCTCACGCCGAGGACGCCGTTGCTGATAAACCTGCGTGGGCTCAAAGTCAGTTTTCACTGGCACAAGCGTACTTTGGGCGTGTTGCGTTAGCCGATTCGTCCAAATACACGCTGAATGCGGCTGAGCGGAAAGATATGCTCGTCAAGGTCATTGCGGAAGCGGATAAAGCAATCGCATTGGCCGAGAGCGAGGGTGTCTTATATGTTAAGGCCGGTGCGTTAGCACTAAAGGTGGACGTAGCCCTCATGGAAGGGCGAAAGGATGATGCAACTCGTCTTGCCCGTGAGGCGTTTGAAGCAGACCCCTCAGAGTCTATTGGAAGATTAGCAATGGCACAGGCAGCCTTCGGTAAAGGAAACGCTGACGAAGGCATCGATATGCTTGAAGAAGCCCAAGCCAAGAGCAACAACGCTCCTAACGTAAGTTTTATGCTTGGCCAAGCGCTAATGGCGCGGGGCAAGGGCGAAGATTTTAATCGCGCCTACGAAGTTTTTACTACCGCGAAGATCGATGGCTTAAGCCGGGAGTTGAGCGACCCACTGATTGTAGGAGCTATCCGCGCGTTGGTTCGCGCACAGAGGTTCTCAGAAGTCCCAGAGTACGTTGCGCGACCTGAGGTATCAAACTCCCAGGTGCTTTGTTCGACGATTGAGGGGTATGTAGCGCTGAAACAGGAAGACACTCTCAAAGCCGAAGAGTCCCTGAACACCGCAGTCTCGGAACGAAAGCCAGATGACAGTCGCTGCGCAATCGACTTTTTGGCTCGAACGCTTATGGAAGCGGGACGCCTAAGCGATGCTCTGCCACTGTTGCAAGAACTTTTCAACACCCAAGCCCCAAACTTTGACGTTGGACTTCTGCTAAATTGCGCGTCGCGTCTACGCGAACGTAAGGTCATCCTTGAAGTCTGCGAATCAATTATCGCCAGAGGCGAAGGTGACTGGGAGTTGCTGGAGTTCGAGTCCCAATTTCTTGAAGAAGATGACTTTCCTAAGGCTATTGAGCGATTGCAAGAATTTATCAAAGCTAACCCAGACCACCGTATAGCGAAGATAAGACTGTCCACGATTGCGATGCGCTATGGAAAGAAAGAACTGATTACGCTAGCTGAAGATGATCTACCGTCAGCAGACGAGTTGCCTATGCGGTACGCCATCGCGGTGGTAAATGTATTGCAGTGGCAAGGTCGTGGAAGACTAGCGGTCGAATACTCCTACGAGGTATTGCGCTCTCATTCATCCGAGCTCGAAGCCCATAAAGCTTTCTTAGCGAGCATATTGCCGGGTGCACGTCCTGCTGATTTGCCGCCAGTAGTTATGGAAGAAGTACAAGTTGGCAGCGCGGTTCAATACACAGAAGCAGATGTCGCTTCTGCGGAATGGGTCGTAATCGAAGAGACAGATAAGCCTTGTGTTGAATTTGATGAATTAGCTGCCTCATCCGAACGCGCCAGAGAGATGCTCGGGAAGCGCGTTGGTGAGAGCTTTATCGTTGCGAAAAGTACGATCAAAGATCGCGTCGGCACTGTTCTCCAGATCACAAGCAAGTTTGCGCGCCGGTTTCAAGTCATCGGTGATGAGATGCAAAAGCAATTTGGAGATCAGAGCGTGATTCAGATGGTGCGGATTCCCACCGCAGAGCTCTTGAGTCTTACCGATCTTCAGCCGATGTTAGATTCTGCAAAAGCGCAGTCTGAAGCCGTCTTTCACAATCGAGCCCTGTATAAATCTGGTCCCGTTCCGCTTCATCTCTACGGCTCTAGCTTGGGCCACAACGCTTACGAGGCGTTGATCGATCTTGCAGTCTCCGAAAAGGAATTTATCAACTGTGCGCCAGCGCAGCGGGAGCTCTTGGCTGCCGCACTTACCGCCCTAGGAACAAAGAGCACCGTAGTCATAGACCTAGTTGCGCTTGGAACATTACGGCTACTCGGGATTACACGGCAAATTCTGACATCTGGTGCTTTTCGCTTTGTGATTTCTCCTGCGACTTACGCTGAGCTGCAACAAATGAGGATGGAATCCCAGTTCAGCGTCGCTCACGGTACTCTGGGCTATGTAAACGATCAGCCCTCATTTACGGAGACGAGTGAAGAGCAAATTGGCCGACAGCGGGCGGCGTTTGAAGAGTGGATGAAGTGCATTGAAGACAACACCACCATTGTCCCAGTGCCGGAAATTGTCGCGATGCCTGTGGAACGCCGCGAGACACTTGAAAAGGTCTTCGGTGCCTGTGGACTTGAGTCAGCGTTACTAGCCAAAGCCGCAGGGCACATTCTGTGGACGGACGATGGCATCTTCGGCGAAGTAGCCAAAACCGAGCTCGGCATTGAGCGTGCGTGGTCTCAGGTAATTATCGAGCACCTCGCGAATATTGGGCTTCTCGATCGAGCGGCTTCGAATGAGGCCTACGCTAAGCTCGTCGGCTTTAGTTACAATTCGACGCATTTCGATGATCAGACAATGCTTGCGGCAATCCGTATTTCCAATGGTTCCGTGCAGTCCTTTCCGACGCTTCAAATGATCGGCGTTTTCTCGGAACTGTATTCGCAGAATAAGAACACCACTTTCCGGCTCTTGGCCGGATTCTTCATCCGGTTATTCATGGAGCCGTTTCTGCCAGAAACGAGATGCCTTGTCGTTCAAGCATTCCTCGATGCGTTCCCTGATGACCAGAAGACCAGAACGCTGTTGGAGTCGTTTAGCAAGCAACTCATGCAGCTGCTCTTTCTCAACCCAGTAGGTGCGGAAGACTTCAGAAAGTGCTTTGAGCAATGGAAGAGGCGACGGAACGAGGTGAGCTTGAATAGCGGTCCTAATGCCCCTAGCATGTAATCAATGTTCGCTGCGCAAGAACTTGTGGCTGTTGCGCTATCGATTGAGTCCGAAGAAGCACTCCTGCTTGATGAAACCGAAGTTGGCTTCTATCTTTTGGACCGCAATACCGGCCACAGCTACTTTTTGCCAAGAACGGAGGTCGGTCTCCTCGAATTCAAGACACAGCCGTAGCAACGAAAGACGGCTCTACGCGTAAACGCGCTGGTGAAGATGCGGAGGGGATGCCGTAGGTGAACCACGCTCTGGATTCGGCGAACCCTTCTAAGGCATCCTCGTGCCGAAAAACGCCATTCGATAGCGCGATACGGGTGGCGAAAAAGCAGGATATGTCCAGCGATTTCAACGCATTGGGCCAACCCCGCAAACCGAATGCGGGTGAAATGCGGGTGCTGGATTTCTCCTGCATTGGCTAAGTTGTTGAAAAGAGTGGTGGCCAGAGACGGGATCGAACCGCCGACGCCGGCCTTTTCAGGGCCGCGCTCTACCACTGAGCTATCTGGCCTTGGCATG
>Ga0116227_10010040_pt1 | contig 16796 bp, 16 predicted proteins | sample S1TSphgellanicum_FD_89693 | JGI IMG/M metagenome (GOLD analysis project Ga0116227, IMG submission 89693) | Host-associated microbial communities from peat moss isolated from Minnesota, USA - S1T2_Fb - Sphagnum magellanicum MG | ecosystem: Host-associated > Plants > Peat moss > Unclassified...
AAAAAAAAAAAAAAAAAAAAAAAAACAATCTGATGGAGTATTTGAGAATATATCATTTAGAGAAATAAAATTCTCAATTTTTATTTATTTATTTATTTATCGACAAATACATGTCAAAGTTGCCAAGTTACTTATGATAATAACCCAATGGTTGGGACAATAAATAGATTTTCACAAAGTTGGGAGTTTAATTCTCAACAATTTTGCCAAATATCAATAATTTTTTTCCTTTTTTTTAACTCTACTTTTTGTGAATTATTTTGTGCCAAACATCATCAGTCGTATCTAGGGTATACACACACACCCATTTCAGATTTTAGTGAAGCATGTTGCTGCCCACACACACCGATTTCAGATTTTAGTGAAGTATGTTGCTGCCCTGTACATGCACTGCACTGCACTTGACTTCCATTTGTGGGTGGGACGTGGGCGGGCCAACAACAGAGTTAGGATCAATGCCTGGTTCCAGGAGGTCTCTTTTTGGTTCATATCTGTCGACGCACTCTTTGTCACCAATGACCATGTACGATCATATCAAGTTGGTCACTTTTTTCCACTTGACAATTTTTCAAACCAAAACAGTATGAAATTGTCAGTGGTAATGTACACAATTGACAGAAAGTTGCTGAATTGAGTTCCAAGTTCAAAACCCAATAAGGGGACCCAGAATCTCTTACTATAAATGTGATATATACTATGTTTTTCTTTTGTCCCCACCCCAGCGCTCCTCTTTGGACTAATGCCTTTGCTTGTTTGCTGTCGCAGACAATGCAGCGGGAATCCTGCCCAAAAGTTGATATTCTGACATGTTCAGTTTAATGATCTTGCAACTTGTTCAAATCAATCTGAGTCAGGGTCCTACTAAAAAGACCTGGCTGTTCTTTTTTAAGTTATGCGGCAACGTGCCCACCCATTGCTCAACTCACTCACTCAACAGAATTATTCCTGCTCAGGTTGACGATGGCACCACCATATACAAATAGCGCACGGATGATGGAACCTTACCTTACAATCAACTAGGAGCCCTCCTTCTTTGTGTAAGATGTCATGCTCTTATGTTCTAGTCACATTAAGACTAGAATAAAATTACAATATATGTGTGCACCAAGTGATTTATTTCACAAGTTTTTTTAGCCTTGATTTCAAAGCATTTTGAATTGATTTCTTATCAAGGTGATTATTGTAACGTCTACTTTAAATATCATGGCGGCTACCACTTACTTACACCTCCATCTTTTTTGTGAGTCAGTCTTATGATAACTTAACATGCCCCACCCTTTTAGTAACACCATCTCATGATTTTCTGACCATACTCACATTGTTAATACCTCATACTTTATGCTAAGTAAGGATATACCATATTCGTCTATTTTTCTACTTCATTGGTGAAATGAGTCCTAGAAAACTAAGACTAAGACTAGTTACTGCACAAGCTAGAACAATGTTGGGCATATTGGGTTGCCATTTCAGAGGCAATGCGGTGGTATACAAAGAATCAGTTACGCCAATATTATGCATGCTAGATCATGATCCTTCAAAATTATGTTTTCAACATATCTTTTTTTCTTTAGTTTTTCACATAAAATTGTGCATCTTTTTGGTTTACATTCTGGACTGTTTGTGCAGGGTAGTACGTCGCACATTGAGAATGAGCCCAAAATATTTGACATGGTTGTCTAACATGAAGAATATCTGAAGATTGAAGAATTGTGTGCAGAGACTTCATGACATCATCAGCTTGGAATTTTCCAATCCTCTTAGCAATCATCCTTGCAAACCAAATTGATCTGATAGAACCTCAAACCCTGCACAACCCAAAAGAAAAGAGAGGTAGGCACATTTACTACATAAAAACAATTGGAAATTTTGAACAGAGGGAATGAATACCCTGTCTTTTTAATGTCCCATAAGTCATGTGATGTCTGGAGATGCTACCTTGGGCTATCACCATGCAAGTAACAAATGCCTAGTACTTTCAGTTGGAAAGACAACTTCAATCATATCTGCCATTCAATATTCAGAGCCCAAGCCACAATTGAGAATCATAACAGAGTTCTCAATCTTAATAGCTGCCATTCCTCATTCAGGAGCTCTCATTTTCCACACCAATGCAATGAGAGAAAGTTCAGCTGGCTTTCATGCAAAAGAGTTATTTTGGAGACTGTTCTTGTCAACTTTCACCATGTCTTCACACCATTAGATTGGGCACATTCCTAACACTGACCACAGCATCTGCACTTGGATGCCATGTTTCTTCAAAGGACTAAAGTTGGTGTTTGGAGTGCTAAATGTTCTCAAATTGCTATGTCAACACATGCCGCAACCATGCCTGATATAATAGTGGCATGTTAACTGGCGAAAAGCAGTATTGTAACAATCAACAATTTCTTGCTCTTTTAAGGGAAAAGAGAAGGTCCTCTAACCTACACTCAAATCAGTCATCACCCAATATTCACCACAAGAACACTGTTTAGCATTGAAAGTGATGAAATTGATTCCCGTCCGTTTGCTCTAATTTCTCGGCCAACAATCTTTGATACGAACTTGGTGGGCGTGTGGCAATCAGAGAATAATACACAAAGGCTCTTGATCTTGAAGATGGAGATTTGTGTCCCTGGAGCTGTAGTGATGAAACCATATATATGCAATGGCCAGCTTTTCACTGTACTAACTGGCAGCCAGTGGACTGCAGCACATTCTGCCAGCTTCACATTGCAGTAAGTAAACTCCATAAGCACCAAGCAAGGATGCACAAATTGAAAGGGTTTGCTCAATTGTGCATGTTTCTTGAAGCATTCTTCCTCTTCACTTCAATGACCCGCATGGCCAAGAGGGTCCACCGTGCAGTCATAGTGTGTGCTTGTTAGGCATGATGCCATGATCTTGATACTTTTCCAGGGCTTCTTCTCCACATCCAAGCTGAGAAAAGTGCATCAATCATCACAGTCCATGAAACAACATCTCTTTCAGGGATGGTGTTAGATATTTGGCATGCATCCTACAAGACTCCCACACTTTACATACGTGTCAATCAGTGCATTTGTGATCCAGATTATCAGTCCTCAATCCTGGAGCTTCAATGAGTTTCAACTGTCTGCCTTCAACAACGAGGGCTGTAATTGCACATGCTTTGAGAATTATGCAGATGTAGGCAATGACCTTATTCAACCCCAAACCTTCTTGTTGCAATTGACGGTATACTTTGATGGCATCCTCACTAGCCCCACACTTTGCATACATACTACCTAGTACAACTCAAGTGCAGTTCCCACATAGACATCACATTTTGAGTCCCAACTTCATGATGTGGACAGGGACCTCTCTTCCCCATTCCAATGCTGATGGGTTGGAACTTGGAACACTAAGCATTCGGGATGTTCATGTAAGTGATATTGCTAAAGCTCCATTCCTTCTCATTGCATTTGGTGAAACAATTAAAAAAAAATATCCTCATTATTCCCACATTTGACATACATGCCAATAAGCATTATACACAAACAAACATCAGAGTGAAATCGGGAGTTTCTACATGGGCATGGACACATTTTCCCCATTCCAAAGCCCAGTGTGAGCTGGCACATGCATTCAAAACACACATATAAGTGATTCATCTGGCTCCATGCAAGCTTTGTCATTTGCATGTGGCAAAGAACTTCAAAAGCATAGACGTCATTGCTCCCAACTTGGTCCATACAAACCCAGCTTCCATGATGTGTGTGCATGGACATGCTCACCGGCCAGTTCCAAGCCATTTGCAATGCCACACACTTTTAGAACACTCATGTATGTGATTATGTTTGGCTTCACACCTTCTTGTTCCATTGAGTAGAATAATTCAAAAGCCTCTTCCCCATGCCATGGTTAGGAAATCATGTGATCATGGCGAACCAAGATATGACATCATTTTCAAGAATTTTGTCAAATAGGTAGGTACTTTGCATGCATCCACCACACTTGCACTATTGACAAACAAATATAACAAGACATTAGAGTTGTCCATAAAGTCGGATAAACCTTCTTGAGTTAGGCCTCTTTTCTTGGTCCCTTTCAAGTGCATAGATATTTTGATGATGAATGATGAAAAACAATCACTCCATTTCCATAAATCTTTTTCCAACTTAAAAATAACCAGCAATTTGAAACTTGTTTTTGTGATGATATACAACCCTATTAAAGTTTATAAATAAAGGGACCCCAATCCGGGGATGACATAAAGTACAAAAGAAGAGGAGCAAAGTCCAAGTTGAATTGCTACAAGTCAGATGTTAAAAACTAAGGACTTGTAATGAAAAGTTTATCTCAACTAGCAAATGCTTGTTACAAGTTAATAGCTTATCATTGTTGACATATAGCTTGCAAGAGTGAATACAAGCTGTTAGCACAAGAAATGGTCCCTTTGTTCCAACGAATCTAAGTCAAGGACTAAGTAACCAGTGAGAGCATGCAAGTTATCATGAATAATTAAGGTGCTCACACTTTGGGACTGTTCAGAATAGTCAATGTGCTCAAGCTGGTTAACAATTGTACAGGAGTGCTAAACCTACGGGTTTTAGGACACATAAGAGGTTATGAGGTTCAGCCAAGTACCAACCATGACATGCAAAAAGATATTAGGGCTTAAGTACAAAAATGTCAGAAGGCAGCAATATACATCACATAACTGAGAATCTTCTAGATTGGACATAACAAAAAGTTTAACATGTTCTGCAATCTCCTAGTGGGATTCAAACCCATTTAAGGTTTTTCATATTAACAAGATTTAGAACATGCATCTTGATGTAAAGTTCTAGATCCAGTACCATAAGGGAAATCTTTTGTTTCAGAGGTGAGTGAGAGTATAATGAGCCCTTCTGGATTGGCATGCTCCCAACATCATAGAGGCAGGACCTGACACCACTGTGGAGAGAGCGTCCAAAAACATCTCAGCTGCAAATACCCTAATCTCAATGGGTATAGCACATAGAACCTTCAGTACAAACAAAGCCACTGCATTGATAGCAGAAGCATGACATCTCTGACTTGAACTCTGGAGCAAAATCTCTGAAGTGCCCATGCTGGTGGACACACCAGAACTATTTGGACGATGTTTCCTGTTTATCAAATTTGTGTGGATTCTCGCATCAGTTTTGCATATAGCTCCTGATCTTTTATCATAGCATCTGTCACCCAGTGACTCATCCAAAAAAGAGGTTAATTGTACATTTCGAGCTTTGATGGTATGTGACTTTAGAAGGGCTGATCGTGTGTGGGCCACACCCCCATGAATTGCAACTAGAGATACAAGCTCTGCAGTCAACATCAATTCATGACACCTTCTTGCAGCTGCCAAAAAGTCATCAACAGATGCTTTGGCATTGCCTTTCAGAATTGCTCCATTACATGCCACTACAGCATGATTCCACTGGCAGTTCCCTCACACTCCAGGAAATTGAGATGAAGGCCTAGTGTTGGGGCAAAGACAATATTCCACTGTGACCAGAGGCGGAGCATTCTTGAGATATTGTAAGGCATTGGGAATTGATTTGATGCCTAGAACACCAACTTTTGTTGGAACTCCCAAATCTCAAAATTTTGTTTCTCCAGAGACTCACTCTGCCCACTTATGAAAATCAATGCTCCTAAGAAAGAGATATGTCTGTTGGATGCTGTCAAAGGGCACATCTCTCTGCGTTGCTTTACTAGGGAATCCCACAAACCACCATTGAGAACTTCTATGCCTCACACTGTGAACTGCTGAAACACTAGGGCAGCAAGTTCATCATGAGATGAAGCTCAACTGCCTCAGAAGCAAATTTTGCCTGGTGCACAAATGCCTGCACATTGTGAAAAGGAACTGCAGTATTCATGCAGGGTTTTGGCTCAAGCAGCCCACCAGTTGTTCCTGCACATCCAGTTGTTCAAAGGTACAAGATTTAGGCACTCGCAGATTTTGCCTTGTTGATTGCACCTGGGTAAATGCTGCAATCTTGTGGACTATCTGAGTGGAATACCATGAAACCAAAACAAAAAATTGGCAGGAGAGTACCATCTGACAGACCCTAAGTCACATCCAGGGCTAGTCAAGGGTTTGGAGTGCAGTCAATGAAGACTGGACAGGCATGCTTCCGATGCTGCAATTTTCTCCTCCTGCTTAGTATCCTCTTCAGAAGCATCATACATATTACCCAGAGTTCAACCTTGACAGACATAACCTGCACCCAAAACACATTCAACTTCATACATTTTGGACAAATTGATCGGCAAAACTCAATGAAGCACATAGAGAACTATATAAACGACATTGGGTGAACAGAGCCTGCATACAACATGACAGTTAGAAATTGTCTCCAAGTCCGACTGGAGACTAAGAGAGAAATCATCCTGCAACATAAAGCAGACCCAGGCCAGGATAATTTCTGAATTGCTGCACCTGTTTATTTATCTTGGCTTTGAATAGCTTCTTTTGGTCCTTATTTGTTGACTTAAGGGCACTTGCATGTCTGCTGTCCGACAGCTGCTCCAGCACCTATATCCCCAGTAACCAAAAAAAAAACACATGTTCCATGTTAGTGTCAAGATCAATGAGTGTGTGCTTGATACACAAAGTGATAAATGTCTTAAGATGTACTGAACTTTCTCCATACTTATGACTAGAAAAAGTGAAAGAATGGTGGTGCAGGACCTGTACATCTGTGCAATCACTGCACATACCTTTCAACACCATGATGAACTCTGCAACATCATTCAAGGTCAAGCAGCAGGCCTTTGGTGATTCTCTCCCAAGCTCCGCCTCTAACTTTTTTTGCTTCTTCACACAAAACTTCTCTTCAGTAGCTGAGGGATAAGGACCATTGCTAAAGTGACCAATTGCCTTACCTGCTTGCACCCAACAATTTCTCCACAATTTCCTGTATTGTAGCAGCAGCCCTTATTCCTTCCTTCACTGCAGCAACCTTCTTGCCTGACCCACCTGTCTGATCATCTGAGGAATCACCCAGAGACTCCCTCTTGCGCTTCAGATTAGCAGCCAAAGCTTTTATCTGCTGCTTTTCAGATGACAGAAATTCAGTGACCCTTGCTACTATGCTTGATGTATGCATTAGCTCAAATTGTGTGCATGGCAAACCTTCCCAGGTTTTAATCAAGTCTGCCTCTGCCCTTTTTGCTCATACCAAAGCCGCAAGCAGCAACCTTCAGGTCTGCAATGTGTGCATCAATTCCCCAAATTTCTAACAGACAAACTCCAACTATTGTAAAAGAATTTCACAAAGATTTGAAGCCAGTAACCATAGGCACAGGATTTGAAGCCAAGTAATAAGAAAGCTTCAGAACCTAGAAGACCATGACACAAACCCAAGACTTTGCACCAGCACACCAAGGTGCTCGGGGGTTGAAGCCTTCTGCTCTTTCTGCAGATACACCATGAATTTGCCAATATCAACATGAGTGCCACATCCTGGCTCACCAAGGTAATCTGCAAGATGCTGAATCACCTCTTCGGCGGTGATGGTAAGGACAAACAAATGGGAGCATAGTGAAATGGTATGAATTTTACAAACAAAAGGAAAAAATCTTGCTTTAAATTTTGTTGCTTGACCATCTATCTATAGCTTTGATTAATGATGCTTGTTTGCCAACATCATGATTGAGTCTCTCCTCAATTGCTTTGAGAAATTTGCAATAGCAAAAACCAAACTTGGAGTGAATTTTCCTTTTATACTTATCATCTACACCCATTGTTAGGAACAGCAAATGAATTCAATGGGAGAAAGGTGAAGACTATTGAACAAATCGGATGTTAAATTGTTTTGTTTCTTTCACATTTGTTGATTTGTTGATAATAGTTCGTTCTTTGAAAATGAAAATTGTTTACAAGAAGATGTTCATGAAGTTACTTTCTTGCACAAAGAAATTTTTTTTTCATAAATAAAACCCTAGTTGCTTCTAATAGTGTTCAACCAAGCATATGCACTTGCAATTGCAATTTTTGTTTTTTCAATAAAAAAGTCATGTTTGTTTGCTTTGAATAGCCATGGGGAGCTATAGGCCCATGTGCTCCATACTTGGAGAATATCAAAGGTTGTGCAAAACCTCATCTAATTACAATGGTGGGAGGATATATCTAACCATGCATGGCCAATGTTTTTTTCCACCCTATCCAAATTGAATTAAATCACCTCTATATAATGTCAAGGTGTCATGTATGGGCTAATAAGGTGTTCTAACAACATAGCAACAATTGGCACATTCAATTCAACTTATTAGAAAACCATGTCACAACTTGAGGGGAGATCATAAAGTTTGTAACAACTTGTGTGATCCCATGATAGGGTGAAGAGTGCCAATAAACCTTTTCTCTTTTTCATACCTATTTTTTCACCTTTTCATGGTCAATTTCCAATAATGTGAACAAGACTTAATCATCAAAGGATGTAATTAAAAACTTGGCATTGTATATGAATGTTTGAGCTTTAGTTGCACTTTAGTGTTTTTTTTAAATAAAATGAAATAAGGTTCAACGAAAGAAGCAGTTTGAATTCTTGGCGTTCATGAATTTCAATTGAAAAGTTCAAGTTATAAACTAAATTTAAAACTTGTATATGGTAAATTGAACAAGTTAGAAAAATCATTATTTTTTTTATCTTCTAGTTGTTTAAGTCACACAAATTAAATAAAATGTAACTTTCAAAATCAACACCATTTGATCTTTTTTAAATTAATTTACTTTTTGCAATTTGCACTAAATGTCTATTGGACCTCTTAATCAAAACATCAACAAAGAACTTTGTATATTAGAATGAAAAACTAAATCTAAAAGTAATATATGGTGGATACAAAATGGTTCATAATAATAAATTCTTTGATTTCTTTTCGTCTTAGATTGTTTTATCCAAAAGTCAAAGAATTAGTTGTCTAAATTATCAGCATCTAATCTTTACATAATCAATTTCCCCTATACACCAAATGTCATTCCAAATTATAAAGTTAGCAAAAAAAGTAAATTTTAAACTATTAATTCTATGACATATTTTAGAAATTGAAATATTCTATATTGACTAAAATTTTATGATTTTATTTTGGTAACCTTGCCACAGGCTTTAGTTATATTTTAAAAGGTTATGTTAAGGATAGGCTTGAAATTTAGTGTGTTCAAATTAAACATTAGTTTGAATTAGTTTTGGCATGTTCTCATATTTAGACAATTTGTAGATTAACGTGATAGGTCAAGTTTTAAGGTCTCCATATTGGATGTTTCAAATTTTCTTGGAATTGCAATTGGAACCTAACCAAGGAATCAACTTCTTTTCAAAATTGGATTAAAATCTAACATGGTGGTGGAGCCCTTTTTAAACAAGTTTAGGTTCTTTAAATACATAAGTACAATTTTATAAAAGTATATATGTTTGACCTTACATTGTAAGCAAGTTATTGCATGTGATTGGTTGTACATAATTAATACTACATAATTTTTATCCTAAATTATGTCACTAGAAGGAATCCTATCCATTACAACCAAGAAAACAATGACCAGAAGTCATCAATGACTTTATGAATGACTATATTCATAATATAATTCTTAATCTTATGTGAAAAAATAAATTATCATAAATGTGTTGTGCACTACTAGAATTCATGGTTTATTTGACTAGGAAAATTAGTCAAAAAAAATCCATTTTGAACAACCACCAAAAAGGTCATCCAATCATTTTGGACACATCATTTTGTACATGTCCAGCATGACCAGGATGGTTTATTTGACCAAGCTTAGGGTGATATTTTTGACTAGTCATTTTGACCAATGACTATTTGACTACTAGTCAAATTGAACAGTTTCATTAATTTAAATTGAGTTTTTTTTAAATAATAATTTATTTTTTGTATATACATATTTTTGACCAATCAACGCCCATTTAAAGGTCAACGTTAGTCCATGAAATGTGTTGATTGGTCAACACAATCAATTAAGCAAAGGCAGTCACTGACCAATTAACATCTAATTTGTTTTGGGATCAAGAGTTGAACCTTGGTCTCCTAAATGGCACATCAACAACTTTGCCACCCAACTACCACTTTTAAATTATTACATGGAAAGCCAAATATTGAACTTACTTGACATTATATCAATTCGTTCTAAAAATCATCAACTTTGAAATGTGATTTTTTTTTCATATTTTGCTCAAATGAAACAAATGAAATTTCAAATTTGGAATTTTTCGTAAACTACACATTTTTAATAAATAGAAACCCAAAATTTCAAATCACTTTTATAAAAAACTATTTGAATGTTATTATTTAATAACAATTCAAACACAAAATTTCATCCCATACTTTGGACATGTAATTATGTATACGTATATATGTATTCTTTCTAATAAATTTTGGACTAATTTTTTTAATCAAAAATAAATAATGATTAGTCAAATTTATGACTTAATTTTTTCATAGTTCGATCATTTTATATTAATTTTTCATAAAATATATTTATTTTTTTCAATAGAATGTTATGAATAATTACAAAGTTGACTCGATGTTACATCCCAACATGTATTATATGTATCGAACGATATATATAATCGTATTGAATACATGTCGTAATGTATGTATACAACAAGTTTAATAATAATAATAATAATAATAATATTCAAAATGGCTACAAAAATTAACTTTAATTGTTTATTTCAATCGATTTTTAATACTTCAATATTATGTAAATTCAATTATAGAGAAATTTTGTGTTTCAATATTTCAGTAATATTGCGCTATACTTAGAAAGTTCCAAAAAATTATTGTCATTCAAATACATTCAAATATTTTTGTAATTTAATAATTTCAAATTTTATTATAATTTGAAAATTATTAAACCTAAATTTCTTTTCAAATATATAATTGAATAATAATAATATATAAATATTATAATTTCCGAAAATTAAAATAAATAAAATCATTTATTAAAAAATTCAAAAAAATCTCATATTTAATCAATTTCAAGATAATATTGTAACTAAATAATTTCATAATTTTACCTTACTGAACTAGTGAAATAATTCTTAAAATTTGATGTCATTGGTTTTTTTTAATTGCTGTAATTAACTAATTTAAAAATATTGGGATAATTAAATAATTATAAGTACATAATTTCAAAAAAATAATATAACTAAATAATTACCTCAATTTACTGTAATTGAATTACAAAACATATGGTGATTACATTATTTCAGAAAATAATCAATAAAAAAATTTTGTGATTAAATAATTTTCGAAAATTAAAATTTTCAAATAATAATTAAATAAATTTCCAAAAAAATATTTAATAACTAAAAAACATTATTATAAATTATTATAAAATAAATGCAGAAAATTACTATAATGAAATAAACTTTGTAAACTTATGTAATTAAGTACATAAAAAAATTATTGTAACTAATACTTTCCAAAATGATCGATTAATAAATAACCATGATAATTAAAATTAATTAAAATCATCAATTCAAATTCTAATAACCTTAAGATCGCATCAATTGAAGATTTTGAACAATGATATTAATAACATTTATCCAAATAAAAATGTAAACAACAAATTAATTAAATAAACTTTGATTTATATAATAATGTAATATGTCACATTGTTATTAATTGACATACTAAAGGTTATAATAAACAACTTTATAGATGAAAGATTTAAAATATTAAATAATAATTAACTATTAAAAAATTCAAGATTGAAGTTTAATTTTAATAATATCAAAAAATATATTTTAAAAATATGTTTTAATATATACCAAAATAAACATTAAAAATGTTTGTTCAAACCATATTTGGTATTAAACCAAAATTATGAAATATACATTATTAACATTGTATATGTTTAACTTACCCAACACAAGACTTAAGGCACCTAGTTAATATAAACAATATTTATCTTTTTTGACAAGGCCAAATGCCATTTTGACCAACAAAACCCATAGGTACCTAACTAGTATAGGTACCCCTTGTCACTTTTGACTAACTCAAATGTCATTTTGATTGGGATATTCATTTTTAAAGTACAATTTGACTAAATGTTCAATTTTACACATGGTCGAATAGGTCAACTTGGTCAAATTGCTTAATCAAAAACTACACATGTCATTTAACACTTGAACTTCTTGTCAAAATGGATATGTTTAGGGGTCAAAAAGGATCATTTAATCAAGTTGTATGGTTTGATAAACCGTGAATTCTAGTGGTGTGCATTTGTCATTAATGGACATTATGTATATTAACAACAAAACCATTAGTTCATAAATTTTTTCATCCATAGGACATCCATGACAAATGATAAAGTGATGTGGAGTTCTAGTTGTCACTTATATGACTATAAAATGATTATTATTTTAAAAATTAACTTGGATAATGATGACACGAATTTTCAATGCAATTATCAAATGATTATCATATGAACAACATGGTAGCTGATGTATGATTAAAGAATGATTACCATGCAATGACATGGATAATATTGACATGGCAGTTTCAAATGATTGTGAAATGACTAGAATATGATAAACCAATTGGAAATTGACTACAAAATGACTTTCTACCTCCCAATTTGGGGATATCAAAGTCAGTGCCTTTATGTCCTTTTGTTTAATAAATTCCCAAGCCTACTAACATTCTATGGTTCACAAAAAAGGTTTTTTTTTCACATTGGATGTGTAATGGGAACCATAATAAACACAAAGTTCTTTATAAAACAATGACATAATTGAATCATACCATCACAAACTTGTATTTACTATGGATCAATTAGTATAGACATGTTAACCATGGCTTGAATTTTCTTGGGATATGGTAACTTACCTTCCTTAAATATTATAAACTTTAATATCATGCTAAGGAACACCATGAAAACACATTTTTAAAATCAAAATTAATCCCAAACTTTCCACACTTCTCAAAACACAATTTCAATTTAGAAAAGTGACTATCCATGTCACTTTAAATTGTAAAATAACGTAGGAATATCTTCATGAATTTGTCTAGGTATCCTTAAAGGCTTGGCTCAATACTTATTAATAAATTGGTGGTCCAATTTTTATTCCAAAAGACATAATTACACATGTAAATGTTCTTTAGTTTGTTATAAAGGTCTTTTTTTATCTATCTTCTAATGCTATAAATGTCTACTGATAACTAAAATATCCATCTAGAATTGAATAAGCATCATCGCTTGCAATTGTGTTCCATTTTTCATCAATGAAGGGTGATGGATATGGGTTTTTTTTGGTTGTTGCATTCAATTTTCTAAAGTATACACAAATTCTGAGTTTACCATTCTCTTTTGATACTCTAATGATGTGTGATAACCACATAGCTTTTTCTCCAGGTTGGAAAAATTAGTTGTTAACAACTTGTTGATGTTTTATTTAACAATTATAACATTATTTTGGTTCATCATGTATGAAACAAAGTATGAAACATAATGGCGCTACACACATGGCTTGATGTGTCAATGGAATGGAAGTGTCCAACTCAATTCTATATTAAACCAACTCCGGTGATATTTTTTTAAAGTCTTTGTAAGTCTAGGTAAAAGCATCCATGTACTCCCTTAGCAACTATTCTAATGCATTCATCTTGTCATGATCAAGATGTGAATTCACCTTGATGCATTACAAATTGTCTTTTATTCCTAGGTTGAACTTTAGCAATTGTTGGTCCTTAATCAAAATCAACCTAATAATCTATAATTTGCATGTGTTCCCTTAGTAATTATTCCAATGCATTCATCTTGTCATGATCAAGATGTGAATTCACCTTGATGTATTACAAATTGTCCTTTGTTCCTAGGTTGAACTTTAGCAATTGTTGGTCCCATAATCAAAATCGAACTAATAATCTATAATTTATGTATTTTTATTTTGGCTAGTGTTTTTCAATAAGTGCATTATTTGTTTTGTAGTGGTAATAAGATTAAGGTACATTTTTTGTCTTCTAAAGCAACTAGCATACTCCCTAATTGGATTCAACAATAAATTTCCAAATAATTAATTAGATTTTAAATCTTAACTTCGGCACTTGGTTTTTTAATTTTGAAACTTTTGGCAGATAATGGTTATAAAAAATAATAAACATAATCTCCTCAAGGCTATTAGATTGTCTAGTGTGTTTAAACTATCTCAATTTTGAATCCCTATTCTGTAAGGTCTACGGTTTAAACCTAACAATTGAAATATTGTTGATTTCTAATTTTATTAAAATTTTGGCACAAATAATAAATAATTTTCAAAGATTTAGCAAAACAAAAAAAAAATTAGTTTGTGCCAAAGTTGTTCAAGTACTATGGTGTAGGTTCATTTTGAATTTTTGTAGTTGTTATCACCATGTATTTTTCTATAGTTTCTAAATCTATGTTAAATTTGTTCTTCCATAGTTGTATTAATTGTATATGAAAAAAAAAAAATTGAAGGTAAGCTAGTAGTTCCTATAAAAAATAGTTTAGGTTCAATGGCCAACATAATATCTTCTTCTTCATTTATAATGCCACTTTGAAAATATAACAAAATAACATTTTAGGTTTCTTCATGTTACTACCCATATGTTTGGTTACATCTATGGTTCTAACTATTTCATTACCTAAAAAATGATTATATTGTCACCCAAATCATGTGCCACTTTGGCATTTCTTAACCATGGTCTACCCAACAACATAAAGTAACTAGAGTCCATGACATTGTTCTACAATGCAATAAGTGTGGCAACATAAGGTATGCCAAATCCACAAATCCTAGATTAATCCCACTAATTTGGTAATAATTTGATATGCCAATTTGAGTTTATAAAGTGCAAGTTTTGGTTCAAGCTATATATATATATATATATATACCTAACTTGATTTTCAATTATTTTGTGATAATGTTAACATTCAACCCTCCATGGGTTGTACATCTTCCATGGTATTCTTCTCAACTTGTACTTGCATAACCACCATGTGGCTATCTATAGCAACTATAGTTGTGCCCATGTTAGGTACATGTGGAACTACCAATTTTTTAAATATTATTTTAGGGCATCCCTATGGTTTCTTTAGCTTCAACTTTTGCCATAAGTACTTCTTGACATTATGAACTATTTTAAACAATTGCACAAGGTTTAGAGTATAACTAGTTTCTAGGATTTGTTTACTAATATCCTAGATAATGTTTTCTAAAATATTAGCCTATTATGGGGGAACAAAAGGTACTTCTTGTGGTTTTGATGTTTTTGCAAATGCTAATGGATCCAACATTTTAGCCCAACTAGTATTCCATTCTCCTACTGTTGTTGGAGGTACATCCATAGGTGGAATCGTGACTTGCATTTATTGTATGGTTTGAACCATGGATCTTTTCATAGATTTTTTTGCTTCCTAGTCTACTACACTCTAGTTATTTCTTAGTTCACATTCTTTGAATGCATGTACTTCAAGTGCTTCTAGTGGTTGCCATATTCACATCCACCATATTTACCAACATAGTTGTAATTTTCACGTCAACAAGTTTACCTTACCTCCTTGTCCTTGAACATGTTTTGGCATTTCACTTAACTTTAAACAATTTGTTAGTTTGCCCAATGATTCCATAGATTTGACAAGGATATGTCATAGTCTAGGTGTTTAATAACATGTGCACTAACTTTTGACACTAACATTGTCAATATTTCTTTCTTTTTACTTCGACATGTGTTAGTGTGGTGACAATATTTTGTGTGATACATGTTTGGTTTCCTTGCTATGTTTGACTTGTTAGTGTTATTGTGATATTTGATCCTTATGGAACTAAAAGGAAACTTCATTATTTAGGTTTATAAATCCCTTCCTCATGCAATAATGTCCACTTCGTACAATGTCGCAATGTCGCAATGTTACCCTTTTCATTCATGCAATTGTTATATGTAAATATGACTATAACCCAAATTCTAAAAATTGTGGTTAAGAAACTATCAATGGTGGGTGTATGTAAATTATTGGCCAACTTCAATAATCATTTGTAATACACCTCCACTCATTTAGTTGTTTCTTACTGAAGGGTCTTAAGGTACAAGTACATGTGTTCATCATTTTGCACTATACGATAACATTTACAAAAGGCCTATTCTATAGGTCAGCAAATTTGCAATTTGGATAATTATGCATGTAGTTGTTACACCAATTAAACACATTATCCTTGAATGTGAAATTGAATTTATTCATTATTTATTCATTTATTGTTTCACCATTTAGTTTAATTACAACATTAAATATTCATACATGTGTCATGGCCTAGGATATTTTTGGATACTTTGGGCAATGTCATGTCCTAGGATATTTTGGGATACTTTTGGCAATATCATGGCTTAGGATATTTTTGGATACTTGGGATACTTTTGGCAATGTCATGTCTTAGGATATTTTGGGATACTTTTGGCAATATCATGGCCTAGGATATTTTGGGACTAATATGGTTCAGGGTTATAAAAGGAAATAGTCTAGGAACAACCCTTCAGTAGATTAACGCTAGTTGATGGATCAATAAAGCTTGTCTTGTCTTGTAATTCTCCACTTGTTTGGAGTCGGTCCATAACAGTTTGATCTGCTCCTTCTTCTTGTTTGTTTGTTTTGTTGTTTCAGTAAGTAGCTAGAGGTATCTTGGGGTGAAACTTGGAAAGGTTATAGAAGACTATAGGACGCTTCTATTCTCAAAGTTTCAAAAGAAAAGGATATGTTTTGTGAGAGTTAAGAGCTTTTGAAAACTCTGTGTCAGATCTGGTTTTTTGGTCATATCTCCTTTGTTTAAGCTTTTTTGGGTCTGTAACTTTGT
>Ga0116227_10010042_pt1 | contig 16795 bp, 18 predicted proteins | sample S1TSphgellanicum_FD_89693 | JGI IMG/M metagenome (GOLD analysis project Ga0116227, IMG submission 89693) | Host-associated microbial communities from peat moss isolated from Minnesota, USA - S1T2_Fb - Sphagnum magellanicum MG | ecosystem: Host-associated > Plants > Peat moss > Unclassified...
GCCAAGCGTTTTAATCTTAGATGTGCGAAGGATACAGTATGCCATGCCCCGATGATAAGAACGTGGGTTGCAAGGGACGAATTTAGGCCCTGAATCGGAGTTGGGCTTATCAAAGGTGTACTCACTACACTTCTTCGATGGGCAACCCGGGAAGACCAATAACCGAAGGGGCATTTGACGCACCCTGTCGCCCTGCTGGAGCGGGCGATTTGATCGGAAGCGGCGTGTCCGCCCGCTTCTAACGTGAAGAAGGGGCTAAGCAGATTTTCAAATATCCGGCTGCACCAGCTTTTTCAGCAGCTCTTCAACGGCGTTGACCAACTTGTCACCTTCGCTTTCGGGACGTCTGGACAAGCCGATTTCAATCTCCGGCAGCGCCGGCAGATCTTGCGATATTGGTTCACTCACAAGGCCGGCCATTGATGTCGGCAACAACGCGGTAGCGCCAAGCCCGGCGCGGACGGCAGCCTGCACAGCGGTGAGGCTGCCGCTTTCAAAGGCGACCCGGCAGCGTCTACCCGCCGAACTCAATGCCGCCTGCATCAGGCTGCGCCAAGAGCAAGGTTCCGAAAAAACAACCAGCGGAACCGGGTCGAGCGAAGCATCGAAACCTTCAGCGGCGGCCCAAAGCAGCGGCATCGGCCGGGTCCAGCGCAGGGGACGGCGCAGAAAGGCGGCATCGCATAATGCGAGCTGAATCCTGCCCGAATCGAGAGCTTCCTGCGTATCCACGCTGACCAGGGAGAGCAATTCCAACGTGGTGTCCGGATGCATCCGGGCAAAATCGGCAAAAACCGAAGGCAAAGCGGTTCCGGTAAAATCCTCCAGCACGCCGACGCTGCAGCGCCCGGAAAGTTTCGAGCGCGGCACGCCTGCCAGCGCCTCTCCGGAAAGGGCCAGGATGCGCTCGGCATAAGGCAGCAAAGCGGCGCCGGCCGCGGTCAATATGACGCCGCCGGAGGTCCGTTCCAGCAGGACATCGCCGACGAGATCCTCCAGCCGGCGCAGTTGCTGGCTCAGCGCAGGCTGCGTACGGCCGAGCGCACCAGCCGCACGGCTGATGCTGCCGAGCCGGGTGCAGACGAGAAAATTCCGCAATAATCCGGTATCGAGGTCAATCGCCATAAATTTATCTTATGGCAGCCCCTCGGAGATGACCAGATCTTTTGGATAGGCCGCTATGATATGCCACGCCAGATGGAAAATACGGCGGAAGACAAAACTTTAGCGGCATCAGGCGCGTTGATGGGGCCGGCGCTTGCCATGGGGTCCATGATTATCTCTCAATTAGGGATCGCCGTTGCCGTGCCACTGATGGTGGCGCACGGCTCGTTTGGCATTTCGGCATTGCGCCTGGGCTTCGCCGCCTTGTTCTGTCTTGCCTGGGTCCGACCGAATTTCCGGCGTTTCGATCGGCGGCAATGGATTGGCGCTTTCGCGCTGGGCGTGACGATGGCCCTCATGACCATGTGCTTCTTCACGGCAGCAAAGCTGATCCCGATGGGACCGGCCATTACCATCGACTTTCTGGGGCCGCTGGGCGTTGCCGTCTTGGCCTTGCGCGGATGGCCTCGGCTGGTTTTGCCTTTGGTGGCCGCGCTCGGCGTATTCGCTGTGTCCTATGGCAGCCATGGTAAGCTGCTGGCCCCGGCGGGCATTTTGTTCGCCATGGGGGCGGCCTGCGGCTGGGCTGGGTATATCGTTCTGATGCGTCATGTCGGACGGCTGTTCTCGGCGCAAGAAGGGCTCTGCCTCTCTTTGATTGCCGCTGCGGCCTTAGCGCTCCCCGCCGCATGCTTTCTGGAACCTCCGGTGGAATGGCTTGGCCAAATGCCGGTGGTGGCGGGCCTGGCCGTGCTTTCACCATTATTGCCTTTTGCGCTTGAAATGGCGGCACTCCGCCGCATGGAAATGGGCGCGTTCAGCATTGTCATGAGCTTGGAACCAGCTTTTGGCGCCCTATTCGGCTTTGTCATTCTGGGACAGGCACTGTCCCTCAGGCAGATCGGGGGCCTGCTGGCGGTCATGGCTGCAAGCTCGGGAGCTGTCTTATTGCCGGTTATGACAAAGCCTCGCCCAAAAGGCCGCATGGAAGTTCAGACACTTGCCTTCCCGTTGCCCGACCAGACTCATCAACCCACCGCCTGCAAGGTGTTGGAGGAGTGAGGCGCTCCGTAGCGGCGCTTTCGTCTCCGTCGTTGGCAATTTAGAATATATCGCAAACACCGCAGCAAATCAGGCCGGTTTCTGCAGACGACCACAGGGCAGACATGGGCGGCATCAACGGTGCCATCAAGAAGATTGCTTAACTTCTCGAGACAGGAAGCGCGGTGTCTGTGAGAGGCAGCCTTCGATGTATAAATTTTTGTTCTGTGAACCATAGGCTGACGATAAGCTGCTGCAGTGAAAACATTGAACCAGGTGAGTGAGCGATGTTCAATTCCTAGTTGTAAAACCTTCTCAACTTTACCCGAGCTGCGTCGGATGTTGATACGGTCTGGGATGGCGTTATGATTCGCCAAACAGGAAAGCCTTGGCGACGACAGCGTTGAACCGTATGAATACGGACAGCGCCCGCATCATCCAAAAGACTCCGTTCAGCCTCTTCACGACAAGATTATCGGCCAGTCAAAAAAGATCTCAACGCAAAAAAGGAGTAGGGATGGCGAGTTTTGTTTTGGTGCATGGTGGATGCCATGGTGGTTGGTGTTGGGAGCAGGTGGTGCCACTGTTGGAAGCGCAGGGTCATCACGTGCTCACCCCCGATCTACCCGGCGCCGGCAAGGACACAACCCCGATTCGGGACGTAACACTGGCTGACCGCGTAACATTTATCTCTGATCTCATCATGCGGCAAAGTGAGCAGGTGATCCTGGTAGGCCACAGTATGGGTGGCACCGTCATCAGCGGCGTTGCTGAGATGTTGTCTCATCGCATCGCCGCGGTCGTTTATCTTGCAGCGTTCATGTTAAAAAATGGAGAAAGCATGTGGGAATCTGCTGTGCGCGTCGCAGCTCCAACGCCCGAACTCATTACGGCCGATGATGGTAAGGTCAATCTCATCAGCGCGCCATCGATTCGTGAGTTTTTCTACAATACCACACCGCCAAGCGTGGTTGATAACATTTTACCGAGGTTGACAGAAGAATCCATTCTCATCGGCGCTACGCCGGTGCATGTCACAGCGGGAGGGTTCGGCCAGGTTCCACGCTATTACATTGAGACAGGCCACGACCGCGCGATTGTGCCGGAGCTACAACGCCTGATGCAGCAGGATTGGCCATGTCGAAAAGTTTTTGAAATCGACACGGACCATTCGCCGTTCTACTCGGCGCCGGAAACGCTGGCAGCGTATTTTCAGGCTATTGCCGAGGATATTAAATAAGAAACCTTGGTTGAAGAAATTTTAAGATAAGTCGAAGATCGTATCCACCATCCGAAGTCGGCGAAACGGTTTCGGCGCGCTGCGAAGTATGCTGTGAAAATTTGCACCAATAAAGAGCCACAGGGCCAAAGGAGGAAAAGATGTCGCGTTTTTTTGTCGCATTCGCGTTTGCTTTGAGCATTGCCTGTTGCACACCCGCTCATAGCCAAACAAGCCCGGCGGTGTCGCACTGCCATGCCGATACGATTTCGAACACAAGGGGTCTAGGGATACGTCTGGGCTCGGGGTTAATATACCGGGCGTTTCCCGGAACCGGAGGCCGAATGAGTGCGTGGCTTCCCCTGGACCGGGTGACAGTGTGCCGGATCGGGGGCGGCGCTGTTCAAATCACCAATTTGAGCGAGCGCGGACAGACGGTGAAAGCTTTGAGGGTGAATTCGTTGCCTTAACGCTAGTCCGTCTCAACGCTTTCCGCCGGCTGCCTCGTAAATAGCGAGCGGCACTTCTTCCATGCTCAGCACGTTGGCCACCGCCGCGGGGTCGGCATTCCTGGCGAAGCTTGCATCCATCGCCTGGAAGCGCGCTTCCATGACCGGCTGGAATTCCGGATGCGTCATAATGTAGAGCGCGTTGGCCTTAATGGCGGTGATGACCTGGTCCGCGATCTGCGCCGGGGTTTGGCGATGCGAGAAGCCGGAGACTATTTTGCCGCCACCGGCACTGGGAACATGTTGCGGGGCGATCGCAGCGGAGGTGGCAAAGAGTTTGGTGGCGACGGCGCCGGGGCAAAGCACGGAGACGCCGATATTATGGTCGGCAAGCTCCATGCGCAGGGTTTCCGAAAGGCCGACAACGGCGAATTTGGAGGCGGTATAGGCCGCGAACTCTGGCGCGGCGAACAGGCCCTGGACAGAGGCGGTGTTGACGATGTGGCCGGGCAAGCCGAGTTCGCGCAGGCGGTTCGCGGCGAGTTGGCCCCCGTGGAAGGTGCCGGTAAGGTTGATGTCGAGGACAAACTGCCAGGCTTCGGGCGTGATTTCGAGCGCCGGGGTGAGGGGAAGGGTGACACCCGCGACGTTGCAGAGGAGCTGGACAGGGCCAAGCTCGGCTTCTGCACGCGCGAACAGGGCGGCCCAGGCGGCCCGGTCTCGCGTGTCCAGCGTGGCGGTGATGTGGGGGGTGTCCCCGAGGGCGGCGGCGGTTTCAGCGAGACCTTCGGCGTTGATATCGGCGATGACGAGGCGCATGGATTGCGCGGCGCAGGCAAGCGCGATGGCCTGGCCGATGCCGCTCGCCGCGCCAGTGACGAGGGCGGTTTTGCCTGCAAGTGATTCCATGAGCGGTCCCTTATTTTGTCGGTCGTTGGTTCTTTGTTCGGCGGGAGCAGCGTCTCGTTATCCCGGCCGAGTGTAGGAGAGCGCCGGGCGGAGCGACGGTCAAGGGCAACGGCACGCGCGAGAAAGGTTCGCGCGAAACTGCCCGCCAAACTTCGTCACGGGCGCTAGAGCCGGATGACATTAAGTTGAACCGCGAGCGGTTCATCTTAATGTCATCGCACTCTAGGAGTCCGACGGGGAAAGCGAGGGGCGATTGCGCGTCTGCGTGGCCGGGGTATAGGCTTGTCTGCCGGGGTCGACTCTTCATCGACCTGCATACTGGAAATGGATTTACACATCGGCAGCTTTCCATAACGATCCGTTTAACGGAAACCTGAAGATTTTTCGTTGCAAAACAGAACCAAGACGCCGCCGCCTGTAGGGCCTAATACTGGGCGCTCTCATGCGGGAGCACGACGATGAAATAGCCGCAGCATCTGATCGGCGGAACCGGTTGTGAGGTAGACGCCAGCGCCAGCTATGGTACCGCCAGCGTCTTCTCGTACTCGATGAGCACGTGCCGCTTCCGCCCGAATGCCTGCGGCGGGTAGCAACGCGGCAAGCCAAACCCCAGCCCTTCCCAGAAATGCGAGGCCCGCTGATTGGCGTTTACAACCGAGAGCAAAATAGAATCCGCATTTTCCGATTTCGCCCAAGCTTCGAACGCCAGATAAACGTCCCGCCCGACACGACGGCCACGCCATTTAGGCTCCAGCAGTTGCAGACTAAGATACCACTGGTTCTCCCGACGGTAATGCCGCACAGCCAGGATCATGCCGACTAGCGTGCCATTTACGGCAAACAGACCAAGCGGTGTGAGATATTCGCGCGGAACACCTGGCGGCGTCGTTCTTAACTCACGGAGCGCGGTGTCGCCTTTAGGCCGTCGCCCCTCGACCATCGCGAAATAATCGTAACAGCGTTCGAGCAACCTTTGCAGGTTCGCCGCATCCTTTTCTGTCAACAAGATCGCGTTGAGCCCATGTGCAGAGAACAACAGATTTTCGTTCTGAGCCGTCATGATGCCATATTTGTTGAAACCTTCGAAACCAGAATAGCCTCCATGAGTTTCTGTATTTCTAACCGGCAAGTCAACGAAATTTCTTATTACGACACCGTTTAGCCGCAAAAGCGAAGCGTTTCTCGCTGCCCGTAAAGCGTGCCATTATAGAGGCATGAAAATTATCATCTTCGGTGCCACGGGAATGGTCGGGCAAGGCGTCCTGCGCGAATGCCTGATCGACGATAGCGTTAACTCAATTCTCACCGTTGGCCGGACGGCAACAGGAATCGCGGACCCGAAACTCCAGGAGATACCGCATGCGGATCTGCTCAATTACGGGTCGGTTGAGGACCAACTGGCTGGGTTCGATGCCTGCTTTTTCTGCCTGGGCGTGTCATCCGCAGGGCTCAAGGAGGCGGATTATGCGCGTCTGACCTATGACGTAGCGCTTGCCGCGGCGGAGGTCCTTAGCCGCCTGAACCCGGAAATGGTGTTTACCTACGTGTCCGGTGCCGGCACCGATGGTTCGGAACATGGCCGGGTGATGTGGGCAAGGGTGAAAGGACGCACGGAAAATGCGCTTATGAAGCTACCCTTCAAGAGCGCCTATATGTTTCGGCCAGGTGTTATCCGGCCGATGCACGGGGCGGTTTCCAAAACCCGATCCTATCGGTTGTTCTACACGGCCATGGCGCCGGTCCTGCCAATGCTCCAATGGGCATTTCCGGGATCAATTTTAACAACGGAGATTGTCGGTCGCGCAATGATCCGGGTCGCCAGACGCGGATCGTCCCGACAGATCTTGGAGGCGTCTGATATTTACGAAATTGGCCGCGGGTAACGCCGGCAGGGACTACGTATCGGCCTTGTAAAACGTCCAATATTGGACTATGTTCATATTCATGTCAGCTTCACAATCCAGCCATGGGAGTCGAGGCGAAGTTCAGCCGGGGCCTTTAGCGCTCAGTTCTGAGAGGTTTTCTTCAGCGAACCGGCGGCGTTTGAGTGCGCCTGGCTTGCGAACATTCCTGGCCATCGCCGATCTCTGGGGGCTGACTGAGGAGCAACGCCGGCTCATCCTTGGTCTGCCATCCCGATCGACCTATCAAAACTGGGCTAAGACGGTACGCGAGCACCGGGAACTCGTCCTCGATCTCGACGTGCTTACCCGTATTTCGGCAGTTCTTGGCATCCATCAGGCGCTGGGCGTGCTGCATAACGCAGAACACGAAGGCATTGCCTGGCTTCGTACCCCCCATCTTGCGCCTGTCTTTGGCGGAATGCCGCCGTTGGAGCTCGTGACCTGTGGCACTCAGGACGGGTTATTAACCGTACGGCGTTTTCTGGACGCGGCGCGCGGCGGGATTTACATGGCACCCAATGAAATCGACACAAACTTCCAGCCTTATACAGACGCGGATATCGTGTTTACTTGACCGAGGAATTTTCTCGCGCGCCTGACCCGACTCACCGGCTGATCCCCTCTAAATTCCCGCCTATCGGGCTTTTCGATACGGTTTCCACGGCATCTGATCTGCAAGCTGTTATGGAGCTGGCGGGCTGGACCAATGATCGGCTGGTGTTAGAGCGCATCAGGCGCCTCCCGCAAAGCGAATGGGTTTTCGGCATTCCAAATGCGAGCATTGTCATGGCGGCGTTTTTGCACGTGGCGCCGGGCGGCATGCGCTTCAACAAAGCTGAGCTCGGTGCCTGGTACGGGGCGGCATCTTTAACAACTGCCGCAGCCGAGGTGGGCCACCACCTACGCCGCGAAGCATTCGCATGCAGCAAAAGCAGCTTGACCCGGACCTATCGCCAATACTCCTCGACGCTCCAGGGCGCCTATCTGGACATTCGCGGACAGCAAGGCTCGCTCGCGGATGTTTATGATTCAAGCAGTTATGCTGCGGCTCAGGATTTGGGTGGCAGCATCCGGACTTCAGGACAAGCCGGAATTCTTTATGATAGCCTGCGCCATGCAGGCGGCATCAACGTTGTGGCGTACAGGCCAAAAAATATCCAGAATACGCTGCAATGCGATCATTTTGAAATCACGGTTCAAGCCAAAGTTCGTCGTATCGCGTTAAAGAAAATCTCCTAGGTAATTCGTACCAGCCGGGAAGACATTAAAAGTCAGGATGACGCGTATGTTGGCGCCGCTATACGGTTGCCAGCTGCTTAAGTTTTTGAAAACTGTTTGATGTTCATTGATCCGCTGGATCTGTGTGCCACGTAATAACGACACTCAGAGGGATACATGAAAATGGGAAAGCTAATTGCGAACGAGACGAGGCATATTTATATCACCGGCCTCCACAACGCACATGCGATGGAGACCCAGGCAATCGAGTTATTGACGCGGCAGTCCGAACGGCTTGAGAATTATCCCGAGATGGAAGCGCAATTGCGTGCCCATCTCGCGGAATCAAAAATTCAACGTTCAAGACTGGAAGAAGTCATGGCGTCGCTCGATGAGAAGCACTCAGCCTTGAAAGAAGCAATTCTTGGTTTTGGCGGTAACATCGCGGCATTAGCGCATACTGCCGCCAGTGATGAAATCATTAAAAATACATTGGCGAACTATATGTTCGAGCATTTTGAGATTGCAGCATATAAATCTCTCATTGAGATGGCCGATTATCTTGGCGATGCCGAGGGCGCTTCGGCTGCGAAGGCCTCGTTAGGAGAAGAGGAGCGAATGGCCGCATGGATCGACACTCAGATCGCGCCGACGACGTTGACGTATATGAAGCGAATCGAAATGGGCGTGCAGGCCGATCACTAGAACGATGATCTAATCTGCCCCCGCGCTCGTGGCGATCTGTAGACATCAAAGATATTTTTAGCCGCTCGCTGACGGTCGATGTGGACTTTCCACCTTATGGCGCCCACGCGGTCTTGGTTTCGGACTGAAAATGCCTAAATCAAGAGCGAAAGCCGGGGGGCGCATGGGGCATAAAGCGAAGCCGAAGGAATATGTGGAACCGGACGGACGGATGAAGGCGCTTGTCAGCGAGCGTAATCGAAAAATGGCGGTCTCGGCGCATGCCTATGTTCGTGGAAGTACAATCCGGTTTTATCAGTGGTTAGAAGATTCAAATCGAGCCGCGTTACCGGAAGGGCCGAGCACATGGATTTGCGGAGATTGCCATATCGGCAATCTCGGCCCCCTGGCCGGCGCCGATGGCAACTTGGCCGTCCAGATTCGAGATTTGGATCAGACTGTCATCGGTAATCCTGTGCACGATCTCATTCGCCTCGCATTGTCGCTCGCGATGGCAGCACGAGGGTCTGATCTGCCAGGCGTCACCACAGCCAACATCATCGAAAGAATGATAAACGGCTATGAACAAGCTTTCGCAGAAGAAGCAGAAGAAGAAGCCCATGATCCATTCGATGAAATGCCAAAAATCGTTCGTGTCCTGATGCGGGAAGCTGCGGGCAGGTCCTGGGAGCACTTGGCGGATGAGAGAATTGAGGGCGTCGAGCCGGTGATTCCGCTGGGAAAACGTTTCTGGCCTTTGTCGCGGGAGGAATATAGCGCCATCGCCGCGCTGTTCGAGCAGGAGAACAGCCGCCGTCTGGTAACTGCCCTGCGTTCCCGTGACGACGATGCCAAGGTACGTGTGTTGGACGCCGCATTTTGGCGTAAAGGCTGTAGTTCGCTTGGTGGTTTGCGATTCGCCGTTCTGGTGGCGGTCGATCGCGGCAAGCAGGAGCGTCACTGTCTGATCGACATCAAAGAGGGCGTAGCTACGGCTGCACCGCGAAGTCAGAACAGGCCGATGCCGATCGACAATGCCGAACGTGTGGTCGAAGGGGCACGGCATTTATCGCCGTTTTTAGGTGGACGGATGTTGGCGGAGCAATTGCTTCAAAAACCCGTGTTCATCCGCGAATTGCTTCCGCAAGATCTCAAATTGGAAATCGACCAACTCTCCCGGCAAGAAGCGTTGGATATGGCCGAATTTTTGGCACGCGTTGTAGGAAGAGCGCATGCACGTCAGCTCGACGAGAATGACAGAAAAAAATGGTTGGCAGAACTCAAAAGAAATCGGTCTAAATCATTGGACGCGCCTAACTGGTTATGGAACAGCGTTGTCGACTTGGTTTCCGCGCATGAAGCTGCGTATCTCAACCATTGCCGGCACTATGCGATGGCCGGTACGCTATAAACCAAGGTTGATTTTGGTAGCCTCAACTCTCGGCTGTGCCTCGCACCAAGGGCATCGTGTCTCCTGCATTAGCCAGCGACGTCTTGATCCTCTTGCTAGCAGCGCATTGTCGGGATCTCCGATGTATTTTTATGATGCTGAGCGCTAGCCTTTCTTCGTGACAATTTTTAATAGAAATATTCTTGACTCTTTGTCTTAGGTGTATATTTCTCACGAAAACGTGAGGGGGTTCGTTATGGCATTACCCGAGGCAAAATATGCTTTCGTCGCGTTCGATGACGCAACGGGCGAAATCCTGGCCTACGGCCAAACGGCGACATCAGCGCTCGATACCGCTGATAAGCTAGCTCCGCACTCGCCAATCCGTATCATCCCCGCTTCCGACATAGGCCAGACGATATGGGCGGCACGTAACCCGGACAAACGGCAGCTTGCCCGCAACCCAAGGTAGGTAGCAAAAGCCAGAATTCTGCACGAAACAGATCACGAACAAGAATTCCATGTATCTTCAACATCAATAAAATGCATTTCGCGACCGTCTTGGGCAGGCAACTGTAAAACGTTCTCGACAAACCTCAGATTGAAAAGAGCTATTTAACGGCTCAATGATTCTTTGGTGAGCAATCACAGCCCAGAACGTGTCAACGTAGTACAAAAATCCGCAATAAGTGCGGCCACCGCATCAGGCGATTCCAGCATCGATAAATGCCCTGTACCTGGAAGCACGTGCATTACGGCCTGCGGAATACGGGGGAGCAATTCCGCCCGCAGCCGAATGGGCGGGTCCACGCGGTCCAACTCGCCTGCAATGACCAGCGTTGGCACATGAATGTCTCCGACCTGTGCCGCAATGTCTTCCAGGCTGGTGGATCTCGGCCAGGCGATTTTGGCTGGCGAGGCCCCACGCAAACTGTCCTCGACCACCTGTTCGCGGTCCTCTGCGCTCAACTTCTTGGCTGTCAGCACATTATCGATGGTTGCTTCCACCGTTTCGCGGGTGGCATAGGCGCCCGCCATCATCTCCCGAGCTTGCGCCGGCATGACCATGGGGGATGGCGGGGACGGCGCCACGAGAACCAGACCCGCCAACCCAGCAGGCTGACGTGAGGCCATCAGCTGGGCAACCTTGCCGCCCATGGAGTGACCTATGAGTACATAGCGCTCCAGCTTCAGAGCCGCGATCACGCCCTCCGCATCCGCCACGAGATCGGCCAAGCGATAGCCGTCGGCCGGCGCATCCGACTCACCCCAGCCGCGATGGTCGATTGTGAGCGTATGGAAGTTCGGCGCCAGCTTGGCCGTGACGTATTTCCAAGTACGGGATGAGCCGCCGTAATAATGCAGGAATACGAGCGACAGATCGCCGGCGCCACGCGCTTCAGCATGGATAGTGATCCCATTCGTTACGATTTTCATGATAATTTTCTTTTCCTTCGTTCAACCGAAATTTCGTTCAAGACGGCGCATATTCTGCGCCTGTCGCGGCATTATCCTGGCCAGGCTGAGCAGCGGATGACATTACAGAAATTCCCGCGATGAAAATGCGGCTCCTTATCGGCGATAACATCAGCTTTAACATTGCCAAATGTCGAATCCGGCTTGTGCTTGATGCCGTCGTAGAATGCCTGGATGATATCTTCCTTGAACCGCGTTGAGCGAGGATAGGCACGCACGATGGCGTCCCGCGCTTTATCGGCATATTCGCGATAGGTCAGGCCGAGCACATCCATCTCGACCCCTGCTGTCACCAGGGCCACGACAGGGTCCATATATTGCGGGATTCCGGGCGTCGTATGCAGTGCAATCGCAGTCCATACGGTGTAGATATCCGCTTCTGAAATATGCCGGCTCCGCAAAAAATCCCTCGCAGCATTTGCACCGTCGACTTCGAAGCGGTCATGCGGGCTGCTATGCGCCGCCAGCAATCCCATGTCGTGAAACATCGCACCTGCATAGAGCAATTCGGAATCGAATTTCAAATTGCGCTGCTTTCCTGCCAACGCACCGAAGAAATAGACGCGGCTGGAATGATGGAATAGCAAAGGCGTCGCCGCATCACGTACCAATTCCGTAATATCCTGCGCCAGCTTGCTGTCTGGAATTCTGACACCATCGATAACCAATGACATGATACTCTCCTCTGGAAAATAATACTGCTTTGTCGACACTCGACCAACGCCAGCATCGTCCAAACATGGCGGCCTCATTCAACTCTCCCATTTTAACGGGCTATTCGACGGACTCGGCGAGGAACCAGATGCGTCCGTCTGCCTCGTCGATCCAGTTTTCGATCAGGCTTGCCGTGGCGATATCGCCATAGCGGTCGCACACCTCATGGACGTCGCGCAGCGCGCTCACCAGGGTGGCGTTGTCATCGCGTAACTCGGCCAGCATGTGCGCTGGCGTCACACCCTCGGCGTCGTTGTCAGCGATGCGCTGCAAGCGAGCGATGTGACCCATCGAGCGTATCGTCGATCTTCCAAGTTTGCGGACCCGCTCGGCGGCAGGATCAATCGTCGCGAGGAGTTGAGTACTTTGTTCGTCGAGCAGCAGGTGATAATCGCGGAAATGCGCCCCCGTCATATGCCAGTGGAAGTTCTTGGTCTTCACATAGAGCGCGAACAAGTCGGCGAGTACGTTATTTAGTCCGTGCGAGATCGCGGTGGTCCCTTCGGCTGCAATGCCGGTGGTTTGCTGCGCACGAGTCTCATGGCGCGGCTTTGTATTTGTTTTAGACATTTTTTCCTCATTCTGGATTAGTTCGATGTCGTGGCGTCTGACGCCGGGCCGAGTTTAACGGCCTGCTGTTTGGATATTCACATGATCGGTCAGGAGCATCTGAATAGTTCGTGGCAGAATTTTACGTGTCTTCGGTCTACCCAATCAATTTGAAGGAACCGCGCCATCCGGGCATTTGGTTATGCGCGGTTCCTTCTTTTGTACGGCAGAAATCAGCTGGCTGAAGCAGCCGCGAGGCCGATGATGTCTGCAACATCATCCGGGTGCGCCATGAACACGGCGTGGCTTGCCGCAACACTCCGCACGGTGGCACCCATACGTTCCGCCATGAAGGCTTGTGCCGGCGGCGGGATCATCTGATCTTCGGTGCATTCAAGATACCAGGAGGGAAGCGTCTTCCACGCCGGCACGCCGCAGGCGGAGGTGAAGCTCGCGACATTCAGAGGCTTCTGGACGACGGCCATGATGGCTGCTTCCGCATCGGTTGCATCCGCCGCGAAAGCTTCGTGAAAACGAGACCGGTCGATCCACAGAAAGCCATGTGCATCGGGCACGATCGCGGAAGCGCCTGTCGGGGCCGGGCCCTGCTGGCTCAGAGAGGCCAGACTCTCGCCCTCATCCAATCCGAAAGCCGTGATATAAACAAGAGATTTCACGTTTGGCGCATCGATTGCAGCGGCGGTGATGACGGCCCCGCCATAAGAGTGCCCGACCAGAACAGTCGGCCCCGAAATATTCGAGAGAAGACGGCGCGTTACGGCAACGTCGTCATCAAGGGAGGTCAGCGGTATTTGTGCCGCGGTGACGCGCAATCCCTTCGCCTCAAGTAATGGGATCACTTTAGCCCAGCATGAGCCGTCGGCCCATGCGCCGTGTACCAGCAAAACATTCACATTCTCAGCCATGATAAATTCCTTTCTCGTTGGTGTTGACACAAATTAAGCCACCGAAGCTGGTGGCAGCTCCTCGAAAAATGCTTTGGTGAACTGGGGTTTTGTCTCGGTTCGCGTAGCTTATTCACCACAGTCGGACTGCCAGGCGCAATCAGCCTTTGGTGGCGATTCCAGACGAAGAAAGGACAATTTCGGCCATGACGGCGATTGCAACGAACTAAACCGATTTTGAGCTGAATGGCGCGCCCGTTCTAACAAGAAATCGCGCGCCTCCTCTCGAGGCGTGGCCCCGGGAGCGCCCCCAAATATAAGAGATCGCGGCAATCGGAATTTAGAGACGGTGCGCGGTTTTATGCGCCGTACGTTGGAAACCGTAGCCTAAGCGTTGAGCGCCGAGCCGTTCGCCTGAAGGCGCCGTGCGGGATTGCGGGATGGTTTTTGAGGCGGTGATGATGTCTGGAAGGTTGACCGATAATCCGTGGGTCCAACCCCCAAATTTCGCCGGAAGACGCGGCGCATACTGTGCAGATCGGCAAAACCGCATCGATCCGCGATCCGTTGCAGTGGCATTGAGGAGTCCTGCAGCAGCCGGCGGGCCGCATCAAGCCGCGCCGCTTCGACGAAGTCAGCGGGCGTTACACCGATATCGCGTATGAAAACGCGCGAAAAATTCCGCGTGCTCATACTGGCGCGCCTGGCCAGCGTATCCACCGAAAGGTCCGAGCGAAGATTCGTGAGGATATAATCAGCGATGGATTGGATCGGCCCCTTATCGGCGATCTGCGCGGTCAGATGGGCGCTGAACTGCGACTGGCCGCCGGGCCGCTTCAAAAACACCACCATATAGCGGGCGACGATGAGCGCGATGTCGCGTCCATAATCTTCCTCAACAAGCGCCAGGGCCAGATCAATCCCCGCGGTAACACCCGCGGCGGTGGAGAGCTGGCCATCCCGAATGAAAATCTGGTCGGAGTCGATGTCCAGGCCAGGGTAGTCGTGCCGCAGCTTATCAGCACATTCCCAATGGGTCGTTACCTGCTTGCCTTCCAGCAGCCCGGCCGCTGCCAACAAAAACACGCCCGTGCAGATCGAGCCGTAACGGCGGCTTTCGGGTGCCCGGCGGGCCAGCCATAGGCTGACCGCGGGGTCGAGCTCTTGAAAGGACGGATCGCCGGCGACCAGCAACGTGTCGATGGGTTCGTCCGGGTCGTGGATGGTACGATCGGGCAGGAATCGCAGCGCGCCGGTGCCGCGGATCGGTTCGTCACTGACACCCATGACCTGAACTTGATAAGCGTCCGGATTGCCGAGCCGCCTGGCGGCTTCCCAGAAAACTTCAGCAGGTCCCACGACATCAAGCGATTGCACGCCTTGTGGCGCCAGGATAACGATCTTCATGGTGACAATCCTTCACAACTAGGCCGCGAATGTAAACAGAAAACTGGCGGCCGCGTCTGTTCCACTGCACTGCGTGTCACCGGATCACGGCCACAATCAGTTCACAATTTTTCCGTGTACACGTTGCGGTGGCCGCGGCTAATAAATTCCTATGACAGACCCCCTGGCCGCGCTCTCCCTCGCGACATCACTGATTTTTGCCGCAGCCCTTATCCCTCAGGCGCGCATGAACTGGCCGCTATGGCTGCGCGCTGGATGGTCGATCACGATTTTTGTACTGCTCACCCTGCTCCTGCGGGAGATTATCGGAGCGCCGCTACGGCCACATTTCGATGTGACGCAGCCCGGCACCGAGTTCTGGGAGAAACTTGTCGAAGCAGGCTGGTGGCTCATGGGGGCGCGCGGCGCGATCGGTCTCATGCGGCTTGCGGTCGTTCTGGAGCACCGGCCGCGTGAAACTCAAATTATTTCCGACCTCGTCGCGGGCGCTATTTATATCGCGACCGCGCTGGCCATCGTGGATTTTGTATTTGCGGTACCGATCGGCGGCCTTCTCGCGACCTCTGGCATTATCGCCATTGTGCTTGGGCTGGCACTGCAAAGTACGCTGGCCGATGTGTTTTCCGGCATCGCTGTTGGTGTGGAGCGGCCCTACCGGGCTGGAGATCTTATTTGGGTGGAAGGCGGCATCGAAGGTAACGTCATCCAGGTGACTTGGCGCTCCACGCAAATTGCCACCGGCCAGAATAACATTGCCATTGTTCCAAACAGCGTCATCGCAAAAGCCCGTCTGGTGAATCGTAGTCAGCCGACGACGATCCGCGGCGATACAGTCGAGATACGGCTCGATGCCAGCATTCCGCCTGAACGCTGTCTGGCTGCGCTCACCGCAGCTTCACGTTCTTGCAGGGTACTCCTGTCATCTCCCATACCCGAGGTCACTTGCGCCAGCCTGCAAGGAGACGGGTGCACCTACCAGGTAAGCTTCTCCGTTGCTTCAAGCAGCCAGCTTGCCGAGGCACGCAACGAATTGCTGACCGAAATTCATCGTCACTTAAGGCATAATGGGATTGGCCTCGCCGTGGCTGGCTCGGCTAACGTCCCGCTTGTTCCGATCCCAACCCCCGCTCAATTGCTGGAACAGTCCGATTTATTCGGCGTAATCGAACCCGCGCAGCGCGACTTGCTGGCGGGCCACTTCAATACAATCTGGCTGCAACCCGGTGAAACGCTTATCCAAGAAGGTAGTGAGCCCGAGGCGCTTTATGTCATCGCGTCTGGCGCCGCTGAGATCACGGTCGCCGAGGCGAGCGGGCCGCGGGTTGTTCACCGTATGAGTCCTGGGGAAAGCCTCGGCGCGATCGGGCTGATTACTGGCGCAAATTATGCGGCAACGGCAACCGCGCTTACCCCGGTGAAGGCGTATCGGCTCGACAAGGGGGCAATCGCCGCCGCAACCAAAGCGCAGCCAGAACTCGCCCGGGGGCTTGAGGCTCTGGCGCAGCGCGGCCAAGCGGCGCTGCGCCAAGACACCGCAGCCCATGAAGAGGATAAGCGCGGACAGTCCGAAATGTTACACTCGAGACTAAGAAGCCTCATACATTTATTGCAGAGTCGGTAATCATGCGCTTTAAAAGCGCATGCCGCGCGCCACGCCTTGCGAGAGTCAGTGCCGTACCTTCTGTCGAATTTTCGCCTAGCGGTCGTGGCGCGTCGTCTTGCGGTTTCCTGAAGACAGGCGGCGTATAACTACTGAACAAGACGCAGTCTTTGTTCTTGCGGCACGATCAGGGTTTCATAGGTATCGACATAGTCCTGTGCCATCC
>Ga0116227_10010043_pt1 | contig 16792 bp, 22 predicted proteins | sample S1TSphgellanicum_FD_89693 | JGI IMG/M metagenome (GOLD analysis project Ga0116227, IMG submission 89693) | Host-associated microbial communities from peat moss isolated from Minnesota, USA - S1T2_Fb - Sphagnum magellanicum MG | ecosystem: Host-associated > Plants > Peat moss > Unclassified...
TAGTGTTGAAACTTTTAGGATCGAAGCCCCAGTGCCGGTCATCGAACACCCGTTTAAAATTGTTTTCAAATAGTTGATCAACAAGACCACTGAAACTTGTTGATGCCTTTTGGCCGTCCCTGTTTTTGATGATTGTGTTGTTCATGATATTGAAAATTTGTTTGAACAACATAAAACAAACGTTATACCAAAACCAAAGACTTGAAATTTTGTCAATGAATATGAAATTTTTTCAGTTTGTTTGAAAAAATGACAGTGATATTTTCACTCAACTCGCTCCCAGTATGCTTTTAAATGAGTATAAATGGGTTAAGCTTGCTAAGAATATCGTCTGCCCGTACCAAAAATGTGGACATCTTTATTTGGAAACCCCTACCTCAATATTGTATCTTGCCATAGCAAATAGCCGGGAAGATCATACCAAAAAACTGGCGTCACTGCGAGGCACGAAGCAGTCTCGCGAAATGAGTACAACACACCATATGAGCACCAAATATTGCTTACTTTATACCTCGTCATCATGAACATTACACCTATCACAAAAACCAAACGAAACACAGTTCAGACAAAATCACCTCCACAACCTGTCCCAACTTTTTCCGTCGGGAGTAAAAACCGGAAATTTTCCAGTAATACCAGAAATTTACTTTTTCTACCATAACTAATACCCAGCTTACATTTCAAGCCCCACCACCCAAAATAATTACCGGTTTTATTTTTTACCACCCAACCGGAAATTTTATAAAAGATAAACTCCCCTCCTTACGTAACATGTCACCGCCCCTTTTTCAAGGGGAGGCCGGGAGGGGTCTGAGGGGTGGCCGATAGGCCGGGGTGGTAAAGACAAACAGACTGTAGTCATATGAGCACTTACTATTACTTATCCTTATACCTTAAGGTTGCTTCGTTCCTCGCAATGACGCGAGTAGACGTAGAGAGACCTCATCACTGTCAAAAAAGAAATGCCCGGCGTCGGGCATTTTCGGGCATTTTATTCATGAACAACTAAACACATATCAGCCACCACAAATGATCACAGCCACACCACCAAAGCAAAATGCCCGATTTTCTTTTTTCGCAGCAACCGGGCATTTCATCGATCTTTCAAATACCGCAACGCAACAACTCCCGACTTAAACACCTTTGTTTCAACAAGCCGTAATTGTAAATGCACAGGCAGGCTAATACCTTCCAACAACCTTCTGCCCTCACCTGCAAGTATGGGGTGCACTACAAAATGATATTCATCAATAAGACCAAGCTCCATTAGTTGTGAAGGGATGTCCACGCCACCGACCAAAATACTTTTGCCTTGTTCCTGCTTCAGTTGAAGTATCTCTTCCTGCAGGCCTGTACGGATCACTTTCGTTTTCCCGCCTTCATCGGCTAACGACTTTGAGAAAACAACGATCTTGCTCACGGCGTCATATGCATCGGCAAAGTCGTTCCCTGCTTTATCCCTGGAATGGTCTTTTGCTACATCGGGCCAGTAAGGCACCATCAATTGATAGGTCTTTCGCCCGTACACAAAGGTGTCGGCACTGAGGGTGAGTTGCGTAAAATAGGCCATGGTTTCTTCATCGGGAGCGAACTTATCGTGGTCGCAACAGCCATCCAGGCTGATGTTGATGGCGTAGATCAGGTTTCTCATGAGTGCTTGGGATTAGCTAACTATTAAATTGCCGCAGGTGGTGATCGGCATGTTTATAAGCTACTTGCCCTACCTGTTCCCTGGTCATCTTGCCGAAGAAAGGATGGAGGAAGCTGGGGTTGGTGAAATGAGCATACTCGCCGATAAGGGAAACCCACTTCTTTTTCTCGGCTGCTATATCGCCGGTGGTCTCTTTTATTCTCAACTCGGGAAGCGTGGGTGTGCTGTGGGCCAAAGGCGCCTCATCCTTCAGTACTTTTTTCAATGCCATTTTACCAAACAAACGACCAATGAATACCTGCTTGTTCTCTTTATCACTTTGCATCCATTCGTCCCAAAGGGTGCAGTGCTTCAGCGCCTGGTACACATTCATTTTGCCCCAAGCCTTCTTGCTGTTCTCGCTCAGCGTATCTATCCTGCTGATCAGTTCATCTCTTGTGGTCTTATCAAATACTGTTTTCATATTTGTAGTAATAGCTTTAAAAATAGATATTTTACCAGGTTCGGATATTAAACGCACAAACTTTATACTCCATTTACGATCCTCTAAAAACCTCAAGTATTTTGTCAGCGACCATCAGACAATATTCCCTTGGACCTTCTATGCTAATGATATCCCTTTCAAGTTGCAATAATTTATCTGCAATTTCTTCCTTGCCGGCACCCGCAATAACAAGGTTAAAGATCTGAGGTACATAACCTCGATATTCATCACTGGGGCCGCCCATATCTCTAATACCTATCGGATCCCAATCAACCCAAAGAATTTCGTCTATTTTATTGTAGAGTATCAGGTCGTTTTGGGATCTTAAAGGCATAAATTAAAACTACATGATCGTATCCAAATTTCCATCGCTTACTTACCAATCACTTCCTTCCGGTGTGCCCTGCCCCAAGTGCGCATCTCGTTGATGATGCGTTCGAGGGTTTGGCCATGAGGGGTGAGCTCATATTTCACAGTTACCGGTCGGGTTTCCATCACGCTTCTTTTCACCAGCAGGTTGGTCTCCAGGTCGTGCAGTTCCTTGGCCAGCATTTTGGTACCTATACCGTCTATGATGCGCAGTATCTCCATGAACTGCAAAGCCCCGCCGCAGTGCAGTGTGCTGATGAGCTGTATCTTCCACTTGCCGCTGAGCACGGCTATCGCGTCTTTCGCAGCCAGCAATTCATCGTCCTTGGTACAGGTACTATCCAGTATTACTGCTTCTTTCTTTTTCATAGGTAACTACATCGGCTACAAATTTAGGGGAAAGATGATGGCCTACATAGTTCCCTCGGGGGAACTACTTCCTTAAGGGAAAGCTGGCGCCAAAGCGAGTGATAGGCCCCTAATTTTGAAGCCTAAACAACATAAAATTATGTCAGCCATATTCACAGATGCTAATTTTGAGGCCCAGGTTCTGGGATCGGACAAACTATCTATCGTAGACTTTTGGGCTACCTGGTGCCCGCCCTGCATTGCCCTTGGCCCAACTATAGACGCACTTGCCACCGACTTTGGAGATAAGGTAAATGTAGGCAAACTGAATGCGGACGAAAACCCCAATGTATCGGTAATGTATGGGGTAACCAGCCTGCCCTGTGTTTTGTTTATAAAGGATGGCAAGGTGGTAGATAAGCAGGTAGGTGCTGCACCGAAGAGTGTTTATGACAAGAAGGTAAGGAAGCTATTGGAAAACGGGACCACTGTGCAATGATCGTGGTATTGAATAGCTATTGGCTGCTCAACAAACGACCAGCTTCAGTTTTCCAAATGCCAGTTGCAAACTGGCTGAACTTCGTTTGACACGGGTCGGAGACCCGCGCTAGTGGGGACATTCATTTTGGGCACTACAATCCGCACAAGAAGGCCATCGTATCCACCCCATCGGGGTAGTCGTTCAGCTGAGGGTGTTGCGCTTCGCCAAATGGCACGTGGCCGGCGCCCACTATGCACTGTATATCATCGCGGCCGGTCATACTCTGTACAAGAGCTTCCTTGTCATCGTAGTAGCGGTAGTGCAGCACGCTCACTGCTGAGAATGGCAGTTCGCTTTCCACCATCAGCAGGGCACCGTTGGTGAGGTAGGGCACCAGGTTCAGCAGGTATATGGCGAGGTAGTAGTCGTAGTTGTTCTTGTATTTATTGTGGTTCACTACATCATGATAGCGGTCGAATACCTGCATCAGCTTGTCGAAATTGTAACCCTTAGGCACGCATATCTGAGTCACATTCCGACAGCCGAGGCCCATATAAGAGAAGACATCAGAGCTCAAGGCTACCAGCTCTTCATCGGTCTCGCTACCATCCAGTATGGCTATGGATGTCCTGTTCTTGCGTATGAGGTGCGGGAAGCGGGCGAAGTACTGCTCGAAGTAGCGGGCGGTATTGTTGCTGCCCGTAGCAATATAGGCATCGCAGCCCTTCAGCATATCAGATGTTTGCAAATGGCCCGTCAGCTGTGGTTCCCATTCGCACAGTTTGGCTACCAGGTGCTTCATGAGCACCTCATCTTTTGATGATAGCTTCAGCATCAGGTCGTGCCCGGCAATGAACCCGCACAGCATATCGTGAAAGCCGACCAATGGTATATTGCCTGCCATTACTATACCTACCAGCTTTGGCGTGGTGGGCAATTTGTAACCGCTGACCCATGCCTGTAATTTATCTTTTTGTAAGAATGCCGCAGCAATATTCTCCACCGCACTTTTCACCGCATCAGGGGTAAACCAAGCGTTGGCCGCAACAGCGCGGTATTGTATCTCTGCCCATTCTGCATCATCAGAACACATATATTGCCCCAGTTTAACGAGCAACTCAATTCTTACATCTAAAGAAAGCATCAACATTTAATTTTCTGTTTGCGAAATTGTAACTTTACCGTCACAAAAACTAAATAAATAATACCCTTATGGCTATCAAGATAACAGACGAGTGTATAAACTGTGGCGCCTGCGAACCAGAATGCCCCAATAATGCGATCTACGAAGGTGGTGTAGAATGGGCAATAGCCGACGGAACCTCTGTAAAAGGCACTTTCACACTGATGGATGGTGTGCAAACAGATGCTGGGGCACGCCATGCGCCTGTAGCAGTGGATACATACTATATAACAGCTAACAAATGTACAGAGTGCCAGGGCTTTCATGATGAGCCGCAATGTGCTGCTGTATGCCCAGTAGACTGCTGCGTGCCTGATGAAATGTATCGCGAAACAGTAGACGAACTGCTTGCTAAAAAAGAAAAATTACACCTCTAACATACAGATGAGTAAGGGGAAGCTGCAGAGAACATCTTCCTCTTACTTTTTATGTGCAGGCAGTGTATCGGGCACTTTTTTCCATGTACCATCTACCTGGGCAACGGCGTCTATACTATGAGCTATCTCTTTTAAGAAATCGGGCCCGAACGAAGCATTGGCTATCTTCTTTACCGAATTATTGTATTGTACTATATAGTATAGCCCCGGCAGGTCGGGTATCATATTCTCATAAACATCTTTGCAGGTATCGAGCCTGTAGGTAGTGCACATATCCATTATCTTCTTAGCATCTTTCACCCCAATATTTTTCTGAAATGTTCCAGAGTCCTTTACAAACATATAGCCAGTATAGGTGACCATACCGTCCTTGTTTACCTGCACCAAATAATCTGGACAGCGACCAAAACATGCGGAACGGTGTATAGAAACGGATAGGATCTCTTTCTTTTGTATTTTTTTATGCTTTGCAAATGCTGCCGGCAACAACGCAGATAAAAACAAGAACATTAAAAGGCTTTTCTTCATTTTTTTATATTTTCCGTTCTCAAAGATAGATATACCAATAGCTATAAACTCTTAAATTTTGTACAATGGCAGATGGCCGTGATGAATTGTTCTACAGACTGGCATTAATTAAAGTATCGGGGATCGGGGTAAAGATCGGCAGGGACCTTTTGCAGCAATATGGCAACGCGACCAACATTTTTAAGGCCCCGTTAAAAGAGCTCCTGAAAGTAGAAGGGATAAATGAAGTAAAGGTAAAAGCCTTCAGAGACCCGGCAGTATTCACTGCAGCCGAGAAGGAGTTGGAGTTCATCATAAAAGAAGATATATCTACCATAGCATACCATACCGAAAGCTACCCTGCGCGACTGGCGGCGTGTGCAGATGCGCCGTTGCTATTGTTCTACAAAGGCAATGCGGCGTTGGATATGAAAAGGACCATAGCCATAGTAGGTACCCGGCTATACACCGATTATGGCAACAGGCTGACCGAGGAACTGGTGGAAGGACTACAGGGGGCCGACATACTGATAATAAGTGGCCTGGCGCTGGGTATAGATGCTATTGCACACAAAAAGGCGGTGAAGCTGGGCATACCCACGGTAGGTGTTCTGGGAACGGGCCTGGACAAGGTATACCCGTTTACCCACAAGGCCCTGGCTAATGAGATGGTGCAAAATGGTGGTTTGCTTACAGAATATTGGTCGGGCACCATACCGGACCGCGCTCATTTCCCCATGCGCAACCGCATAGTGGCCGGCCTTAGCGATATCACCGTGGTAATAGAAAGTGATATAAAAGGTGGTGCCCTTATCACGGCCATGATGGCGAACGGGTATAACAGAGAGGTTGCTGCATACCCCGGACGGGTGTCTGACTCGAAATCATCTGGATGTAATGAGTTGATCAGAAGACAATCGGCCCACCTGGTGACCTGCGCTGATGACGTGCTGGAGCTGATGGACTGGAAAGACGGTAACAAGAAAAAAGCCGTACAGAAACAGTTGTTCGTGACGCTGAGTAATGAACAACAAAAAATTGTAGACCTGTTACAAACAAAGGAGATGGTACATGCTGACGACATCTTTTACCATACAGGATTAGCCAACTCCGAACTAGCAGTAACGCTTCTAGACCTGGAAATGCAAGGAATAATAAAAACACTACCCGGCAAACAATACAGGCTTACCTAAACGCATCAACGCAAAAACATTATTTAGATGGAACGGTGGCATGAGGCTTAGACTCCAGGTAATTACAATCTTCGGGGTTGCCTACCCTAAACTTCAGGGGCACATTTATCTTTTCCAGCTTCAACTCCTGTTTGCAAAAAAAACCAAAACCTGAGGTGTAATGATCGGGAGCTACCGGCATGTTGAGGTTGTATAGACGGGGTACAGCATTAACTGCAGCACTATCCTTACCGGAAGTAGTGCAAGGTTTGACACCCTGTGCCATAGCTTGATGTGTGCACAAAGTACATAGTACGATAAGCCACATCTTCATGATCTCCGCAGTATTCCTCATCTTATATATTAAGCTACGAAAAAAATTCCTCAATTACTGATGTTTGTAATTTGTTTTGGGTAAAAGTGCTTCAAACAAAGCGATAGCAGCGTATAACAACATGGCATGGTTTTGCATTATACAGTAACAGGAACAGATGAGTAACAGATAAATGAGCAGGCCATGTACCAGAAACAAATTTTATACGCAGCAGTAGTAAGTATAAAATACTTATTCAATATAGAGCATGAAATAAGCGAGCAGTTGCTTATTGTGTTTTTGCTGAGCTTGGTATGCATCAGGCAGATAGTTGCCGAGTTTGCGCACAACACCCGCCTTCAAATTGAGGAAACAGGAACATTCATAAAGTATGCTGTAGCCTGTGTAAAGGAACAACTACACAATAACGATAATTTCAATATACCAACCTCCACCGTTTAAACTATCCGACATGGCTAAGTTACTTTGCTCTATAAAGAGCGGTCCCCATTTATCTAACAATACTACCTACTTCAATAAACCAGTAAACCTTCAATTTGTAAAGTCGATAGGTGTAGGAGATGAGACCATAAATGACGTTACGAACTACTATATAGATTTTGACGGGATAGACGTAAGATGGATATTTAAGACCATGAGAGAAATGGAAATGGTTTACGAACATATCATTAATCAGGAATATTAAATCACCTCATATGAAATATAATTGCAGTAAAACATTCTTCATAATTACTGCATTATATTTTATTTGTTTCGGCAGTGATGCGCAAACATCCCAGTCCACAATACTTGCTCCACTTCCCATCGCAGCAAATAAAATAGTATATTATGATACGGTGTTTCTTGACACCACCTATTCAAAAACGTTACTGTTTGACAATGCACAGACTTGGTATACTCACAACTTTGAAAGCAGTGATAATAGGTTAACAATAGACAACAGTGATGCCGGATCGATATCGGGAAGCGGGATACTCAATTTCAAAAAACACAAGACAGACTATAAAGACCTTTTGTTTGTTGTAGATATTGTAACGGGCAAAGGATTTTACGTTTACAAATTTTATAACTTGTTTGGTTACGATAATGGAGTCAAATTTGACTATTCTGACATGTATAGTGAGGAGCGTTATCCTGGCCCAAAACCTGAATGGCCCAGAGAGATCAGAGAAAATAAACTTACAGATATGGATACATCCATAAAAGACGTGATCGGTGACCTTAAGAAAAAGATGACAGAAAGGGAGACTAGCAAAAAATCACATTAACCATAGTATATATACATATTCTATTGGCACAATATTGTTGGTTTATTTGCTAACACCTAAATGCTTTTTTATGGACTTGAGAATATTGATGGTAGGTGACGACCCCTCTTACATTTTGCCTGATATACAGCTATTGAGAGATAAGGGATTTAGAGTGTACACTGTTTTCAACAATGTAAATATCAACGATGTGTTCGAAGAAACAAAACCACACATTGTATTTTTCAATTTTACCGAATTAAAAAAATCAGGTAAACAACATATAAAACTGACAAACAGTATATTAAAACAAAGAACGTCAATAATATATTCCATTAAAGAAGACGATACGTACATGGTGGTACAATACAAAGATGCCGTAAATAAGAAACATGTGACCCTTGCCGACAACCTTATAGCCGCAGTAAAAACTGCTTTGGGAAACGTTGAATACACATCTAAAATAACTTTAGAAAGCATATCACAATCAATTCATTTGCATACAATTAGATAGCTTAACTTTACGCGGACCTAGAATTAGTTGAAATGAGAAAGAAGATGATAATTGCCGTTTTGCTGATGTTACCATTTATAGTCTTTGCACAAAACTCGACTACAAAGCACCATAAGACAAAGCACGTAATAAAAGCATACTCTATACCACAGTGGGCAAGTGCACACCAATACAGTGGCGAAGCGCCAGCATACTTTCCAGACTATTATACTTTTTACGATCCTGAGCGTGGAGGTTATGTTATTTGCGAGAATGGCAAGTGGAGCTTTACTCCAACAATGCCTATATACATGAGTAATAAAGACCTAAACAAGTCGCGAGTACAAATATTGAAAGGGTTTAGCCTGGACCTGCATCCTGAAAATGACTATCCCCGGTTCATGAAGCTGTACCCTCCCCTGCCCAATAACAACAATAATGATGTGCCTGTACCTGCAGCGCAAGGTATGTCTGGTGCGCAGTGAACCAAAAACCATATACTTTTGTTACACTTATAACAAAAGTTCATGGTCAATAAAATACTTAAGGACAAGCCAACCCGCCTGTTCGTTTTTCTTTCCTGCTTCCTGGTAGCCAATGCCCTTATAGCAGAGTGCATTGGTGGCAAGCTATTCTCACTGGAGCGGTTACTGGGTTTTCAACCACATCCCTTCTCTCTATTGGGGGAAGATGGTCTAACCTTTACACTTACATGCGGTGTGTTACTATGGCCTCTGGAGTTCATTATGACCGATGTGGTCAACGAATATTTTGGCCCTAAAGCCGTGAGAAGGATATCTTTTATAGCAGTAGGCCTTATATCATATGCTTTTCTTATGTTTTACCTGGCCATACGGGTGCCAGCAGACCAAGGCTTTTGGGTACATAGCCAAACAAAGGAAGGCATACCAGATATGCAGGTGGCATTCTCCAATATTTTTGGGCAGGGCATGTGGATAATAGTGGGCAGCCTGGTGGCTTTCCTGGTGAGCCAGGTGGTGGATGTATGGATATTTCACAAAATAAAGAAGGTGACCGGCGAGAAGGGTGTATGGCTCAGGGCCACGGGTTCTACTGTTATATCACAACTGGTTGATAGCTTTATCGTGCTGTTCATTGCCTTTAAAATAGGTAAGGGATGGAGCTACCAAAGGGTGTTTGCAGTTGGCTTGGTCAATTACGCATATAAATTTACAATGGCCATTGTGCTTACGCCCCTCATTTACCTTATAGAGCAACGGATAGAGAAATACCTGGGTAAGGAAACAACGCACCAACTAAAAAAAGCGGCTATGGGCAATGAAAGTGAATAAACCAAACGAATGAACATATAATAAAAATGCCCGCAATTGCGGGCATTTTTATTATATGTTTTTAAGCAACTTATGGCATTTTATTTTCTTTCTTTTTCAGTGTATAGCCAATGGACAATTGCAGAGATGGGTGTTTATAGAAATCTTTAGAGATGCTCTGCGAACCACTTGTGCTACTGTTATCCCAAAGCGTTTGCACTATCCTTGCATCTGCATGCAATAGCGGTGTGATGTTGTAGCTGGCACCGATAACATATCCAACTCCAAATCTTGATACAAAATCGTTCTCGCTGAACTTAGGCTGCACGTTATTGCTCAGTTCGTTCGTTATCTGGTAAGCATAATGATAATCAACAAAATCGTTATTGATAGCGAAATCGTAGGCAAGATTAACTCCGGCGAACATTCCCAACTTGCGATCTGTATAGCGAACAGTTAACGGCAGTTCCACACTTTGAAGATTATTGTACTTAAAGAAGTGCTCAGTTGAATCTCTTCTGTAGTATCCGTTACCTAAAGCAGTGTAATTCACATAGTTATCACTTATAACAGCATTGCCTGAAAAACGAGTGAAGTATTTGAGTTCTGCCATAAAGCTCCAGTTATCGTTAAAGACAACATTGCCCGTAACACCTATCTGGAAGCCTGTGATACCATTTGGAGCGAAGAACGTAGCGTTGATACCCCCTGTTATTCCAGGTGCGAAAGTTGCATTGCCGAGATTGTTCCTGAAGTCGCGCACCATATCGCCGAAGTTGGCCAGAGTAACAGACCTCTTCTTACTATGTGTAGTGATGGTAGCTCCATTATTACTTAAGCCGGTAGTTTTGGCTGTGGAAGCATATAAAGCGTTTTTGAAGTTGCCTGCAGTTGCATTCGTAGCAGTTTGATTTGCATTACCTTTTGCAATTGTGGAGCTGGCAGCTGTAGTAACTGACGAACCAGGGGCCTGTACATACCTTGTGTCGTAGACCTCACTTTTATCTATTGTATCGTTCTTGTAATGTCCTTCCCTGCCACCAGATTTGGAAACATAGTGTTCTACTACCTCAATTTTATCCAGCTTTATTTTCTCAGCAACATCTACCGCTACCTTATCATCTATATTTTGGCCGTGAGATGATGTTACTGCATGACCAGAAGCTGCGATAGTGTTACCAGCTACATTTTTAGAACCGCCTTTTTTACCTTTAGTGTGGTTAGTGCTGGCTGTTACTTTGCCGGAGCTAACAATCGAAGAAACAGAAGCAATTGACGAGGTTGGTGAACCTAAGTTATTGATATTTAAGTTGTTGTTATTTTTATGTACACCTGCTACAGAAGTATTTGATGTTAACCCACTTTGTGATGGAGCATTGATGTTTTTACTAACAGGTGTAACAGATACTATATGAGATGACCTCATTACACCTGATGTACTATTCGCAGTATGCGTTGCTGATGAAACTTTAGCAATGTTCTTTACAATGTTATGAATACCCTTTGCTGGGGTTTGTTGCGTAGCGTTTGTTGCTATGGCTGCGGTATGTATGCCAACTGTGCCATTTGAAGTAATAGTACCGCCACCGCTTGTATTTACAGCAGCATGAGTAGCAAGTATGCCGTTAGTCGCTTTGGAAATATGGGCGTTCTCTGTACTTGCAGATGGATCTTGCGTAGCAGCAGATAGTGCACCAGGTGTACTTACTTTATTTGTGCCTGTACCATTACTTCCGGTTCCAGCTATTCCTGCTTCTGTTTCGGCTACATTTCGGTGAGCTGACATGACCTCGTAACCGCCAAATGCCATAGATGCTAATAGCACCAAGCCGGTGGTATAAGTAAGCATTCTACGCCATGGCATGCCCATTGCCCGTTTAGCAGGCATTTCTTTATCCAGCAGTTCGCTCATGTTGGCCCATGCACCCGCTCGCTCTTTCTCTTCGCCACCACTTAGCCGTTGCCGGAATAAGTCGTCTATATTTACTAAGTTTTTATCCATTTGGATAAAATTTATTGTTTTAAATGTAATTGTAATTTCTCTATCTTCTCTTTCAACACCCTCCGGCCCTCTGATAAGTGCCATTTAGATGTCCCTTCACTTATATTCAATATTTTGCCTATCTCTTTATGCGGAAAGCCCTCCATCACATACATATTAAAAACAGTACGAGTGGCTATGGGCAATGCGTCTACCAGTTGTAACAATTCATCGTAGTAGAGCCTATCTGCATGATCCTTTTGCACATATTGATCTTTCTCTATCAGTACCACTTTATCGTTGTACTGCACATTTTGCTTCACATGATCCGACACCGCATGAAATACAATTTTCCTTAACCAACCTTCAAAAGAACCTTTAAATGTGTATTGTTCTATTTTTTGGAACGCTCTTAAAAATCCATTGTTCAATACCTCTTCTGCCTGCATTTCCCTATCTATATACCTTCTCACCAGTGCCATCATCTTTGGATAGAAAAGCTTATACATCTTCTCCTGTGCGTTTCGTTCGTTACGAATACACCCATCAATGAGTTCTTGCAGTTCACTGGTCTGTCCGGGTACAGTATAAGCCAAAGCTACAGGCAACTAATAGTTTTTTAAAAATGAACAATCTAATAGACCGAACTAAAATTGAAAGCGTTGGGTGCTGCACTTTAATATTGTCTCAATTAACAACCTAGTAGCAGCATTACGAGCAAAATATCATGCTCCTACATGCCCAAACCCTTACTGTAATATAGCGAATTTTAACCCAATAACATAATTTATGCCGGGCATAGGCCTATAAGACACAATAGCATAATGGTTATTCCATATATTATTACATTGCAATAATAGCTGAACCGGGTGGACAGCTCTTATACTGTACATGAGCTGCAGGTTGCCGGTCTGGTAAGGAGAGAGATACTCCGATTCATCGGTTGTGATATACCGATACCCGGTGTAAGTGTGGTTGTAATTGACATACAGGTTCTTAAAAGTGAATCCAATATTTGCCTGACCGTTATATAATGGTGTATAAGGTATTTGTTTCCCTATGCTCCCATCATTAGGAATGTAGCTGGTTACTGTGGTCGCTACCGTATAACTGGTGTTCACAGAAACATGAAATATAAATTTATGTACCGTCCACAATAGTTCGTTTTGTGTTTCCACTCCTCTGCTATGCACTTCTGCAATGTTGTGGGGTGTCCAGATAGCGCCACCAAACCACAATATCCAATCTTTAATGTTGCGGTTAAAAGCAGACAGGTCGTGGTGGAACACTACCGCACCATTACCGATCTTTACATTGTATCCCGCATCTTCATTCCATCCCCGCTCTGGTTTAAGAGCCGTGTTGCCACCAGGCACATAATACAATTCGTCAAGCGTTGGCGTTCTATAAGTACGCTGCACATTGCCACGAAGTGAGAGCCACCTAGCCAGTTGGTAAGAGGCATCAACGCCTGGCAGCAAAAATGAGGACTGGTTCACCACCTCCCCACGAGCGTTGATGGCGACATTCAATTTATTATTAAAAAAATGAGCCTGGTAAGCGCCTGCAATGGCAGTTTTAAAAATACTCCGGGTAAGAGTGTCCAGCTGTGTCTTCATCCAGCTTATTTGCGTAGGAACGAATATGAGCCACTGACTGTGTTCATTAATATGTCGTTGCCAACCCAGCTCCTGGTAATACTGGTAAGTAGTATTATTTGAATGCTGGAGGGTAGGTGCATCATTGTAAACCAACTGATCCCTGATCAAAGACGACTTGATGTACCATTTATTGCTGCCCACTTCTTTATCCCATTGTAACAAAGTACGCAGCGAGCTGCTTATGCTGTTCTTCTGCGAAGATGTCTCGAACAATGCCGCTGGTATATCCCGGTCATTATATTGATACCAGGCCAAAAGCCTGATGACATTTTTATCGGCAAATTTGTAAGCGGCCTGCGCTATTGCACCGCCCCCGGAAAGTGCGGCATTCCGGGTATCCTGCTTTACCCCCAGCAGGTCGGTATATTGGAAGTTATCTTTTGCATACTGCCCATAACCGTTGAATGAAAAGTACCACTTCTTATTATTGAAAGCCATTTTCAGAGCACCTGTATATTGGGAAAAGCTCCCTGCACTACCAGATACTGATAGGGAACGGTGTGCGGTATCGAATACTGGTGCGTTGTTTTGCAATAGCAGTGCCCCACCTACATTGCCACTGCCCAGCAGTGCAGACGAACCGCCATATACGACATCTACTTTATCGAGCAAGGAAACCGGCAATAATGAAACATCGGTAACGCCAAGGGCTGCGCTCTGGATAGGCACCCCATTCCACAACACAGATGACTGCGCCGCTGATGCCCCCCTGAAACTAAGGGTAGCCAGACTATTGAAACCATAGGACTTGACGAACACAGGCACCTGCTGCGCCAGCACATTGGCGAGCGTCTGGTATTGATACTGTTGCAAAGTGATGCTATCTATACTAATGATCTTTTGACCTGGCGCTATTGTGCATATTATTGACACCGGTGGTAAAGGTGCTTTACTGGCGTGTATCATCACCGGCTTCAGAGTATCGGCTTTCTGTCCGTAACCAGCACAAGCAAGTGTACATAGCATTGCGGTTGTGACCACATGCTTATATATACTGCTACACACCATTGCTAAACCTATTAATTTGTGAAATCGAAAACAAAGTGCCCCGGTCCTTTACCTACGTTGAATTGGCGGTAAAGAGTACCATCGGTATGATAAATATACACCGTACCATTCTGGCTGAAGCCCTTAGGATCGCCTACATATATATTTCCCAGCGGGTCAATGTCGAGCGCATAGAAATATTGATTTTGCTGCGCAGGTATAAAAGCCTGTGCGGGTAATGATGCATCATGAATATTCATACGGTACACACCATTATATTGCGTACCACCATTGTAATCGGCTTCTATAAAGTACAACGTGTCGTTGTGCATGACCACAGTAGTAGGGTTAGCTGTGGCAGGAAAGGTGAATGACTTTAGTATTTGTCCTGTTGCAGGGTCTACCTGAGTGAAAGCAGCAACACGGTTTTCCGGGGCATCGCCGGAGAGTACCCATAATTTCTTTTCGTTGTCCAATAGTATTTTTTGTGGTGCATAACCTGCCACAGCTATTGTTTGAGATATATTATTGCTTGCTGGATCTATGCTATAAATATTTTTAGTGCTCGTATCCCAGCTGCTGGTATATACGCTGTTATTATATACCAGCATACCCTCCGCATTTTTGGTAGGTATGGTTATGATGGTTTTTATAGCCAGCGTTTGCGGGTTTATGATGTAGATATTTTTGCTGTAGAGGGTAGATACATAGGCCATAGTATCGTTGATAGCTGTAATGTACCGGGGCTGGGGTATATTTATTGTGCCCTGCAAAGCCCATGTAGTACGGTTTATGACCACTACTTTGTTTGAATTGTTGATGCACAGGAAGAAGTTATTCCCTATGAGTTGCATGCTTTCGAAGACATCGCCGAGGGCTTGCCCATTCACCGCCTTATATATATCGCCGTAAACGCTGTCTTTCTTCAGGTTGTAAAGGTAAAGGGACGCATCGCCTACCTGGTACTGTCCTTCGCAGACCACATATACATTCTCTGAATCGTGGACAGGTAAGGTGCAGCATGCCTTATTGGGCCCATCTTTTTTACATGCAGTAAAAAGGAGGACCATTGCAACAACTACTCCTATAGCTTTATGATCTTTCCTACCCATTTGCTTCCATTAGTATCCTGCAACACAAGATAGTATACGCCACTACTAAACCCCTGAATAGATAACTTGCCGCTACCGGGCATATTATAGAAGGTACTGATCACCTTGCCGGTCACATCAGTAAGTGTACCATTTATTAGAGATACGCCCGGAATGTTGAAGTACATCTCATCCTTTGCAGGATTAGGATATACCTGTACTTGTGGCGCCTCACCTAAAGTAGTGACCGCGCTTACACCTACCTGGTGTATAGCACCCACCGCATCGAGGTCGAATCCACCAGTAGCAAAAGCGGTAGGATAAGGATCGTTGATAGCATTGCCCACATGGTCTTTACAAGCATGGGGACCTATATCGCCCACTACGTCTATTATACGTACATGGGTAACGTGGTTCACATCCAGCCCTGGTATGCCGGCAAGTTCATCCAGATCGAATGGAGTACCATACCGTGCTATGTACTTACCTGCAAGGTTGTTCAGCTTGCTGGCATCGGTGTACATACCGTTCCATATTTGTGTGGTATCCTGTGTATTTGATGTAGCCGGAAAACGAAAGTAATTGACCCCATCGCTGCTTACCTCTACAAACCCCAATTCCAGGAAAGCCATTGTGGGGTCGGAAGGATCAGTAAAGCCATTTTCGAAGACCGCGAAGTCAGGGCCTGCACCATTATATATAGGTGCTGCGAAGGTAAGCACCGCTACCCCGCTGTCGCCGAGGCTCACTGTATTTCCATCAGAAGAACCAATGGCCATGGAGCTGTCACCGGCTGTGACGTAGCCAGAATCGGGAATTGCAATATTCTTCAACCCTCTTTTTATACTACAACCTGTGGCCCAGCCTACAAACCGGCCGGATGTTGCAGCTATGGCAGTACTCCCCGCAATACCTGCCTGTGGGGCATACTGAGCGTAAGCCCCGCAGGTGATAATGCATAAGAAAAATAAGAGGGTACTGAATTTCATTTTTATTATTGTTTTACAAAACGCGTTGCCGCCGGCTGGCCTGTGCCTACCAACTGCAGTATGTACATACCCGGCGTGAGCGAAGATGTATTGACGACCAAATCGGTACTAGTAACCTGTGTGGTATATACTACCCTGCCCGACA
>Ga0116227_10010045_pt1 | contig 16786 bp, 6 predicted proteins | sample S1TSphgellanicum_FD_89693 | JGI IMG/M metagenome (GOLD analysis project Ga0116227, IMG submission 89693) | Host-associated microbial communities from peat moss isolated from Minnesota, USA - S1T2_Fb - Sphagnum magellanicum MG | ecosystem: Host-associated > Plants > Peat moss > Unclassified...
AAAACAGAAAAAAAAACCCAAAAAAAAAAAAAAAAAAAAAAAGGTCCGTGCTGGCCTGGGTAATGCTCAGAAACTGCCCGGACAGACGGACAGACATACAGACAGACCTGTAGATTTAATATATAAGATGTACCTATGTCATAGTTATTACTAATTTAATTGGTTATTATTAAAAGCAATGAGATGTAAATTTTTTAAAAATTGGATGAAAATAACTTTTAAATTCATCCCACTGTATGAATGAAAAAATCATTAGTTGCAACCTAGTTACAAAGATGACCAAAAACCATCAAGGGGTGAAAGTGTCCAATTTCAAGTGTCAGAACTCTAACACGCCCCTCTACCCCAAAGTGTTGTGAGCCAGGGAACGTGCTTCGACTCCTTACTCTTCCACTGTTTTCACCTTAAATTTGAGTCTATCAAGGAGCTCGGGAGCACGTCACATGTCAGATGGCTAAATTGTACATGGGTCAAATATAACTTAAGCCATGGGTCAGATGTTTGAATTGTACATGGGTCAAATATAACCTGGGTTACATATAACTTGAGCCATGATTCAAATAGCTAAATTGTACATGGGTCAGATGGTTGAATTGTACATGGGTTAGATATAACCTACGCCATGGGTTAAATGGCTGAATTGTACATGGGTTAGATATAACCTACGCCATGGGTTAAATGGCTGAATTGTACATGGGTCAAATATAACTTGAGCCATGGGTCAGATGGCTGAATTGTACATGGGTCAAATATAACCTAAACCATGGGTCAGATGGCTGGATTGTACATGGGTTAGATATAACCTAAGCCATGGATTAGATGGCGGAATTGTACATGGGTCAAATATAACCTAGGTTAAAACATTATATGTACTTATAACTTGGGTCAAATTTTTTTGTGTTTTCCAATCATCATATACTTAATCCAAACCTTATATAATGAAAATGTAAAAGCAAAAAATTAGAACTATTCTCTGTACATAGAACCTTGCCATCAACTAATTTGCTCATTAATAATTGTATAACCAATTATTTGTTTAGGAATAATATGCTTGGATTAACATTTGCCCCCTATGTGATAGAAAGCTTAAACATGCATTTTGCACCTTTATTGTAATTTGATGTAAGGCACATTATTACCCAGTGACCACAAGTAAAAATAAATTTCAACTTGAATCTTGAAACCTTTGCATTTTCAACCTTTGAAACATGAACATTTTTAGCATGGAAGTATGAATAGTATGTCATCTCCATTGCATAATATTTACATTTGAAGTACATGCCACATACATCTTTATACATTATGTGTATGTATATGCATTATAGAAATGCAAGTGTGTACTTTAGAGTGTAGTATGTCATATCCATTTTAATAGTGATTTTGTATGTTTGTACTTGAGTGTATTATATAATTAGTTTGTCACCTCCATGATGTAGTCTGTATACTTGATCTTTGTGATGCGTATGACCATGTACATTTTAAGTATATCCATGGACCACAAATATACATGTCTATAGTTGACTACTCTCTTATTTTACTTGTTCTATGCCAAAATTGTGATAACAAAATTGTGCAATAAAGTGGGTAAACTTATGTACAACAACTTGTAATGGCTTTGTTCTTAACAACTATTACACCATCAATTGTTGTATGTATCAAGATGGAATTTGTGTTGCCATATATGATCTATCCATCATGGTTATATTGCAAAACCTTCAAATTTATGAAAAATGGGGGTCAATTGATTTATGGGTTCTATAAAAAATTATGTAAACAAATTATGTTGCAAGAACTTTTAGCACAACTTCATACATACATTATCTCCAAAACATGCTATCCATTCAAATTCTCACTCATCTATGTTCTGTAAGATTTCATGCCCTTGCACATCATTTAAATCACCATAATTAATGCACAATAGATATAACACTTGGAATGACAACCTCCGTTATGGGCTAGGTGATAAGAAATGTGAAAGCCACAAATCCAAATATGAATAACCCAACTAAGAGAACTACAAATATGATCTAATTATCAAAAGATAACTTGAATACTTGTGAAGTGACCAACTTTGTAATTGGCTTTGCATAAAAATGAGAATTTGAAAAACCTAAACACTTGTATGTATGTTGTCATGACTTAAACCCAAGACAATTTATACACACAAAGCACATTAAAATGGCACAACCCAACACCTATTTTATATTGAAATGTAGATAACAACAATAGGAGAAATGAAAGAGTTCCTAGATTTATTCATGAAGAACCTAAACATTGGTAGTAAGAAGCCTCCTTTTGAATGTCTAGTTATTGGTATTTAATTAAGAATTTTTGAAGTGCGCTTTAGTGCCCAACCTTTGACTTTCTTCCTCCTGCTATTAATTCCTTCAAAACTTGCCCTGCAAACAAATTTCTTAGGCTTTGTTAGAACAAGACACAATGTTTATTGTGAAATTGAAAATTCATTTTTGCATGAACTTTTAAAATGGCACTGTAGATGAAAAAATTACAGATAAATGTATAAGCAATATGAAGACCTTAAAGGAAAAACACCAAGTGACTCACCAAGTGCTTCATCTTTAACCTTGCAATTGGCATGATATATGGCTACTTAAAAGGTCAGGTCCTAGCACAAGTTACCACTGATGTTGGTTAGTTTTTGAGTCAATGGCAACACATTGCTAGCCATGTATTTGTTTCTCCCATCTTAATCTGCCATTAATTACAAAAATTGGGAAAAATAAAAATGGAGTGCATCCAAATTCCAGTTAGAAAACCACCTACTAATTCATCTTGAACTAGGTCATGGAATATATGCAATGACATGTGGCTTGGGGATGTGTGAAAATTAGAATGTATAAACCAATTCTAAAAAAGTTGTAGATCTTTAGCACATGCCTAAAACCTTTGAGGCCGCCAACTACCTTCAACTTCAACCCAACCTAGTTCTTTGATAGTGTGGTAAGAGTATAGTTAATTAACTTGCATTCACCACATATTATAGTTTAGGTTTACTAATCCTTTCAACTTTCTAGAAATCTTTTTTTTCAATTGGTTACAATCATGACATTAATGGTTGCCAATATTATTCATAGCCCATGATGGTAAATGGATACATAATTTGCAAGTGATGAAGTTAGACAACAAGGTTAAAACCTAAGATGTTATGGCTCACCAATGCATTAAGGTCAACTTGATGCAATTTTATCATAAGATGATTCAATAGCACTATTTTGCTACAACCTAGCCCTTTACATTTTAGATCACCATAGCCTAATTTTCCTTTGTTATACATTTTTAGGTTGCCTCAATGTATGTGTTGCTTGGAAAGTACATATCAAATGTAATGAAACCTACTTTCAGATCTAAGAACAATACAACCCACTTTGTTGTTTATTTGTTCATTTGTTTGACATACACTACAAGGAAAATACTACCATCCAACTTGCAAGTGTACATGTTAAAAGTGGCTTATCATCTATGGCTTGTTCCAATTTGCTAGTGGCATGGGTGTGTCAAATCTTTCATGCCCAAACTACTACTTGTCATTTCAAACCTTTGACTTACATATAGAACCATGGCATTTTTGGGTTAAATTATAGTGTTATCCTTTTGGTTTAAAAATGGACATTGTGTACCTTAACTTGCTTGCAGTAGAGTCACCAAAGATACAAACACAATTTCAAAGACATTATCCTTTTGATGCATTTAGTATTCTCAAAATTAATGGCAACCACCACCAACAATGGTATTTCTTTTAGACCCATTCATTCATAGACTCTTGCAAAGCCACCATGACATTTTTTAATTCCTCTATGAACACCTTTGACTTACACCAGCTTACTTGCACACCAAGAAGATATATCCACATTACATGATCTTATATCCCTCCAATTAAGTCCCATGGCCTAACAATGAGTTTTAATCAACTACATGAAAGGTCCTATTGCACAAATTCATGTTAATGTTGGTCAACCTCCAAATCAAATTCTATACATTAAAATGGACAATTAGTCCCAATGATTCCAATACATCTCCTTATTCAATATGTAAATACAAAAAATGGGAAAAACTAAAATGGATTACATCCAATTTTGATCAAAGAAATAAACCCCAAAAAATGTTCTTAACCTAAAAGCCATCTATTGAATTGAGATACATAATTTGAAGTATAAAAGGTAGAATTAAAGTCAACTCCATATTAATGTTTGTTTTGAAATGGGATAATACTAGCACTGGATTTAGGGTTTATGTTTTTGAAAGAAAAGAAGTAGATGGTTCCTTGGTACCTAATTTAAATAATATAAGCCAAGGTGTATAACATAGTACTATAAGCACACTAAAATGTATCAGATGTACTAACAACATGTACCAAATGTACAAATTACACATGTACCAAAATGTATAAGACCAAACCATATGCTTACTTTAAATATATTAGATTAGTGCCCAAAATGTATCTATTGTATATTATTACAATATAATTTATAGTATGGATAGTTTACATGAACACATCATGTACATTTGATACAAATTATGCAACTATATTCCACATCCTTTGCAATATGTGCTACCACAACATGTAAATGAATGTGTGGGTAGGATACATCGAAAAAGTCAAAATTATAATCCCAAGGCAATTCTTCACCTACTTTAATGTTGTGACAAGTAAAGAATGGCACATGTACATATACTTTTAGATCATTTTAGTTTATCAGAATGGTTCCAATGCCAACCAACATAAGACCTAAATAAGGTTGAGTGGAATTTACCTGATAGTATTGTGTAATTTGGTTGTTTGTCTTGATGGGCATCTCTATTAAGCTTGCATTTTCACACCTATGATTTAGGAACCTTGAGATGTTCCCAAAATATTGTCCATCCAGACATAAAGCTTGATTGCCATTGATAAATGTTCTAGAAGCCCAATCTACATCTAAATGCATTGCATAGTGGCCTATACATTCACCATTACTCATACGACCTTCAATTTGTTGCATTAACTCTACATTTGTTAGAACTTCATCAACATACTCAAATACAAAGGCACCAACTAAAAGGTCTTTTAATCTTTTGATCCCCCAACCCTTCTCTTTTGAAGCCCAAAAAACCTTAAAAACATCCTAACATGCTTAGAATTTGGATGATACCATTACTAAATAAAGCATGTCAAGGTCAAAAAGGGTAGATCAAGAAATTACTCTAAATTAGATTCATTCATACCTCTAAATGATGTTGCATCCCTTGTTGCACTATTTGATTGTCACAATTGACATTACAATTACATAGCTCATTGCATTCCTTGATGAATTCTCGCACAATATGGCCCTTGCAATGTGTAGCATCTTGGCAATTTATAGACATGATACAATTCCCCACTTCACAAAAGTTGATGTCCTCCATTTTAGCCAAACCCATGCATTGAGGTAATCCAAATAACAATTTAGTGCATAATTTTTCACACCTTGGTCACTTCTCCAACACACTTATGTTGCAATACATAAATTTCAAACAATTAGTATTCACCAAATGCAAATTACTTCCTACCTTATCAATGTGGCATTTTTTGAGCAATCCACTTTGAGTGTATGCACATTCCCCACCACCATATTGAACACAATTACAATAGGCAAGCATTGTGACACAATTGGAATGACAGTCAAAACATGAATCTTCTACAAAAAATTGTGAAATGTCACACCCATTCCCCATATTATGATTGACAACATTCTTTTTTATATAAATGAAAGGAGAGGGTAGAGCCATGTTTCCTGGATTAGATGAAATAGGAATAGGAATACACTTTAATCGCCCACTCAAATCCCAAAGGTGATTTCATCAAGACCCTAGCTCTTTGAGTTTAAACTTTATAACCACATCCACTCATAGGATCAAACTAGGTGCAATTGCTTAAACCCACTACTAAAATTTTTGTCTTTTGCAACTTCTCTTATGCAACTAAAACATCTCACATGCAACTATTTTGGAGTTGCATGCGACATTGTTTAGTTGCATAAGACAAGTTGCAAAAGACAAAATTTCTAGTAGTGACCTCTGCAATAATCATCAAATATTTCTATCAAAAACCCATAATGCAACACAATATAGAATATGAAAATTATAATTACAATGTCCAATTAAATCCATCTACACACATCTAGTCCTAGCTCTCACAAAAACCACATTTAAAATGCCAAAATTTTAAATATCATAATTTTGGCAACCAAAAACACTCCAATGTTATACCATCTAAGCATTTAGCTTGGTGGTAATTTGTTGAAAAACCTCTATTTTCCAATGACTATAATTGAGCAAAACTATTATATATGTGTAATATGATAAGAAGATTGTAGCACATTACAATATTTTAGTACTACAATACAGGTATTACATAATACTTGTAGTATATCCAACTACATATGTTAGGTTATATGCTATAGAATTACATGTATAAAAAATTGTAACAACCAAGACTAGAAACTTGTGGCAAGAGAATAGTAAAAAACTGCCACATTACATGATACAATTAAGACATTTGATAACTATTATATCAAGGACCATTATCAATATGGGACCTAATGAACCATGTAATATTGCAATATCCTTTACCTTTAAATCCTCTGCAATGTTTGGTGCTCCATTTTGGTCCTCATTATCCCTTTTTTTTGGTGTAGATGTCAATTCATAATCATATGTTGAACCTCAAACATGTGTTTTCACCTTTTTAGTCACCACAACATCTACAACACCTTTCCCCTTTGATTTCCCACCATGTTTCGATATGTGATTTCCTTTCCTTATGTCATGCATTTCAACAGTGACCTTTTGGGTTTCAACAACATTTACATTCTCATAGGTTTCCAAAACAAGGGCTGTTGTATGCATATGTTCTATAACAATTTGATGAGCTACACTTGACACCCCTTTATGGAGAGAATGTTTCTTTCCATCTATGGTAGTTGTATGATTGTTCATAGGGACTGAAATTGTATTTTCTTGTGTACTAGTTAATTCAAGAAGGTCAATTTTTGTTGGGACCTATGCATTAGCTTCACCCTTCTTACTCCCTTCCTGAAAGGGATCAATGATTTTGGTGAGAAGAGGAGGTGGCGTAATGTCATGCCCACTAACTCTTGCCACTACACCATCTTCCACAATTGTGTGGACATCAGCTTCTTGGGGGGAGCTTGTTGTCTCCTCTTCCTCTTCCTCATTTTTAAAGGTGTCACTATTGTCGCCTAAAGAGACATCATTAATCTTTGACACCTTTGATTTGCATGCCCTAGCAGGAAGTAAATGTGGTGGAGTGGCCAACTTTTTCATAAGGTCCAAAATTGGCAACAAGTTTTTTGGAACATTTGATACTGATGCTACAAGTTATTTTTATAACTCCATGGATTGATGTCTAGGAGAATTTCTGATATTTAGTTTAGGAGTTATCAGCACACATTTAGGGCCAAAAAAACAAAAACTTGAAAAGAAGGTATTTGGGAATTTTGTGGCCCTATTGCTTGGTTGGTCTCACCATAACTCTCATTCATAGTGCTTGCACTAAATGGTTCACAAAAGACCTTGAGTGAAGATCCTGCATGCACACAAAATAACATGTCCACGAGTTGTAACAAGATTATTCATCAACTCACTAACTAAAAGAGATATGGAAAACCCCAAATTATACATTGCCACATTACACACCATCCATTTAGGTAACACAATCTACACTTGATAATGTTACAAGTATGCAAAATGGGTCTTCAAAGTCTATACTAAGGTTCAATGTACATTAAATATTCTACTACACTTGAAATTGACTATAATCAATATAAGTCAAGTAACATTACAACATCAGATCACTAAACCAACTATTATAGTACACTTGCACATAGGTATGATTAGTGTAAAATAATTATAATAGTTTGAAAATTTCATTGCTATAATTCAATAGACAAGTCAATGCACTAAAGTTCATCAAAATTTACAAATACGGGATGGAAATACGACTAACTAGTAGTTGGGAGATGATTTGAAGTAGTAGCTTTCGTTTGTTGTACTGTCATACATCACGCAAGTTCACATTCCAAATCCACATACTTTTTTTTCAACTGGTTATCAAACTCTGCAAATCCAAAGCTCTTGTACTGATTTGGGTGTACAAGACCTCCACATAGATTGCATTGTGTGTTCTTTTTGAACCATATAGTAGCACACCATGCATGGTAGAAATGGCCATAACTACATACAATGATGTCTTTGAAAGGAAAATTAAAACCACAAAGTGAGCAATTCTCGGTTATAGAATTAGGTACCTTATCACATACATCATCTACATAACACATAGGATGAGGGCTAAATAAAGTAGTTGCAATTTGCCCTTTCTTCAATTGCAACTAGTGGGCATTCAAAACATAAAATTGAAATTCAAGAGATTCTCATTTCTTGACTCCATTATTTATTCTATCCTGAAGGCTATTTGCTTTCAATATGAGCACCTCATGGTCAACTTGTGTCTTCTCCATTGTGGACTTGTAAAATTCACAAGTCATCTTTTGCTTGTTAAGGTCATCAGGATTAGTAGTTGATTCAGTTGCAAATAATTCCTTTAGTTTATTTTTAGCTTTAAAAATAGTAGCTTGCATGGAATCTAAAACAACTTCCCTTGGCCAATCTCAGATGTCAACTCCTCCTTTTTTTTTTTCAACTTCACCATCTCAATTTTGGAAGACTTTAGTTCCAACCCAACAATGTTCATCAATTTTGCCATTTCCAATTTGTTCTTTTCATGAAAAGGGCACTTCACCAACCTTCCCAACACTAACGCCATATTCAAACTCTCATTTCACCTTCCTTTTTCCCTTCATCAAATCCTCTACACCTTTTTCAATCTTCATTTCAATTAGATAGTTTTGCCCAACAAAACTATTTTCTTTTCAATGCATTTCTCCATCCAAGAAAGCCATTTGGACCATTGGTTAGTGTTGGTTTCATGATGAAATCTTGCCCAATTGACTTTTTTCCCTTTCACCATTTCTACAACATTCCATTTAGCAAACTCCTTGCCAATTAGTTTACTTTTGGGGAGATTTTTCTTACCATAGGCAATTGGATAGATCTCCTTGATTCTATCCACCACTTGAACATTATGACAATCAGCAAAAGAGTAACCACTCCTTCTTCGAGCTGCCCCAAACACTTCTTTGAGTTTAACCTCTTGGACATTTTGTTTTTTATCCTGTGGGGGTTGATTCCTTCATTCAGCAATCCATACTCATCCTTGAAAGCATGGAAATCAATGGCGATAGGGGGTTGGTTCCTCATAACCTTTTTGATTTTGATGTCCAAATCTTCCAAAATCTCTTTTTCAACCACACTTTGAGTAACATCTATATCATCTTCATTAACAGTTGGTTGATCTTTACTTGGTCTACTCTTCATGATGGACACACTAGACACAAGGCCCCACATATTACACCAATTAAAACTTGACTTGCTCCATCTTTTTTGTAATACATGTCCTTATCCCTTGTAGTTATGGAACCATGTACAACATATGACAAGCCCCTAGTTTCCAAGTTCAAAAAAGAGAAATTCCTTATGCAATTTTTTCATTTATGAAATTTTAATATTGTAAAGTCAAAAGACTTTTTTGTCCAAGACACATCTTTTCCTAATTTGATATCTTACAATAGTAATTTTGATGATTCATTGAGAAAAAACATTGATTTTAGATGTTATTATAAGTTTCAAACTTTTTTCTTCTTAAACAACATTGTATTGACATAATATATACAATATGTATAATTTGGGTTCATGGACCAGCCAAACATCCAACTAATATGCATTCGAAACAAGATAATGATAACTTTATAACTAAATTATTGTTAACTTGTGGTAAATCTTCTTACTAGATTGCATTCCAAAGTTTGTCTTTTGTGGTTAGAATTGTCAAGATTTCTTAACTTGCAGCTTCTCCCTTTAGCAATTCAGTGTCAATTGCCACCAATCCATGGGCTACATATTATAGTCATGAATGTTTTACATTAGAATGCAGATCAACATAACCACATGTAATGCCAAGCTCTAGATCTAGATATAGAAAATGTTGATTTGATCTACTGCAAGCTTGTTTTATGTTTAGATTAGAAAAAAAACTTGTTAAAATGATCTATAGGAGCTTTTTAATGTTTTTTTGTTGAGATCAAGGACCATGTTGATATCTATCTACATTCAAACTTTCTTAATCATTCACATTCATGTAAAGAAATGGTCATCCCAGAGAGGCCCTAATCTTCATTATTGTCTACCACATGCTTCTAAGATTTGAACATTAGAAAGATGCAAGGCCAAGAAACCTCAATATCACTCCCATAGACAAAATAAAATTGACAATTAGATAACATAAAATATGTTCCCACATTTCCAATATGTACAAACTTGCCTTTTTCTAACTTGTGTTTGCAGCTAGTTCCACATCAAGTCTTTTTCAAATGCCTTGTGGTCTTGCCATCATAGATAAAAAGAACAACATTTCATTTAATTTCTTTCATGAAACTTATCTTGAACCCCTTTTTAATTAGCAAACCTCAAAACATTGAATTTTCACATTTTAATGATAGAGGATCAAAACAAATATGAACATGTTAACTAATTACATTTTAGACATCATGGGCCTTTTTTTTCTAGCAATCTAGTGCAAATTTTTCCCTTTTGTTGGGGAGGCACAACCACCATTAGATGAGTTTTTACTTTTAATTAACCACACATTACTCTCAAATGAAGTTTGGGGTGCCAATTTGCATCTAGTCATGAAAACCTTTTCACCATAATTCTAATGTTTAGGGTAATATTGAACTACTACTTTTCTACTATTTTGATAGTATCCTAAAACTAGTTGACATTAAAACAAAAATCTTGTGTGGGAGCTTCATGTTATATCTCTTATGGTATATGATTTAAAACCATGCAACATCACAAAAATGAAAAAAAAACATAGATTGTCATCAAACCATATTTGCATATAAAATTCACTTTATTACCACATACCATCAACCAATAGTAGATGTGGGTAGTGGAGCCACTACAACAAATAAACTCCATCAACAAAAGTGATCACCAAGCTTGATCTTTTTATGTGTTACAACAAAAACCCACAAGTTATAAACATATGGTCATAAAAAATACTGATATCTGCTACTGCTGCTCAGAAAAAGATCGAAATTTTTTCTACATGTTACAACAAAAAAATCCATACCATTGCATGAAACTTAACTTAAACCCTTTTCCCCTCAGCAAACCTAATTAACCACATTTCTTGTATGCATATGTATATAAACAAACTTGAACACATTCAACTTGTGTTTCCATTTTCATTGAAGCATATTTGCACAAATTTAGTTTATGTTAAAAATTGAAGACACAAGTTTCAACATACATTTCAAAAGTGACAGTTAATGTAGTTGCCTTTACTTAGTTCAAGAACTTGACTAATGTTTCCTGAAGCACAACTAATGTTTCATTAAGCACAAGCAATATTCAATAGATTATTGTGTCCATGGGTAGCTAATTACCACCTGAGCTCCCTTGAGAAAGTTGTGACCTTTTTAGTGAACTACAAAGGAAAGAATTGTTCGATAGGGAGATAACCTAGAAAAAAAAACAAGGTTGAAATGAAAGTTGGAATTTACATGTAGTAAGTGTAGGCAAGAAATATAATTGTTGATGTGTAAATACAACTAAACCTAGTTGTCCGAGCACAAGAACTCCTTGCACGCCCATATTGTGCCTTGCTCCTTCCACTAAATAACATCCAAGAACAAGTTTTGCACAATGTTAATGCGTCGACCCTTTCAAATAGTTCATGAAATAATTTGCAAAAAGATCAATACAAAGAGAGTGCAAAAATAGAAATTGCAAAACTTGAAAAGGAACAAATGCCATGAAAATTAATACTTATCTTACAATTTTAGTGCAAGTGAAATATAGACCTCCAACCACAAATGCAAATTGTTAAAGCTCACCTCTACACATCTTACACACTTGAGCAATCCTTTTGCATTGTGTTCATTAGGGTAGCCTCCAAAAGAGCAAACCAAGTTGCCTTCAAGTTCAAACCTCTCAAAAGATGCCAAGAAGGTGGTGATAACATGATGTCCATTGATGTTGACGTTTAATCAAGGTGCTGGCAATCGGTTCATCAATAATTGTCAATAGTTAATTAGGGTGTGTACCCCCCTTCCCCACATATAAACTTAGGTGGGAAAAATTTAGTTTGCACGTAAACTCTAAAATGTATTGAAAATTTTAGATCGTGCAATTATTTTATTTTGAGGAAAAAAATAGGTGGCCAACTTGAGATTGTCCAAATTATACAATCTATACTTCAAGAAACATTACACTTTTTTGCCCAAAATATACCACCATAATGTGCTTTCACCCTATTCAATATTAGAAGATGTTTTGCTTAATTTTTCAAAATTTGTAACCCATTATTGTTCAAAATCATAAAGTCTTTGGGGACTTGAATTTCATCTTAAGTGCAGAAATGTTTAGTCCATGATTACAAGGAAACTCTATAAGACATTCAATGATAGAACTTATAATGTAAAACAATTCAAGTGAACATTTAAGGGTTTCAAAATTCCTCCCATGCACTATCTTCTAGCCAACTTGAAAAGATTCAACAATTGGCCCCTGGGCAACTAACATTGTTAAAGAGTAAGGACCAAAGTAGGGGCACACACTACATTTACATGATTTTCCACTCACCCATTATTTGTACTATAACCATTCAAATATTTGGGGTTTTATGTAAAAAAATTAGGGCACCTAAACAAGTCTCCACGCTCTTATGAATGGTTGTTAGCAAATTCAAAAAAATGGTTTTCAATATTGTTAGGAATAGAAGAACTTATATACCGTCCATGAAACAAGGTAGTATGTATGGGATATCAAAAGGGTTATTACAATTTACCACTAACCATGACCCATAGTATGGAATATTCCCATACTAAAGGGTCTTCTTTTGTGGTTATGGGAGTACTTTTATGTCTAGGGATAAGATGACCACACCTTTTGGCAATAATCTCCACTACACGGATCCAAGTTATAAATAATATTTTGTAAAAGCCTGGCCTTCTTATTTCTAAACATACAAATATTCAAAAAACCCTTAGGCTTTCTTGGAACCTAGCCATGATAATATTCCCAGGGGTGGGGTGGGGGGGGGGGGAAAGGGTGAAGGAAAGTTGGGTAGGTGGTAGGATTTTTACGACACAACAAATCAAAGGCATTCATATTTTTTGAAAGGAAGGGCATATATGGCAAGGCTATTAGAATAATTGCACCTATGCTTAGTATGTGATTCTGCAAATTAAAATTGGATGAAGAAAAATCAAAACATGTTTGTTTGGCTTAGCAAAATGGTTTTGACCCAACATTATTCACATTTTTTTGAGGTCAGTAAAAGGCACAACAAAGTCTAACATGTGCCAAAGAAGAGTGTAATAAATATGATATCATTGTTGCTTTATATTTTTGATTGGCTAATCATAATGATTTGTCAAGGTGATTTACTTTTAGTAGTCTCCAAGATTTGCACTACTAGTTTTAATTTTATTGGTCGGATTGGAAAAATGTAAATAAATAACTAAACTTGGATGTGAGAAATACTATTGTAGGTTACATATTAAACACCATTGGAAATGCTCTTAGTCAGCAATTGTGAAAATGACCTCTACCCTAAAACTAGTGACCTTCATGGAAGGCTCAATAAACATTGGTAAAAGTTGATCCAAAGCAAAGTCCACCCATCCCCTTCATCATGGCCCATTGTTATGAGGATACCTATTTCTCTTGTCTAACAATGTATTTTCAAGCAATGTGGCATTCTTTGCAAGCTTGTTCAAGCTTGATCCGCAACTTGTTTGTCTTGCTTGTTTCATAACTTTTTTCGATTACAACAAGACGATGATGTGACGACAATAACTTCTCTAGATTGCACAAACACTTCAACATGAAGCACTTGAGCATGAAACTTTGACTATTTTTGTGTTTTGGCACGTTGTTGTTCATGTATCAAATTGTAGTTCGAGAGTGTAAGGTTTGCCATTGCCAAAATTTGTGAGACTATTATTACAACCTTCGATCCATGATGTTAGCTAACATTTGTAGAATATGTTCAAGGCATAAAAGAAATTGAGAACCAATATGTAAAAATTCAATTCAAGGAATGATTTAATGATCACCTCTAGGCATTAGAGCTCTTTTTATCCCACATAAATTTTGCGTATTGTTGTGTATGGCATTTTTTCTAGTTCACTAGCTATGCAATGTAGTCTACCAAATTTATGAAATTTTGATTGTTTGTTTTTTACAATGCTTATATGATTGTCAAATTGCTTTAAATAGGTGTGGAGCTTTCTGTTACTTCATCTGTTTGAGGTGTCATTATGTTAGCTTGTGTATTGTTGTGTTTGAGTTTGAAGCAAGTTTGAAAAAGATGCAATTCCTCTTGCTTGTGGAAACTGAAGTAGTTTCACACCTCATGCATTTGTAGGTAAATTATCAAACATGGAAAATTAAGTAATCGTATTTTGGTTTAGTATGCTGGCAATCCTCTCCAAAGTTGTTATTGCCATATAAGCAATAGTGGGAGCTTGAGCAATGATATTATTTTTTTTGATTTTTTCACACATCCTTATGTCTTCCTTTGCCTTCTTGCAACTTTGTAAATGTTTTGAAGGTGGGGTCACATTGGGGTGATACTTATAACATCAAGTACATGCACCCCATCATTGTCAAAGTTATTGCCATCACCACAACTTTGCTTTCATTTTATTGATGGCAACATCTTCTTTATGTCATCTCCCAAGTTTGCCCATTGAGGTATGTCCTTCAATGCATACCAAACATGAATGAAAGTCAATGCACTATGTGTTAATTGGGTGTTTGATTTTGTACAAATCCAAAACATTTCAAAATGTATCTTTAATGTTTATCTTTGATTCACAAAGAGTAAGCACAATATTGTAATTTCCTATGATCTTGGCAACATCATGCTTGATGATTTGCCTAATTTGATTTTAGAAAGCCTATAAATTTTGGAGAACAATTAAAAGAAAAAGATTTATTGAAGTGATTTTACATTTTATCCCAAAATGCTGTAGAATTTTTTTTTTATTCCTTATCATTAGGTTTTGTTATACACAAAGAAATGAACAACACAATTGACACCCCTCTCCATGATAAAATTCTTATTTTTAAAAATTTTCAATTACAATTACAAAAGGTCATTGGCTATTGTAGATGTTTTGACAATGTTTGATGATGCCATTTCTATTGAGGTGATATTAGAAATGCAATGTAGTAGGACCCTTGATGACAAATGTGGAGATCATTTTCCCAAGGCTTTGATGGTTAACTAGTTTGTAGGTGCAACAATGGGGTCCAATTACAACCATTTTTTTGTGTTGACATTTAAAAAAATGTTCTTAGGTGTCTTAAGGTACCTCAATGGAGATGTTCTAAACATTTTGGGAAATTTTTTAAGAAAAAATTATAGTTTTTCTAGAATAAACTTTCCAACCTCGGAATGTAAGGAAATGAAACCTTATTTTTCAATGTAATTTTAAAATAGTTACACTTAAAATGAAATTTGATGCAAGGGCTTTTGGGGGCTTAAAAGATCCATTAGATTGTTAAAGTGCTTTCCAAAGTTATTGAAAGTTCTATTTTTAATTTTTATCCTTTTGAATTTTCTTTTCTTTGATTTTTTTTTTCTTTTCCCATACATACAAAAAAATTTACACACTAAGACGAAAATTTGAAAACCATAAATTTTTAAAATTCAATTGATATAATTTATTAAGCAATAATGTAATTAGAATTAAAGGAAGAAGAACTTGATAAGTATTTTACAAAAAGTATATAATAATAAATCAAATGATGGCATATTATAGATTAAAAAAAGTGAAAAAAAAATGCAAAACATTAGTCATTTGATGGAGCTTTCAGAACAATGGGTGTTTTTTAAAAACGTCACATAATTATCACCGCTCATAATGCAAAATGAACTAAGGGGGAATAACCAACACACCATAAAAAACACATTGAAGCTTTCATTTTTTCCATCATAAAATGCATTAATAGAAGTAAATAAGTAAACAAAATATTCTGATTTTTTATTGAAAGCATCATTTATTGATGTAAAAAAAAAAAAAAAGAATTCTCACCTTTCACTACACAAAAAAATAGCACAAAATTGAGAAACTTGAAATATTTGGTAACCTTAAAAGATGTGAAAAAAGAAAAAGATGTGAGGAAAAAGTTTTTATTTTTTAATATAAGGAAATGAGACTATTTAAAAAACCTTTTTAAGATTTGAAGCACTTGTTTATGGAATATCAAAAGGGTCATATTGGAATCAAAGCTTGGGATATTTGTTTTGGTTAAAAGAAGAAGAATAAGGTTTATAATTTGTCAAATATGTGATAATGTCAAATGTATATCAATGAAAATATCTAGTTGGACAATATGACATTGTAGTCCCAAGATAAAAGGTTAGTGAATTTTATATTAAGTATTTTCCCTTGTGGTTTGAATACTAAAAGGGTCAAATTGGAATCCAAGTAGAATCTAATATATTAATTCAACAAGTCAGTCAGTCAGTCAGTTTGTGACGGTGGGCCAGCACGGGCGGGCTGGGCACGGGAGAGGTTCAGGTTCATCCACAACAAGTTCAGGCATCCAGTGGATGGATGGTGCGCCGGTGGGTGCTGAATCACTCTAGCCT
>Ga0116227_10010046_pt1 | contig 16786 bp, 18 predicted proteins | sample S1TSphgellanicum_FD_89693 | JGI IMG/M metagenome (GOLD analysis project Ga0116227, IMG submission 89693) | Host-associated microbial communities from peat moss isolated from Minnesota, USA - S1T2_Fb - Sphagnum magellanicum MG | ecosystem: Host-associated > Plants > Peat moss > Unclassified...
AAAAACAAAATTTGTTTTTGTTTGTTAATTCTTTGAAATATTTTTTTTTAATTACTTGAAAATGAATTATTAATGTAAACCATTTTTTGAAAAATAATCACAATAAAAAAAAACCATAAAAAAAAAAAAAAAAAAAAAAACTGTAAAATAATCCTTAAAGAAACCCCCAAAAGAAACACTAAAAATTACTTTAAAAAACCTTTAAAAGTATTTAAAAAAACTTTTATAAATAAAAATAAAAACCCCAAAAAGAAGCTTAAAAATGACCATGAAAAAACTTAAAACCCTTTAAAAGAAGCCAAATGAAAACTTTTGAACAATTAAAAAATAAGTTTTAAAAAACCTTAAAAATGACAAGAAAAAATAAGAAACCTTAAAACAAAAAAAAAGTGAAAAACCTTTAAAAATTTATTTATTTATTTATTTATGTTTTGAAAATGAGGTTAGGCAATTTCCAATTTAATTTCTAAAAATTTCAACATTATGAAGAACAACTATGCAAAAATATACAATTTTTTTGGGTGTGTATTTGTAATAATAATAATTTGATGATGTTTGGGACAATAAAATAGTTTTTCACAAGTTGAGAGTTTGATTCTCAACAATTTTGGCAAATGTCAATGAAATTTTCCATTTGTGAATTATTTTGTGCCAAACATTTGCTACATATACACTATGTAGCTCACATATGTTTAGCCATTTTGAAAATTCTTTTTAGCCAAATCCATAAATGTAGCCAGAAAAAAGGCTGATGTTCTCATGTACGCACAGAGAGAGAGAGAGAGAGAGAGAGAGAAGAGACTTGGCAAACGGGTCCTCCGTCGTTGCAAGCGCCGGGTCTGATGTCTCTTTGTTCGCCGGAACGCAGATGCAGCAGCACAGCTTGACAGGAGAAAAAAATTATAATAAACCACGCAAGAAGAAGAGATAGAAGAAGAGTTAACCGGACTAGCCAGATCCGCTTTTGGATTTAGCTCATCATGGGGACCAGACTCAGGTAAAAGATTTTGGATTTTGGATTTTGGATTTTGTGTTTGTGTTATGTTTATGCATGAGGAGGCTCTTGGCAATCCTGTTAGTTATTTCTGATTGAAGAATCTCTGTGGTTTTTCTGATTTTCTTTTAGGTTATGGGTTTCCCCCCCCCACTCACCCCTTCCCTGTATATTGAGCTTGTAGGGTTTTAGAGGAAAAGTGAATGAAGAAGATGGGGGAGAGATGTGGAGTGTCTCATAAGCATATTTGAGAAGCTTATGTGATATGGGTGTTGGAGTTTTTTGAAGATCCGGGTTAGGGTTTAGGTTCCAAAAGCTAGGGTAGTTTGAATTTGGCTGGAGCACAAGAGAGATTTGATAGACAGTTTTGTAAACCCTAAATTTTGTATGACCCATGGGGGAGGAGGATTGAAGGGATTTATTTTTCTGGGAAACCCTGCAGGGACATCACTCTACAAGTGTTGTTTGTTGAACAAAAGGTTCAGTGTGTTGTGTGTAAGGAGAGAGATGTAGCTGGAATTTGTGAAGGTGAGTTTGTGAAGGTCTTGGAATTGAGTTTTTGTTTGTTTTTTAAACAATTCGCAGGGATATGATCCGGTCAATACGGGCTTGTAAAACTGCAGCAGATGAGCGAGCAGTGGTCGCTAAGGAGTGTGCAGTGCTGCGGAATGCATTCAGGGACAATGACCAGGACTACAGGCATCGCAATGTCGCAAAGCTCATGTTCATCCACATGCTGGGTTATCCCACACATTTCGGTCAGATGGAGTGCATCAAGCTGATTGCTGCTGGCAGCTTCCCAGAGAAGCGTATTGGGTACTTGGGCCTCATGCTGCTGGTGGATGAGCGGCAGGAGGTGCTTATGCTGGTCACCAATTCTCTCAAAAAGTAATCTCATTCAAGCCCATTTTCTTGTGTGCCACCCCCATCAGTTGTTGTTTAGAGCAACTGACAACTTCTTGTCTGTATAAAATTCTTTCAGAGGAGCAATTCTTTTGGTCACACTTGGGGGTTTTCCTGTTGATCTGTTGATGTCACTTTTGAGGATTCTGAAAACTACCCTGCTGAAGATCATTGTGGGATCTTCTTTGGATTTTGCTCCAGTGACTTGAATCATTCAAATCAGTTTATTGTTGGGCTAGCACTTTGTGCACTTGGGAACATCTGCACAGCAGAAATGGCGCGAGACCTTGCACTTGAAGTGGAGAAACTTTTGCACAACAACAACTCATACATTCGGAAGAAGGTGCCCAAGCACTTGCATTTATATCAGTTGCTCTTTCTAATTGTTGCCATTGACATTTTGTTGTAGAGTTCAGAAAAAACAGCTTCATGGCTATTGTGAGGTAATGATCTCTACGAGCTTACAAGTCCAAACCTTCCAACCCATTTTGTATACAGTCTTTTGTATACATAGATACCAGCTGGAGCTAGCATGATAATGAGCCTCTTGGAGCTTTTGTACTGGCATGTACTGGATCTATACTTTCCTGCTTGTGAGGTTTGTACTGCACAGAGTCTAATCGGCAGAGAGGGGATTCATGTTGTGTTATAGGCAGCCTTGTGCTCATTGCGGATTGTTCGGAAGGTGCCCGATCTCATTGATTATGTGATGGTTCCAGCTACATCTCTCCTTACAGACAAGCATCATGGGGTTCTGATCTCTGGACTGAAACTTTGCACAGAGCTATGTCAAGTCAGTGAAGTTGCTGTTCAACATTTTCGAAAGGTGTGTGTGGCTGTCTTTCTTTCAGGACATGGAATAATAATGAAAGGGGCAGCTCAAATTCCAGAACTCTAGAGAGCAGTCTTGTGGATCCAGAGCCTAGTTTTCAGGATTCCACAAAGAACAAGCAATTGTTTAAAATTCCTGCAAATGTGTCTGAATACTCAAGACTCTTTATTTCTTGATACCTAATAGCCATAGGATTGAACTCAAAACATATTGTTTTGTGGATGCAGCATGTGATGTCACTGATTCGGGTACTGAAGAACCTGGTTGTAAGTGGCTATGCCCCTGAGTATGATGTGAACGGCATCACTGATCCCTTTTTGCAAATCAGGCTTCTTAGACTGCTGGGCCTTCTAGGCAAGGGTGATCCAGAAACAAGTGACAACATGAGTGATATCCTTGCCCAGGTATGGTCCTGGTAGCTTTTTGTGCATTGGGGTTTGATTCAGTCCTCAGACATGTTTGCTTGCACCCACCAACATTGCTTGAATACTTTTATCTTAGTGTCCTCCTGTGTGCAACTTTTGATGTGCACCAGTTGTCTCTTTTTTGGGACTAGAAATTACTTACCTGGTCACTGTTATCTCTCTTCCGCTATAGATCATGATTGCATATCATTTCTGGACAGGTTGCAACAAACACAGAGGGAAGCAAGAATGCTGGCAATGCTATCTTGTACGAATGCGTACAGACAATCATGTCCATAGAGACAATTGGAGGCCTTCGGGTACTTGCCATCAACATTCTAGGCCGCTTCTTGGCAAATCGTGACAACAATATCCGGTAGGTTTATATCCATATCCTGGTGCATGCTTTTGAGATAGAGGGAAGTAGGCAAGGTACTCTTAGTAAGAAGAACTCACAACTGAGCAATTGCATGCTAATGCTCCCAACACAAAAGGCCACACTCTGCTCAGAGTAGTCCATAGGACAAGCATCTGGGTCTCCTGGTTGAGATACTGGGTTACAGTAGAAGCAGGAATGCCATCTGTGATAATGTGTATTTTGGTGACAGATATGTTGCACTGAACACTCTGGTCAAGGTTGTTTCTGTGGATACTCAAGCTGTTCAGCGCCATCGAACCACTATAGTGGAGTGTGTGAAAGTATGATGCTCATACTATGACCTCATCAGGCTTTATGTCTCCATTGTGTCAAACATGCAGATCACATTCATTGCTTGGCAAGCATTGCTTCTGCACAGTTGGAATTCTTGAAAAGAATGTGATGCCCGCCCTGCAGCTAAACAGCAGCAGCAGCAGCAGCAGCACCCATTGCATTCATTGTTTTATTTTTCACTTCCTCCTGTAGTGTGGTTAGAACTCCAAACTGTAATAGGAAGTCATCGTACATTTCCTATTTGGCGAACTGAAACTCCATTTTAAGGAGAATTCTCAGTACTTGAAAAATGAAGCTATATTCTTTCTGAAGAATGTTTGATCTTTGTCAATAGGATTCTGATATTTCTATACAGCGACGAGCACTGGAGCTCATTAGTGCATTAGTCAATGTGAGCAATGTCAAGACTTTGACAAAGGAGCTCATTGAGTATCTGAAAGTGAGCGACCCTGAGTTCAAAGGAGACCTGACAGCCAAAATATCTTCTATTGTGCAGCGGTAAATATTGTCTTCTTCTTCCTGTGCCTGATCTGTAGTGACTTACAGCTGCACTGTTGTGTTGGTGTATTTCAAAGGGCATCAACTTTGATGTTTGTCCTTGATCCACAAGGTTTTTTATGTGGGTGGGTGGTTGAACCGGAAATTTATCAGGCACATGTAATAACTTCATTTTCCTGCAGTTTCTATGGCTGGAAATCTGTGTATGAACATGGACTGTATCACAACCCATTACTGAGGCTTGCTTGTGGTATTTTGGGTCTTGTGCAGATTCTCTCCAAACAAGCAGTGGTACATTGATCAGATGATTTTGCTTATGGTTGAGGTACAATTAGTCCTGCAATGCCATCTCCTCTACAGGGGAACCAGTTGTTGTTCTGTGCTGATAACTATATCTGCAATTGAACGCAGCTAGTTGTGCAAAGTAAACCTATACACAGCTACACATTTTTGCTTGATATGGTAACATGTCTTTTGACATTAGTGGTTAACATGCAGGCAGGGAAGTATGTGACTCCTGATGTTACAAGGGCTTTGGTAGTGGTGATCAGCAATGCATCTGAGCTTCAGGGCTACACAGTGAGGGCATTGTATCGCGTTTTCCAAGCATGGGATGGGCAGGTGCTTGTTGCCTCTGCTCTCCACTACATCATTTCCTTTGAAGATGTGTGTAGTTCTTTGGGAAGTCCACTGTGTATTTTGCAAAGAGCTTGGCCTTGTCTACTATGCAGACCCGAGCATTATTGGGGTACAACTCTATTGGCATCAAAAGTTTTCATGACTCTTTGTTGATGGTTTGGGGGTTTCTTGTCAAGTTTGCTGAACAAACTTAAAATACCAACATGCCTGAATTTTTGCTTTGTTTCCTTGGACAGGAAAGCCTGGGACAAGTTACCATTTGGTGCATTGGTGAGTACGGTGAAATGTTGGTAGATCATCTGAATGAGGTTGAAGGCGAAGAACCATTGACTGTAAGTAGTGGGTCCTATCCTATCCTATTTTTCATGTCTCAGATGTCCCCTCTCAGCTGAGTTCTTAAAAGACTCCTTGGGAGTAGTGCTAATGGGTTCAAATTGTACAGTCTTTCTAGCTAACTTCAACCTCTTCATATTTGAATTTGTGGGTCCTTTTGGACCATACATGTTGCTGCTGAAGGGGAACCTGAACATTTGCTTGAATGACGATCAATGTTATCTAGACAAATCCTACATTCTGTCCTGTGGTCTTATTTTCCCTTTTCTTTAGAGTGGAGTTTTTCCATCTTTTCCTGCTGGCTGATTTGTTTGCTGTTAGGTTGTCAGATCTGAAATATCCATAACCTGGGTCATCTCTCAGTTCTTTTCAGGGTTGATGTAAACCATAGGTATTGAGAATTGCTCAGTACTTATGAAAGATACAATCTGTTAATTCCTGCTATCCCTGATTTCTCCGCTTCACATATCTCGGGAAAGACTCTATTGCGGTGGCATGTACCGTAAATTATGAATTGAATATGGCTGCTCCTGCTATACATTTTTGGATTTAGCAAACTCCCAAGTACCAAAATGCTCAAGCATTTAATCCTAAGTGGAAGGTTCTCAAAAGATCAAGCTTTTGAAGTTCTCTGTTTTTCCTTCCTCTTGTGGGCTTTTCTTTCTCTCTCTCATTTTTTGTTCCTCTTTTTTTCTTGATATTCTTGGTCTCCTCCTTCTTCATAGAAGAAACATGTTGGAGGGTGTAACAGTTTTCAGCACATGTTCCAATTCCCACATTCTTCACAGAAGAGTTGGGGAAGTGGGACAATGTCATTCCAGACCTTGCTCAAATTATTACATTTTTCAGCTTGATGTATCTTTTCTTGTGATGTTTGGGTTGGGTGCAGGTGACAGAGTCAGATGCAGTGGATATAGTTGAGACTGTTTTGAAAGACAACCGAGTTTCTTCAGACACTTTAGCATTTTGTCTCACAGCACTCCTGAAACTTTCATCCCGCTTCTCTCATTGTGTGGAGTAAGTTTGCAACTTGTGACATCTCAATGCTCTGTGCCATTGAAAGAACCACTCTGTGGTGGCAGACATACTTTTCTGTTTGTCACTGTTATACATTGAAGTTTTGCATCTAGGGCTCAATTTGGTTTTTTGACATTTTCTCTTGGACGTGTGTTTAAACTCAAAGAGTATGAGACACAAAACCTTGTTCATCCATTCATCTAACTTGTTTCATGCTGGACCTTCGTGATGAGTGTGGGAGCAGCCATATCAAAGCTTTGATATTGGAGTACAAGGGGAGTGTGGTGCTTGAATTACAACAGCGTGCTATTGAATTTGGGTCCATCCTCAGCAAGCACACAGACATCAAGTATATATCTTCCTTGAGCTGTCCTGTTTGAGTTTGTCGTTTTTTGCACATCTTTTTCGATTGCTTTGCAATTCTGGTGTGGTACGCTGGATCTCATCCTTGCTTATGAGCTTCTTATCTAGTCCAGAAACTCATAGATTCTGTTCATGCACTGTTGGACTATTCTTATGTAGAGCTGCCCTGCTAGAGAGGATGCCTGTTTTAGATGAAGCAACCTACTACTCAGCCAAGCAAGTTGAAATGGGTGTCGATGGAAATCAGACGGCAACTTCTGAACCCCATTCCAATGGACATGTGGCGCAACCAAATGGACTTGCAAAACATTTGGCTCCTGAAAATGCTCTCATAGATCTACTCAGTTTTCTCCCTGATGAGCAACCATCAGCCCCTGATAAGTCACCTGATGATGCTTTGTTGGGTTCTTTGGGTGTCAATACTCTCACTGGGTCTGACATCATGACATCTTCTGGTGAGTATTTCCTACTCTCATATGGGCAGGCAGGGGCTGTAGCACATATTTAGGAGCTTGATTAAATTGTTGGCTTTAGATGTGGTTAGGGTGTGCAGGAAATATTCCCTCTTGTAGTCATCTCCCCCTTCCTTCCTTGCATGTTGTTGTTTTGATTTCTTCTATTTGTGACTGTGCATGACAGGATAAGGGAGTTCTTGTTTCTGTGTCTTGGTCAAGATGTCTTAAAATTTCACATGTTCCTCATGAAGCTCTGGTACTAACCACAGAGAATTCAGGCACTTGGGTATGGCAGGATTGTGATCTACAGTCCTTTGAATACTGATTAGTAGGTTCTGTAGTGATGTGCTTCACCTGATGATTCTTTTGTTTGTGACTATCTGTGGTTGATCTTCACTCGCAGTACATCCATCGTCATCAGGAGGTGCCAATATGTTGTTGGAGCTTCTGTCCCTTGGCAGCAGTCCGGCAGCTTCTTCTCAAGAGTCTGCTGCCTCTGTCCAACCTCCTTCACTCAAGAGTTCTTTATTGGATGTCCAACCTCCTTTTGCCATTCACAAGGGCTCTTCACTTACTCAAGATGTATTGGGTGGTCAGCCTCACAAGAGTCCTACTTCAAATGCTGATCCTTTTGCAAATCTGAATTCTCTTTCAATGCCAGTGGCTAGTGGTGGTACGCATGTGACCCAGCTTTTTGCAATAATCCAAAAGAAAGCTATATATTTGTGAGTGGTTTTGTTCAAAGATGTAGTCTGGAGTCTCCTTCCATCTTCCCTTGTTGAACACTAACACTTCTGTGTATGCTTGTGGGCTCTTTTGTTATTTATCAGAAAATGCAGCACACCCATCAATTGTGGCAATGCAAACAAATGGGTTGAAGATTACATTTGATTTCACAAAGCCAGCAGGATCTCCTCAGACCACCATCATTAGGGCCACTCATACAAATTTGTCTTCAAGTCCATACACAGATTATCTGTTTCAAGCAGCAGTGCCAAAGGTAAATAGTCCCTATTGTAAGAGTTGACATTGTAAGAGGTCTATCCTTAATGGTGAAGAGCTTTGCTTTGCAGTGAATTGGTTGAGTTTTCTTCACAGCTAACCAATCTTCACATTTGTGTCTACACACAGTTCATGCAACTGCAGCTCGAGCCAGCCAGTAGCAACTTTCTTCCTGCAAATGGGGATGGCTTCATAACACAGATCATCAAAGCAACTAACAATATGCATGGCCAGGTTCACCTTTTACTCCTCTCTTGTCTCTTTCCTCATACAGCTTTCTATTCACCTTGGAACTCAGGGTGGGCTGATATCAGAGTTTTGTCATAGTTTCATGATTGCTAGCCAGAAACTCTATCCCTGCTCAAGTTGATCTTCTGGTATGTGACTCTTAGCAGCAGCAGCTCCATAAAAGTTCATGTTGACAGAATTTTTGTGGGCAAAAGAAAGAGCTCAGAATAATGGATTTGCAAGTACTGCATCACATTCTTGCCTGTTATGTTGTTTGCAGAAAGCCATTGTCATGAAATTGAGAGTGAGCTTCAAATCAAATGGACAGAATAACTTGGAACAAGCCCAGGTCAATAACTTCCCTGCAGGGCTGTAGAGTATTGTGTTGAGGCTGGAGGGAGGGGGGGGGTCTCAGGTTAGTTTTAGGCCTTGATTTGGGAGTTGACAATGTTCTTACATGGGAACTCTAAAATTTGGATCACAGAATGAGGTGAAAGGGGGTTATTCAACATTTCATATCATAAAATGTGCTATAGAATTTGTGTAGCTCTTCTCAGCAGTCAATAGTTTCAGTCCAACTTTGTATGCCGGACTCTCTGAATTTAGTGTGAGCCACTGGCTTGCGGAAGACCTATGTAATTATCCTCAAGCCAGATTGGTCAATGGCAGATGATAGGTCACAGAGGTTTTCTAGATGAAATGAGATTACAGGTGCTGCTGATATTCAACATGGACTTTTGTGTCGAGGTCCCTGAGCCAACAGAACTTCTTAAATCCAGTGATCCCACCCCCAAGGAGGGTTTTGGTTCAGCAGGAGAAAGATTTTAAGTAGGCAAATAGAAATTATGTCTGCAGTTGAAAAGCTTTGAGTTGGGATATAAAGCCCATGAACTTGGTGGTGAAGGCTTGGAAAGGACACCATGGATTGTGGGCACTGGCTAACAATTGAGTTTCTGATTGGCTTTCATGCGAGAGTTGGAACTGACTATGTCTTTGAGGATCCGAAGCACCTTGATGGCACTCTGGCTCCCTCCCTCAGGATGCAGCAGATGGGAATTGGAATTCACAGGTCAATACTTTTGACACCAAACTTAAAAGCTCCTGGTACACTCCTGAAATGCCAACGAATGTGAATCAAATACTGCAAGTGCCTTGACTTGAAAAGAAGCATGGAGGAGTGAAGGAGAAATGTACATAAGCCACATACAAAGCCATGTACATGTGGCTTATGTATAGTATGTGTACCATACATGATCTACAATATGTTGAGGATGTAAAGCAAGAGCTGGGAAAATGTGGTTTTGTCATCCTTTTATGAAGGGAAAACGATGGTTTTGGAAAGGATTCTTCATCTTGGAAGGTTGATTGTTGACTCATGGAAATGACTTGTTCGTTTGGGGTCTCCTAATGAATGTGTATTCAAACTTGCCATAAAGGGCAAAGCTGTTTCGTGATGAGCTGCTTGTTTTGGCCATTCTTTATACCCATTTGTTGATTTTGGCTATTCTTTCTACTTGCTCGCTGATCTTAGATCATCTTCACCGGGAGTAGTAGCACAATGGCCTGTACAGAGTACTTTGGGTAGCATGCAAGTGATTTCTCACTTTTTATTGTCCAATTTTGCATGTTTATGGGTGGGGATGGGTGAAAGCATTAGCTCTATGTTATTGCATGTGATAAAAACACTGGTAGAGGCTACGGGTGTGGCTGGAGACACTCTTTATTACAAAATGATTAAATAGCTACTCCTAGTGAAAAATGAATTGAAAGATTTACTAGATCCACCCATAACTAGATCTAATAAGTATTCAACATTCAATCATTCCTGCACCATACCATTACAGCTAAACATTACAAAACCATCCTGATGCATCCCTTGTGATTGAGGGCATTTTAACAACACCAAATGCGTGCGTGGTGGTGTCAACAACAACATGGTGTAGGAGATCTCAACTTGACAAACAAAACAAGCAAACAAACAAACAATCTTCTTGAAGAGATTGAAGAGTGGTCTCAAGTCTCTCCGAAATGGAGTCTAAGTGTTAGACTTGCAGTTGAATTGCCAGATGAAAATGGGTATATTTTGGGTGATGAAACCTTGAACCATTTGGGAAGTTCATCTTGACTTGTATGAATAGATGGGGGAGTGAGGAGGACCACTACTATATTCTAAAGTATTTCCACAACTCTCTTTATTTCTATTACATGTGGAAAAAAATAGGTACTATTTTTTATTACTAAATATTTTTTATTGAAAAAAAAGGTTTGATTCTATCTTTGGTTTGCCTTTATGTTCCCATTTTTGGATTATTTATTTATTTATTAAATTTATTTTTTGGGGGTTTGGGATTTAAGGAACCTCTTATCTACTAGATGTTCAACCAAAGTCTTTTGCAAAAACAACTTCTTTCAACCTTCAAGAACCCTCTTTGACCAAAATATAAATCCTCTCTCTTTTACGACAAAGTATCCCGACAAGCAAAGAAGACTTTTTTTAAAGAAGCACTTGGGGGACCATTGGGTCTTTTAGAGTACTTGCTCTTGGGTCATCAATATATATATATATATATATGGGTCCAAGTCTTAAGAAATTTTCCATGAGTGGGTGTAGTAGTTGGGGTGGATGGAGTCTATTGAAGTCTTGGGGTCCCTAATGGAAAATGGGTCTTCTATTGAGTGAGAAATGGTGCACATACTTTTCGAAATAGTATTGAAGATAATGCATCACCTTTCATGCACATTGGGTTTGTTTTTTGTTTGTTGATTAATTTTTTAATAATTTTTTTTTTGGGCTTGTTTAGCTTTTTCTTGATTCTTTTCTACCCACTTTGTTATTAACTTGTTTTTGTTGTTGTTAGTTGTTCATGGATTTTGTTTAATGATTTTGTTGCTTCTTGATTCGCTTTCTAATTTTTAATGCTTTTTGGAGTAATTTGTTGCTTGTTAGTAGCTTCATTTCTTCATGTCACATTGTTTCATATTTGATTATTTTCGAAAACATTTTAGTTGAAGATCTTTATACAAGATGGGCAACTGACAAGGTTGAAAATCCTTAAGATCGTGCAAACTTTTTGTCCATTTTAAGAAGCCTGATATCATAACAATTATTCAAATCATTTTAAGATTTGAAGGTGCAAATTTGAAGGTGCTTGTAAGTGCACCTATGGTGCAAGACATATTGAATGTAAAATAATTGATCAATTGATTTTTTTAAAAAAAAGTACATAGGAAAAATGGAGTCAGCTACTGGTATTATTGGAAATCCATTTATTAATGGATTTCTTGAAGCTCATTTCAAAAAAATTAGACTTCAGATGGGGGAGAAATTGAATTTTGAGTAATTTTTATCATGGAAAATAAATTTAAAGTTTAAATAATTTTTTTCACAATTGGGCTATGTTGTTAGGGTCTTGTTGACACAAGTATTGGCAAGTTGAAAAATTTAGGCAAAGTTCAGGTCCAAATTATAGGTTAAGTGTTAAGGTCTTTTATCCAAAAGTTTTGAATTATGTTGAATTCATCATTGGAACCTAACTAGGTAATTGACCTCTTACCAAAATTAAAAGTAAAACTTAAATAAAGGACATTGCTCCATTTTAAATAGGTTTAAGTTTTGTACGTAGATAAGTACAACTTTATTATTAAAAGAAAAAGCTTGGCCTTGTGTTTTACGCAAGTATGTTTGATGCCCTATTATGCTGAAACTAGCTGTTCTCGCCCCCTTATCGTGTGACTTAACAGATAATTCTACTTGTGTGAACAAATACTTGTCAGAGTTCATTTTTTGAGAACTTCATGAAACACTTTAATTTTAATTTTAATTTTTTGGGAACTTCATTTCCTATTTGAAGTGTTGTCGTTGTGTTTGAATTTTGAACTTGTCACGAGGGGGGCAGACTATTGAGGTGGTGGTGGTGGTGTTGTTACTGGGTGATACGTGTGAGGTTCATCTTTTGAGTACTTCACACGCAACATTTCTTATTTTTTAAGTGTCATCGGTCAAGTTTGAACCAGTGTTGGTCGGTTTTTTTTTTTTTTTTTTTTTTTTCTTTTTGGGTTTTTTATGGGAAAGTTTGAAGTCAGGGGAACTTGCCTGAGACTCCCACCTCTTCTCCGCAGCTTTCATTTCTTTGATCTGCTCTGCTAAATCTTGAGCACACAGTATTTTTCTCTGCAGAAGAATTTCATCATCAGGAAGAAAGAAAAAAAGATCAGGGTTCCTATCTTCCACAAGGAACACTCTTCACTTGATCAAGCAGGAATCTCTGTCTCTGTCTCTGTCTCTGTCTTTGTCTCTCGCTTTTGTTTCTTTCTGTTTTGTCCTTTCCTTTCCTCTTGTGATTTGTGATGCACTTGTGAGAGAGCACACTGTCTCCTCTCTTATTCTTCGTTTTCGGAATTTGTTTGCAGTCATGAACGTACAGAAGCATCTCCTGGAGGAAAGCGCAAAAACAACAAGGTCTGTCATCGTGATTGCAATGCTTATTAACAGAACAGGGGAAGGTTGAGAGTGTGCGTACTGAGCTTGAATGGCGGATTGCAGGCGTCCTCCTTCTTGCAATGTTGCAAAAACCAGGAGCAGCAAATGTACTACTACTACTACTACAACTGATGTGAGAGGCATGGACTCCATTACGACTTGGCCTTGTTCTTGTCGTCGTCGTCGTCGTCGTCGTCGTTGCAGCAGCTGCTGCTGTTGCTCCTGCTCCACCTTGAAGCGCCGAAGCTTTCGGCCCTGTAACCGCCGCGGCCGCAACGTTTACACAGATTGCTGCCATAATAGGCTCCAACTCTTCCTTGTTGCAAAGCAATCCAAGCTCTCAGGCTTTGTGATGCGGAAAGAAACAAAAACAACAACAACAACAACAAGCAGGGTGATGATGGCAGTGAGTGTGCTCGGCCTTTTCTCTCAGGTTTTTTTGCAATTGGGCAACAACCACCAGAAGGGAGGTTTTGTTGCGTTATATGATCCTAATACATCAGCAAAGCCAAAAAAAAAACTCTCATTCTTCATAGGCGAATGCAATTCGCAATTCCGGATAGCAAGTGCAGGGACCCACTCAAGTGCCCAGATTCCCACAAAATGGGACCCACAGAAGCCACAAATCACACAGAAACCTAGACCAGAATCTTATGCTTCCTGATGCCTTCAACTAGGTAAGTACCATCTCCGAGTTTTTCTTCTTTCTCTTTTGCTGCTTCTTTTTTTTTATGCACGTGTAAATGGAGAAGAAGCATTACTCTGACCCATCCTGGACCACCACCACTCTTTGGAGCTTGTGAAACCTTTCAGCAACTGAACAAAAAAACGCACACAAGTGTGGCAATCTCTTTGCAATCAGATTGACCCATTTTTCTAAGACAAAGCAGTGGCCACTCGCAAGACATCATTGCATGATCAAAACAGCACAACATTGGCAACAACAACACCATGTACGTAAGTTTTGTGCGAGAATCTTCTTCCATTATCAGATGGGCTTCTTCCATTCAGGAGTAAAACAAACAATCTGTCCAACTCTCTCCCCTCCCCCCCATGAGCAAGGCACATTTTATTTGGCAAGAAAAACAACATTCCGAGCTTCCTCTCTCTAAAGTCTTTTGATTTGCCTATGAAAGGAGTTGTTGGAGGTCCACAAATCAGATGCCTGGCTGCCTGATGTTGTGGTGCAACCTACTATACAACTCCAATTATGCATTATGTGGCCCTGTTGAAATTTCTAGGTTCTGTTGGTAAGACTGGGGCAGAAAATAGTGAAACATAAGCAAGCTTGTCATAAGCCCCTACGTACAAATGCCTGTCAGATTTGACACACAAAGTGCCACATCAAAGAATGCTGTGTTGCATTGAACTGCAAGCTTGCATATACTTCAGGGTGCATACACACATGCACACAACCTCATAACATTAAGACCCAAGACAAAGGAGCTACAGAAGCATCCACACCCAGAAGAAGAGAAGAACAAACTTCTTTAGCATCATACACCACCACTCTTCCTAGATCTTATTGCTTTGAAGATCCAGGTTGTACATGCCTTTCCCCATTAAAAAAATCCAGGTGAAGTTTAGAAGTGGATCGCCTTGTCGTAAGTGGCCATTGCTGCCTCCTTTACAGCTTCACTCAAGGTTGGATGGCCATGACATGTGCGTGCAATGTCCTCACTACTGGCACCATACTCCATTGCCAGGCATGCCTCATGAATCACCTCACCAGCGCTGGGCCCCATGATGTGTACTCCAAGAACCTTGTCAGTTTCCTTGTCCGCAATAATTTTCACCATGCCCTCTGCATCATCAATGCTGCGAGCACGGCTGTTGGCCATGTATGGAAATTTGCCCACCCTGTAGGCAATGCCAGATGCCTTCACCTGCTCCTCTGTCTTTCCAACACTGGCAACCTCTGGATGGGTGTAAACAACACCAGGAACTGTGTCGTAATTCACATGGCCTGGCTTACCAGCAATAAGCTCAACACAGGCATACCCATCTTCCTCTGCTTTGTGTGCAAGCATTGGCCCAGGAATGACATCACCAATGGCATACACTCCAGGAACATTGGTCTGGAAATGACTATCAACTTCCACCCTCCCAAACTTGTCAAGCTTCACTCCCACTGCATCCAAACCTAACCCTTTTGTGTTGGGAATTCTACCTGCAGCAACTAAGACAATATCTGCATCCAGAGTGCTTGGTGACCCACCTGTTGAGGCCTCTAGTGATAATGTCACCCCATCCCCATTGTCCTCCACTTTCACAACCTTGGTCTTCAACAGAAACTTCATCTTTTGCTTCTCAAGTGATCGCTGGAATGATTTCCTGATCTCCGCATCCATTGACGGCACGATCGCATCCCCAAATTCTACCACTGTGACTTGGGAGCCAAGCCTTCCCCACACAGAACCCATCTCCAGCCCAATGTAGCCTGCTCCCACCACCACAAGCTTCTTGGGCACTTCCTTCAGGACAAGAGCACCAGTGGATGAAACGATTTTCTTCTCATCAATTGTGATCCCTGGCAGAGGCTTGACCTCAGAGCCAGTAGCGATGATGATATGCTTCGCCTTCACCTTCTGTGTGCCTCCATCATTCAACTCCACCTCAACTTCATGAGGACTGACAATTTTTCCCGTTCCCTTGACATATGTCACCTTGTTCTTCTTGAATAGACCTTCAATTCCTTTCGTCAGCCCAGTAACTGCTGTGTCCTTCTGCTTCATCATTGCTGGTAGGTCAACCTCCACACTCCCAAGCTTTACTCCATGTGAGGCAAAATTGTGTTGTGCCTCATGGAACATGTGCGAAGAGTGTAGCAGCGCCTACAAGAGCCATGGATTTGAGAGAGAGGTTAAGAGAGTCAGGACACAAAACTTCAAAAGCAACAATAGCACAAATTCCACAAACCAATACAAATCTTCTTTGAAAAAGGATACACCTGCCTACGCTCTCATCTCTCTTTCAGTCCAAATAGAAATCCCATCCCCTTTGCCATTGACGATATAAGCCCTAAAACAAAGTTGCCAAGACAATCCGCACTAGAGCTGCAAACAAAAAAGACAATCCTAGATCGAAAACAGAAGTCGAATCCGCCAGATCCCGTGATATTTGTTCACCACGAAATTTGCCCCATTTCATACAAGGGGGGGAAACAAATCTCGCACTTACCTTGGAAGGAATGCAGCCGACGTTCAGGCAGGTGCCACCCAGAGAACCACGCTTCTCGATGCACGTAGTCTTGAAACCCAGCTGCCCAGCCTTGATAGCAGCAACGTAACCTCCGGGTCCACCTCCAACCACGACCACGTCCACATCCAAATCAGCGGCGGCAGCGAACGAGCGCCACTGTCCGCCTCCTACTCTCCACAAATCCCATCGCTGAGTTTGTACAACTCGTTGCAGCAGCTTGTGAGAATTGGCCCTGAGAGCCATTTCTCTTCCCCTCCTCGCTCAAAAACCTCGAAACAAAGTCCCCAGAATACGCAATCACGAGAAGCCGAGGCGTAGGCGCAACCGATCGCTACGACCAGACATCAACTACAACGATCTCCGCGTCGGAAGAACCAGAATTTCTGCAAACCCTAAGCGCAGTAGCAGCAGCGATGGCGCTTGGCTCTCTGTGCGCACGCAGGGCCACAGAAGAAGAAGAAGAAGAAGAAGAAGGGGAGAAGACGACGAGCTGAAGGATGATAATCATCCATAACATACATCCATTCAATTGATGGAATTATATTCAATTATGGTTTTTTTTTTTTTTTTTTTTTTTTTTTTTTTTTTTTTTTTTTTTTTTTTTTTTTTTTATTTTTTTATTTATTTTTTTATTTTTTATTTTTATTTTAAAAATAATTTATTTTTGTCACAAATTTTAAAAAAAAAAAAATAACAATCCTAATAAAATTTTATCACAACAAATT
>Ga0116227_10010047_pt1 | contig 16785 bp, 11 predicted proteins | sample S1TSphgellanicum_FD_89693 | JGI IMG/M metagenome (GOLD analysis project Ga0116227, IMG submission 89693) | Host-associated microbial communities from peat moss isolated from Minnesota, USA - S1T2_Fb - Sphagnum magellanicum MG | ecosystem: Host-associated > Plants > Peat moss > Unclassified...
GATTCAGTCCACAGTAAGTCTCCGATTCCGTTTTCCATTTGTTTTAGCAGTTTCTTGTGTTGTACACAATTCACGAGTACGTCTTGTGGTGGTGGTGGTGGTGGTGGTGGTGGCTGTTGTCCGTCTTCCAAGCTAGCTAGCTTGCCTGCTGGGCCTTATAACTAGAACGGATCTGCATCATGGGTAAGCAGCAGCTGGAGCACAGCTTACCGGCCTTGATCCAGTCCATGTTGTGGCATTTTCAACAAGCCTGGGCATCACGGCGGCCTTCGATCAAGCAGCCCAGTAGTACTGTTCTCATGGCAGCTTCCGAAACTGCAGCAACAATTACTGTACTACCTGCGCCGCAAGAGTCGCAGCCTGCACCGCTCCAGCTCCTCAACTACGACTCATGCAGCAGTCATCTGCTGGCGCATCGTCGACATGATAAGTCTTGTGCTGCAACTGCGTCTACACTTCCCTTCCCTACAATCGACAGTTGCAGTTTAAACAACCGTGAAATGCAGACAGTAGTGGCGGATTTGGATGGCACACTGCTACGATCCAGCAGCTCATTCCCTTACTTCATGCTCATCGCTTTCGAAGCCGGCAGTCCTCTCCGTGCCCTCCTTCTCCTGCTAATCTCCCCACTCGTTTACATTCTTTACTATTTCATCTCCGAAGCTGCCGGGATTAGCTTGCTCATCTTTGTCTCCTGCGCTGGACTCAAAGTCTCCGCCATCGAATCCGTGGCCAGAGCCGTGCTGCCCAAATTCTACCTCGAGGACATGCATCCTGTGAGCTACAAGCTGTTTACTGCTTGCGCTCATCGGTATGTGGTGACTGCTAATCCCAGAATCATGGTGGAGCCGTTTCTGAAGGAGTATCTGGGTGTGGACGCCGTGATGGGTACCGAGATTCAAGTCTCCAAGTCCGGCTATGCCACCGGCTTCGTCACTGCACCTGGTGTGCTTGTGGGCGCCCACAAGGAGCATGCTGTGAAGAAAAACGTCGGCACTCGTGCAGACGATGCTCCTGATGTCGCACTTGGTGATCGACCCACGGATTACCCTTTCATGAGACTCTGCAAAGTAAGCCGAATATAATCCATCTCGAATATTTCCTTGCAGCAATCCTTGATATGAATTTCGTTTTTGGTGCATTTGCATGCTCCAACAGCTCTCGAAGATCTATAGGAATCATGATCTAGAAGCATGGTTAGGTGCCTGCGCTGGCTAAATCATGTGTTTTTCTTCTTCTTGTTTATTGCAGGAAGCGTACATGGTTGTGGGTGGCAAGGATGTGGAGGCAGTACCAAAGGAAGAGTATCTGAAGCCATTGATCTTCCATGATGGTCGTCTAGTGTGTCGTCCCACTCCTTTGATGTGCATGGCGGTGATTCTGTGGACACCCATAGGACTACCGCTTGCAATTCTTCGAGTTTCCTTGGGTATTCTGTTCCATCCACGATGGAAGTTGTCGGTTCTACGCTTTCTAGGCGTAGTTGTACATGTCAAAGGAACTCCACCACCTTGTCCTAGAGCTACTGGTAGTGATACTAGTACTACTACCAGTAGCAGCAGCCGGCGGGGAGGAGTTTTGTTTGTGTGCTCTCACCGGACTTTACTTGATCCCTTGTTTGTCTCTTTCGTACTGAGAAGGCCTGTGACAGCAGTAACCTACAGCATCAGCCGAGTTTCAGAATGGTTATCACCCATCAAGACAGTGAGACTGACGCGGAACCGCATCTTCGATGCCAATACCATGTCAACGCTCTTGAACGAGGGAGACTTGGTGGTTTGTCCAGAAGGGACCACTTGTCGGGAGCCGTTTCTGCTTCGTTTCAGTGCCTTGTTTGCTGAGCTTGCGGATCAAATCGTCCCAGTAGCCATGAATATCAAAGTCACCATGTTCCATGGCACCACTGCTCGCGGCTGGAAAGGCTTAGACCCGTTCTTTTTCTTCATGAATCCCAGACCCACTTACGAGGTCCACTTCCTGGACCAGTTGCCCTTGGAGCTCACCTGTCTCTCGGGTGGTAAGACCAGCCACCAAGTGGCGAATTACATCCAGGAGACCCTGGCAAATTCCCTGGGTTTTCAATGTACAAATCTCACTCGCAAAGACAAGTACATGGTGTTGGCAGGGAACGACGGTGTGGTGCAGCAGCAGCCGGATCAAAGGTCCAAGCTCCTGCAGCACTCATGCAGCAACACTTGAGAGAGATCATATAAATTATACTAAGTTACCACAACTGCAGCTCTGGCTGCAGCTAGCTTAGCTGGGTGCTGCTAGATTAATCAAGTTCAGGATTAATAATTAAACACTCAGATCTTAATCTAGATTAGAGATCTCAATACAAATTACACTGCCAGGCTGCTCATGAATTACTGGTCAAAACATGAGGCCTGCAGGTGTAGAATATTATATGTTAGTAGAATTAATTTCAGGATCACCAGCTGCAATAGATCATACATATTAATTATATAAATTAGCTAGTTTGTGCAGGAATTAAGGAAATTATTTAGTAGTAGTAAACTTAATATACTTATAAAATGAAGTTGCTGGGCCTGCTCATCATTTCACACATATATGAAGCTCAGTGATATATATACCTGGCTGGTTACACATGCAAGATCAGGCACGCATCAATTAGTGAAGTTCAATTGATCTCCAAATCTCTGTTTTGATGTAAATATTATCCTAAGACTTTCTCTTTTCAGATGGGTTTAATTTGTCAATTTTGGAGGTTATTAATCATACTGTTGATGATTCTAAATTTGGAGAATCCATCACTGATCATACCGCGTGTATGAGTCTGGGCCAGAGATCATGACTAATTCAGGCCCAGCTCCAAGGTTTGATGATGCCAACCAGCACTTCCAGGAGAATTTATAAACATGTATTCACCAGTCGATCATATTAGTGTGGGCTTGGGGGAGACCAAGGGCTTTACAAGTAGGCACAAGTGTGGTACTTCTAGATTGATTTTTGCATTTAATTTCTCTGCAGGCGACACATCTAGTTCTAACATGGTACAAATTCAATGTAATTTTCTTAGTAGTTTTCACAAATTTTGTATGTGTACAACAGTGGTTACAGTGAAGATCTGTCTAGTCCCAGGACAAAAATCTTGAGACATTGAAGGACAAATTTCTAGCCTGTATTGAGCTCAATTTGTGGGGTAGGGATTTTTGTTCTAAGACTTGACACCCATTACGCACTGGCTTTGACATGTTTTTGCACATCTGAGACTAAAATTTTCATGTTCTGTAGTTTGACTATCAGATGTGAACCTAGGAGCTCTGTGTCAATTCTTCTGCACTTTGCAGCCAAAAACTTCTGGTCCACACAGAGTTTTGAAACCCATGATCTTGAGATGATCTACAGTTGGGAAGTAGCGCTTGCCATGATGTGGAAATTAAGTGCTCCCAACCTAAAAGTAGTGCACAGTTTATTACACCATTTATCATCTTGTATACCCATGGAACTGTCATGTCGAAGTCATTCTTCAAGAGTTCTTATCCTTCTTGTTGGTCGATCTCCTCAGTATTGCCATCTTTTGTACCTGACTATGTGCACCTGTTGGATGTTGAATGTTCTGCCTGACCTACCTTCCTAACACCTCTATAGTACCACTGAACACCACTTTGCAACAACATATTGCTATCAACTAAACAAAGTAGCACTGGTAATTGTAATTTGGCCAATCTCAACCCTCAACACCTAAACATTAGGACAGACCGCTTTTCAGTTTATTTTTGGCTTTTTTTATGTTTAGGGGTTAATGCATAAACATCAGGTCATAACAAAAATACACTGAAAAGCAGACCAAATTGGTCCATCTTGAAGTTTAGGGGTTAAGAGCCTAAACCATTATTATAATCATTTTACCTTTATTCAAAGCCTTAGGTAGACGTATGGTCCAATTTTTTCATCTGTGAATTTGATTACAAATCTAACTGTTCAATTCAAAGTTTGCACAATCAGAATTCTTTTAATAAAAATTTGAGCCGAAATCAAACAAGGGATCATGCTGAGAGAAAAAACCAGATTGAGCTCATACAGGACCAGGCAAGTGCTGTCCATTCTGTAGCTTCAACCATGTACAGTACTCACATTCCTCCAAAGTGAGACAGCATCAAACTCCGTGTGCCATTGTGTGTACTTGATAGTTTTAGAGAACCTGCACATGGAGCTCTTGCCAAGAATAATAATTAGTATTCAAGCAGCTTGCTTCCCAGACTTTTCCTTAATCACAAACAACTATGGCTATGGTTGGAGCTGAAAAAACAAAAGGATGTGTGGACTATTTACATGACTTTTTAGCAATCTGACATCTGCTTTCTACTTGCTGGACAAAAGAATTGTTATCTTTGAATCAAAATAGGTACCACATAAGTTGTGCCTAAAGTGAGTGGAGCTATGTCAAAAGTAAAAGAAATTAATTGACGATGGACACGACTTTTTATAGTCTGACAACAATTTTCTCCTTGCTCATAGAGAAATGCTGTTTTTTCATCTTGGAATCAAAATAGGTGCCACATAAGTGGAGCCTAAAGTGATTGGACCCGACCTACTTAAACAACTTGTAAACAACTTTAAGTAATTTGGTGTGTTTTTTTTGTCCAAATGTGAGATCGGCCTTTGCGGATACTCATATCACCTTTACCACAAGATCAAGCAACAAAGTGCACAATCAAGTTGAACGAATATGACAAGTGCATAAAAAAGTTACATTTGTTGGATTTTCTGTCTTTCATCAACCGGTTAGGCCCAGAGTGGACCAACAACCACCACTTACCATCCATCAAGGAAGCTTGTTATGACTCCATTGTGAATGAATCCTAAGTCAGCTGAATTTGGGTTGGGTTTCACCTTGGTAACGTGTACCTTGGATCAAAGGATAGGTAGATGGTAGGTAGGATAATAGGCATGGCTACATACCCTATAAAGGATAGGGTCCAGCTAGGGTTTTTTTTCAACTTTGTGATTTAGCTGAAGTGGCAATCATTCATAAGATGATTTAGCCAGATTTGGCTACAAACTAGATATGAAAGTAGAAAACAAAACCAGAATCCTTCTATAATATTCTTGGCTAACTATTGGGAACTTATGATTAAAATCTGGCGATTTGGATTTATTTTTTCCTTTGAAATCCAGCACATTTGGGTCATTTTTTCCATGAAAAATCCCTTGTGTAGGTCGAAGCCATATTTTTCAGGTTGAAATTTAGTGAAATTCTGCCAAAAAACAAAAATTGGGTCCAGCATGTAGTATCATAGGTGGCTACTACATGAAAGGAGGAAAGGAGCCACTCAAGGAATGGACAATGCTTTAAATAATATCCTTGTAACTTTGAAAATTCATCATGGGAGCACTATAATTTGGATTAATTAGTTTGTTCTTTGGAATAATTCTTTATAATTGTAAAGTTGTAATCACAAAAAATTCATGCAAATTCATGATTGTTTTGGAGAGTTTTTTTAGTACATTTAAATATTCACAAAAAAATGTCAATTCGATGAAAGCACACTACAATGATCCCCTTTATATAGTCACATTGTATTTGTTTTTTGGGTGGTGCATTTTTTAGTCTAAATCTTGTCAAAACTAAAAAGGAGTTTCACAATATTTTTGCATATTATAATAGAAGGCAATAGAATATAATAATAATTATTTATTTTATATTTATATTTTGATGGGTTGGAGTATATTTGGGCTTATTCACGATTGGGGTTCTAGAAAAAAGGAAAGAGGATTCAAAGACTTTTATGGGGCTACTTTTTGCAAATAACATTTACTTGAAACAAATTTAAGTAAGAAAATTCGAATAGTCCAATGTAAGATAATTCATGTGGTGGTGGTGAGTTTTCACATTCATACATAATTGTGTATGAATATTTTGGTTTATAACCAAAAATGCAGAAATTCCCAAAAAGTCTAAAAATGAATTTCAATGGACAATTAAACATATTTTTTGGCAAGATTTTTTCTTGCACATGTGACCTGCACCTCAAGCTAGACATTTTGAACCCATTGAACACAATTCTTTTGTTAAATGGTTTTTAAAAAAAGTCCTTTTCCTTGTAGCCCCTTTTTTCAAAATTTAAAGACTTTGAAATGTTTGTATAATTTGGTTTTTTATCAAGGTCATATAACAAACATATGCTTTTATAGAAAGGGGCATGTTTTATTGTACAAAAAGTTTGAAATCAATTGTATGATTTTATACATTCCTTTTAATTCCTTTAAAAAAAATGTGTAGTTTAAACATTTGACATAATTAGTTATAGGATTCAAAATGACATTTACATAGTATCCAAATTATTTTTAAAAATTTAACAAAACATCATTTTATCTATTGCCATATGTAACAATTCATTACAAGTATAATAATGTAAAATAAACAAAAATCCAAAGTTGTCCTTTGCAGTCTTTTAAATACAGGTCATTCATTTTTGGTACCCCAATCATGAATACACCCATTTGTATAAAAGATATACTTGTAACTATGTATTGAAAAATGTAAATAAACTCCAAAAATGATTGAAATGGTTTTAATTTTTATGACATAAATGTAACATCTATTTCACATATAATTTGACATAATTTGAATCATGTAAAATTTTTAATAATTTTCATTTGGCATATGGGGTTTTTTCAAGGTGTTGGTCATATAAATGTGTGAAATTGAAATTTTGACAAACAATCACTTTGAAATGGAAAGTAATAAACATTGTGAATTGGACCAATGCATAATATCCATTTCAAACACTTATTTGGATGATTAATGAAACCAAATGTTAATGTAGTTTGAAATGAAAAATAGGCTTTGTTATATACCATGTAAAAGTATTCATGTGGTTCTTTGAATTTAAATGATTCAATTTAATTTTTTTAAATAATATTAAACAACAATAATTTTGTGAAAATCAATTATAAGGCCCAAACACCCCAAATAAACACAAAATTAAATGCACCATGTTTTGGAAGTAATTATGTTATATATGTTATAATATTAATGCCAAAAAAATTTTAAATGTTCAAATGGCAGTAAAAAACATTTAGTGTGTTTTCATCCAATAGATTTTCTTTTTTACTCAAAAATCATTTTTGTTATCAAACATGCACCAAATATTTACAAATTTATTATCATTCTATTATGCTTCAAAAAAAAGGCTAGATATGTTGAACCATTCAAAATTCTTTTTACATGGACCCTATTGGACTTTTGTTTTCACAAGTCTTTCATGATTACAATAGTTTAAAGTTTGTTCACGATCAAGGTTTGAAAAACAGAATTTGTAAATTTGATTATAACGTACTTAACATCATGCAAACAGTTCAAAGGTTTGGGTTTCAATTTGCCTATGTGTACAAAAAATATTGTCCCACAAAGTTTTCTATGTATTTTTCAAACAAAATACCATATAATGCAATATTAGGTGATTTTTAATGAAAATTTGAAATTACAATAATGTAATATGCAACAAACACATCACAAAAGGGTGAAAATCCTTTAAGGTAGAAGTAAACACTATACCTCAAACCACAATGACAAAGGCCCTTAAAATTAGCTAGAATCCCTCTTTCCTATTAGTAGCAATAGACTTCAATATTCTTGTATAAAAAAGATAGAGAAAAGTACTTTGCAAGAGGAGAATTATGGGACTGAACAATGCCCTTGGCTATGTTCCCTATGAGAGGGTCTGAGCCATGCCTAACAACGTGAGCATTACCAACACTTACATCAAAGTTTATTGTTGCCTCTAGCATGTTTTCTACCATTATTATTCTCTTTTCCATGGTTGCAAATGTCTGTGTTACCTTTTCAGCCATCTCCTACACTACCATTTGTTGCATTTTCAACCATCTCCTGCACTACCCCAAAAAAATTCCTTGTGAATGATAACATCATTAAAAGATCCCCAAAGAAATATACATTGATGTTAACCAATTAGAAAATATTACACTTGTAATAATTTGCATCATAAATTTCAATACATCAATGAACCCAACAATTTTGGCTTCATCATCAATAGAGCATTGTGCTGCAACATTAAGCTTTACAAATCAGCATGCATCGTTTGTAATACATTGCTCTTGCTCCATGCGCACCAACACCTGTATAATACCATTCATCAAATTACATTAATGATTGGGCTAGCCATGACTTAAGGCACTTCTAATAGCCCACAATACAGAAAATAACAAATAATCCTAGTTTAAGCTACCAATGGTGAAAGCTTCCTTGATCATATTTCCATGTAATGAAACACTTCACAATGAAGTAATATGAAAGTCCTTGGTGACAATGGCAGCCCTAACACAAAATCACCTTCAAGAGAACCTACCTAAGTGACCCATAACATGCAACATAATGCATAATCCTATGAAACAAAACCCCACTTGCACCATGTAACTTGTTCTTGCTCTTCCTTATCAGATAGAACATTTTTTAAAGTAGCCATTTGTGCCTCCAACTTCTCCACCTATAGCAAGAACAACAAGAAAATTGTATTAATGCATAGATATGGACTATAATTATTGTTGATGCAGTTGTCAAAGTAGCTTGGAATTTTTTTTTTAATTTTGAGAAACATATGAACATTATGGGTTCATAATAGAACCTAAGCTAATAATTTTCCTTGTCAATGTAAAGGGCAACACTGTATCTTATTGAAAATTCATGTGTGTGGGTTCAAAAAAATAGATAGCAATAATGAAAATGAACTATTGATTGCAATGGCTTGAACACCCTTACAAGCAATGTTTGTGTGTAAACTCGCAACATACATAATCACTTTCAAAAGAAAGGTTGAATAGAGTTATTTCAATCTACAAAGTCTCATATAAGGAATGCATCAAGAGGAGAGAAAGCCAACAACAATCAAGCTCGATATTGTAGGGGAATAAAGAAGTCGAGAAAGATGTTCGAAGAAATAAATAGGGAAGAGTTAGTTACTTCACCAGAAAGCCTTCAAAAAAGTGATGTGGAAAGGTCTGATAGAGATAATGAAGAAAGAATGACAACTACAATTGAAAACCTAATGGAATAGTTTACAAATAATTTCAATCTTCTTCATTCCAAAGAAAGGAAAGGTCACAAATACAATGCAGTGCACAAGGAAGAGACCATGACAACTGGTGTTGTTTTAAATGTTTTAAGCGACAAGGAAACCAAAAATGCCAAATCATTTAGTGAAGAAGATGAAGAGATCTTTGTTGTGACAAAGAGGGACATCCATGAGTTTAAAGACAAATAAACAATGTATTGTATTTCTCAAAATTTGAGTTTTCGAGCATTGACATCTCAGAATTTTAATCGAAAGTGACAATCATGTGACAATACAAAAAAACAAGTTTTAGATAGTATCCTAGTAGCTATATACATATTCCATGTTACAATTTGGATAGTTCATTTTTTTTGCGATTTTCTTGATCATCATCACTTGAATGCGAGTTAGGGTTTATGCACGTTCCCCTATTGTCGATGCCGACTGTAGGTAGACTATTTTTGGGAACAAACTCTAAATAAAAATCCAGTGAACTACAAATGGAAAAAAAGATGTAATATTAAAATGTGGTAATCCAAATTTATTGGATAATTGAATTTGATGGAAATATTACTTTGGTGGATAGAATAGACCACATCCGAAAAAACAAAATTATGTTGTCACCATTCTTCCCAATAAGACATTTCAAAATATGCATGTTCTCAAATGATATTCATCACTAAATGGCAATTTTAAATTATGGAAATCGCACTAGGACATATAAATGTAAACAATATTTGTGCAAAGATTTCAATTGAATATGGGAATGAAATTTGCAATGAATTTTCGTGACAAGGACCAAAAATTCAAGAGCTTTGTCCTAAGATGAACCAAATAAGTTTATGGAAAAGATCATGCAAACAAAATACAAAAAATATTTAACCTTGATAATTCAAAATAAAGTTGAAGACAAAATCCAAGGAGCAGGAGAAAGAGCTGAAGAAATATCTAGTCCAAATTCTCAATTGCTTCATCATCAATGAATCTTAGTACTAAATTGCCATACTCCCTCTTGTTACTAGAAGATGGAAGCATGGAGTAGGCGGCCATTTGTTGAGCAATGCCTTCTACATCTTCAAATAATGATATGCAAGAAAAGGGACTAGGGAAAAAATCATTCCGAACATAAAATGGAACAGATGGAAATGGAAATGGTTGGGTATTTTTGTAAAACACACAAAACGTGAGTCTGAAGTGTGAAACCTGAAAAAAGATATAAGCAACTAAACAAACAACTGAAATACAATAAACTTAAACTTACTCACAATCAAGATTCACTTTTGATCTCTTTTTGGGTGGGGAATCTAAGGGGCCATAGGTAGACATTGCAGGATTGACCTAAGGCCCAGTTTCCTCCAAAAGGGGTTTGACGACCTCCTCATAAACATCATTGTTTAGTTGAAGAACAAGAACATGACGACCAAGAGATTGACAAGTGCAAATATAATTCCCTGTGAAGACAATGGGTAATCATATGAATGGGAGATTATAAAGAAAATAGAGTTGAAAACAAAGTTTGAAAGAGAATCAGAGAAACTACCTATGGAGGAGTTCATGCCAACAACCAAAGAACCTTTAGAAGAACACTCTTGGATTAAAACCCCCAATGTGGAAACATGGATTTCCTGTCTTTCTTTGAATGGAATTCCTTTAGAAGACTTTTGCATTGAATCAATGGTAGTCTTGTTGTACAAGATATCGTCTTCCACTAACAACAACCCAAGCCTCACCATGTCAAGGTGAATTTCTTAAAACTTGAAACCACCCACATGGTTGACAAGAAGAGTTGCCCAACTCAATTGAATCTACGGGTATAAAATTACCAACATGAGATATGGACAGTGAATGTTTTGAATCAACTGGACTTTGAAAAGCAAGCAAACAAAAGCTTACCATTTTCCCCCATAGTTCATTGCTCATTCGTGGTAAAGTGTTAATTACCACCCACTTCAACCAAATTTCATATCTATTTCCTTTTAAGTAGGATTTTATTTCCTTGAACACACAAGGATCATCATCATGGAAAAAAACAACTACATCATCGAGATGGAGGTATTTGTCCATACTCCATACACATAGTTTTCTATGTGTCAATTCCAAAAGGGGGATATTGGACGTGTGTTTGGATGTGAGAAGAACTGATAAATTGGATGGGACTTCTACAATGAGCAGAGTTGGCATCCCATATCCAAAATCTTGTACATTGACAATAATAAAAGTTGGCATCCACATCCAAAATCCACTACATTGGCAAAGATAGTGGTGGAGATCATGATGTAAACTTACATAGATGGGAAATTTAATTGAAAAATTCATTTAGAAAGTACCTTCGTAAGCAATGTATTCAACTCCTGGTATTGAGAAGGCTAGAGACTAAAGAATGCCTTTGCGCTCACAAGACTAGGCCATGAGAAATGAAATGCTGAAACTAACGGTTGAATCAAGAAGTTAGTGGAAAAATCAAGTGTTTCATGATTAAGACCTTGAAGTCCTCCAAGCTTACATCTAAGTTCATGTTATGGAAGCACCTTCAGGTTGTTGGTGTCATCACCTATGTGGCACCCTCCTCTCCATTGACCACTACTCAACGAAATCCTCGATATTTGGATTCTCACCAAACGGTCCGACTAATTGTTTCTTGGACTTTCATACTCTCTTTGCACTTTGACTATGCTTGACACCCCTTAAGCTCAAATCTATTGAAGTAGCTTTCTCCAAATTTGTTTCACCTACCTTTCCCTGAATTCATGTTTCAACTCAATGTTAGTGTCATAAGGGTAGTCCAAGTGCCAGCCATAGTATGGAAGGTGGGTGGGGCCCCAATCTTTGAAGAGGTCCCTCTTGAACATGCTGCTTTCAACTTTAGGATCACGCCAAATCTTCAAAAGCGGAGGAAGAGTCCGAATAGCCTGGTTGAGTAAGAGTACATGCAAAAAATACCTCTAGGCGCCAAGTGAACTCAATTTGGGAATTCAACAGCATAAACAATTGAGGGGAATAGAAGCACAAATTAAGTTTATTACTTGTAGACAACACATTTGAGTGCCTCTTCCCCACTAGTTTGTTGGTTCCACGTCTTGCTCTTGAGTATTGCACCTTTCTGTTCGAATTCATGGAAAAAGACTTTTTCCCACAATTAAAACATGCAGTGACTTATAAAATACTCAAGGCTCTATATTGTAACAAACTTGAAGACGGAAACCTCGAGGTCTGTCACTATGGTGTCAAAAAGTTTCCATGTTTTTAAGTCCAGCTATAGTGTAAGTAGAAAAGATCATCATTGAGCATCAAAGTCCATTGAGATGGACATAATGAAATAATCAAATTCAAAGAAATTTTCAATCGAAAGAGGTTCAATCATGGGTACTTGGTACCAAAAGGTCACCTTATGGAGCCATTTCTCAAAGATGGCATCCAACACATTATCCTTGTTGAGTCCCATCAGTATGTGCCAAAATACGATAATTATATAATGAAGACTCTTATCACGTACTTTTAGTTCCTTCATAACTCTAGGCTTAATGTTCCCACCTTTGTGGAGCTCTATCCTTTTGGCACCATCAAAAGTATCAAAGAAGACGATGTCAGATTTTGGACATTGTTCAAAAAATGCACCATGGCCTGTTCCACTAGTTTTTGTAGAAATTGTTTGACATCCATAATAAATAGTCCAAATATTCTCTTTTGTTCCTTCCTTCCAATGTTTTTTGGATTTTCCAATCTCATTGATTTATATGGTTAGTCCATTTCCAGTCTTTCACAACTACTATTTGTTTTGTTTTTTTAGATTATCAATGCGCCCTTTCCTAAGGAGGTAGAAGATAAAGAGGAAGATAGAGAGTTGCCAAATTCACGCATGGTTGTTGAAGCTAGTTTGGATGAGATTCCGCCAACTTTGGGTTTCGACTCTCAAATGCCTTAAGTGGAAAATGTGGAGTCTCCAAATTCACGCACAATTGTTGCAATAAACTTGGATGAAATTCCTTCCATTTCAATTGTCAACTCTTTAGTGCCTTATTCACCTATAGCGGAGGTGAGTCCATTTCATGTGATTTTTTATTTGAATGAAATTATGATCACCACACATTTCAATAAGGTTTTCACACCATCATTTTTTGTCCTAAATTGAAGGAATTCGTGGAAAAATGTCTTGTGTAATTCCAAGATTATACTTAATCTATAGCCCAATGTCACAATATCTATAATTATTTAGATCAAATTTGGCACAAAAAAAAATCTCTATACATGCTTCCAAAATGTTTGATCAAAAATTTGACATGTGAAATCCCCATTTCTTGATAGATAAACCTAACAAATCAATTTTCCACAAGAACCTTAACATTTTTTTTTCTATTTATCTTTATACTCATGCTAACAACACATTGCTTATAGAGTGATACACCATCAAAAGCATGTTCAATGGCCCATACAGTGCAATTTTTTTGGAGTTGTTTCATGACCATCATGAGGAGGATCAGTATTTGTTATGGTCTATTCTCCTTTATTTGGAAAATCTTCATTCGTCTAGATATGGTGTTCCCACCTTTGTTGAACACAATCCCTTTGGTAAGGTTAGATGTATTTGATCGAGATAATCCAAGATTTTCAAAAATGTTATTTGTGAAATATAATCGGACCTACCAACCCACTTTTTGTAACAGTGCGAAGTTGAAATTGAAACAAAAAGTACCTTATTAATTGTTCATCCTTAAATTTTTTCTATTTCAATATTTCAAAACTTTCCTTTTGATAAAATTTCTTTAAAATATTTAATTGTATTGCGTGAATCTTGCTTGTACTCTTTGTCTTAATGCATCTAGTTTTGGTTTGGTGGGCCTTGGGTTGAACTTCACACTCCTCTAACCATCTAGTGGCCATCAGGTGTTTTCCAACATCTACTTGGTGGTCATGAGATGTTCTCCCTTATCGACTTGGTGGCCACCATGTGTTCTCCCTCATCTACCTAGTGACCGTCAAGTCATGATATGTGTGTTTTAATCCATGTTTTCACCGAATTCTTAGTGAAAATTACCCTTCCATGTTTTGGATATCAACTTAATTGTTGTATATTTTGTGTTGGACTAACATTTCTTACGACAAGGATGGAGGCTTCTACTCATTCTTGAATTTATTTTTGTTCTAACCTTTTTTCTTTTTGGTAGGTGCATGATGTTTGTCTTCCTAATGCAAAGACACGAATTCGGACTTTTGACCACAATCTACCAAAACCAAAAAAAATCTTCATTCTCAATGTCAATGGTGTCCTTTGTTCCTTCCCAAAGTGTGCCCTTCTTCAAGGGGATTAACGAAAGACTGGGAAAAACTTAAATGTATCCAAGTTGGAAATTCATGCTAAAGTACATGATTTCCTTTCTCGAGCATTTGAACATTTTTACATTGGTATTTAGTTGTGTATGTTGTTAGAAGATGTCTTTGAAATTCTACCTTTATTGATGCCCAAAACTTTCATCTATCAATTTGTGTTTGTTTGGGGACGTGAGTAATGCACTGGAACAATGGGTCAACTCACATGCTAAGTTTATTACTATTTGAAAGACTTGGATCAAGTTCACCTTGCTTGTAGAGGTCCACCTTATGGGGACATGGATTAAATATTGCTCACTAATGATGAGCTTAACAAGGCCCTTCAAAATCCAAAATGGAACGGACTTTTCCTTGAGCCATTTAGAGGATGTGAATTATCCAAAAACAAGGTACAAATATGGTTAGACCTTGCATCTCAGTTGTGGCTAGTGTTAAAGGGTTTGCCTTTTGCAAAGACAGTTTACACCCATTTCATAGTCATTATGTAGTTCTTGAGGCTGCCATTGAGTTTTTGATATTCGTCTTATTATTTGTTCAAGCAATTTGAAGGAAGTTCAAGTGGGGATTTGGTGATATCGCAACTTCCTTTAGGTGATGTCTTAAGTAAACCCTAAACCTGTCCTTGTTTCAGTTATGTTTTCCATGTCTTTCATTTCATGTTCATTTAGTTATTTTTTTATTTTATAATTTTTCTGATGTTTGTAATTCTAGGGAAATTTCAATTATTCATTTTTGTTTGTAGTGGATTCCAATCTTTGTTTGCAAATTGTGCAAAGGCATTTGTAGTTCTAATCGGTAGAAAATCATGCTATTGATCGGGTTTTCTTTTTTTTTAAAACGAAGGATGTAGTTGCATATTTGACTTTTGGTCTAAAAGGTTAGACAATTCTTCAATTTTTTGTTGCTTGTAGAGTGGAATGTTAGTTTCAATAGCTCATATTCCGAATTCCTATATGGATGGCGAGATAGTTTTTGGTACTCAATGTATTTTTATGAAACCAATAAATTGATAATCATTGTTTTTCATGCATTTGAAGTTTACTTTGGTTGTCAGCTCATGTGGGTGGAATTCGTATTTCATATTTCATAAGAATAATTTCATAATTCTTCCTACTCAAGGTTACATGTTGAATGTATATGTCTTAATATGTTTCCAACTAGGGCTATTATACCCATTAGTGGCCACCAAATGATTTTATTTTTTAATAAATAACTCTTTTCATTTGCTTAGTGCATTGCAAGCTTTTTTATTCAATGGTCCACTAGTAGTTTATGAGATAGAATAACTTTGAGTATTATAAATTCTTTTGTTGATACTTTGCACAATTTAATGACATAAAATTTAGTAGATATTTCAAATTTTATTTTTTAATTTTGCCACTAAATTGTTTATTTGATGATGTTATGCAATGTTTTAGTTTTGCATAGGCCTCTTTTTATGGTCTTTTAGTTCTTAAATTCTGGTGGCCACTAGGTTTATCATTGTCATGAATGTTAATGGCTCTCATGGTGAAAAAAATTTCTTATGCAAATTTGTCATTTCAACATTTTGTTTGGTGCCCACTAGGTTGAAAATGTTATTCTATTTATCTTTAAATTCTCAAAATTCATTGTTTTTATTTTTGAACTTTTTCAAAGTTCAAAATTAATTTAATATGTGTTAAACCCTAAGGATGAGCAAGGAGGTACCTACACTTCCTCCAATTCTTACCAAAACTTCAACATTTTAATCTCAAATTCAGAATGCACTATAACAATAGGGGGCTATTTTGCAATCCACATATCATTGCAAACAACAAAGAAAGAAGTTTCCGAAAGCCCACCTTTGCGAACCATAATTCCTTGCAAACTCTTAAGCTTTTGCGATACCATAACATTCGCACCCGTATAATCGCAAGTCCTTCACAACTCCCGAACTTGATACAATCGCAAAACTTTTCCGATTATAACTGCTTCTATATATTGTTTGCGATTAACATTACATTGGAAACTATTTGCAACAAACCCATCACCACAACGACTTAGTGAATCGACTCAAAAGTCTATCGGTTTCCGATATAAAATCTATCGCAAACCTTTAGTAGTATTTTGAGAATCCCAACAAGTTTGCGTTAGATCTTATATCGGAAACCGATAGGCTTTTAAGATCTAACGCAAACTTTTTGGGATTCTTAGAATGTCGCTAAAAGTTTGCGAAATCGTAGATTTTGCAAACCTGTTCTGGAATGATTTTACCCGTAAGAGTGTAGTCATGTCTGTGACATGGTATTATTAGTCTTTTGGCTTTTGCAATGTTGCGAAGAATTATGACTCGCAAATGGTTTTGAGATCCACTGTGTATCGCAAGAGCATGGCACTGTATTCTTATTTTGGAAGCAGGGTTTATATTCATTTGGAGTCACTTTGGGCCGCAAAAAAAAAA
>Ga0116227_10010048_pt1 | contig 16785 bp, 17 predicted proteins | sample S1TSphgellanicum_FD_89693 | JGI IMG/M metagenome (GOLD analysis project Ga0116227, IMG submission 89693) | Host-associated microbial communities from peat moss isolated from Minnesota, USA - S1T2_Fb - Sphagnum magellanicum MG | ecosystem: Host-associated > Plants > Peat moss > Unclassified...
GGAAGGCGAAAGGTTTTTTGATTTGGTGAGATGGGGAGCTGCAGACCAGGTATTAAATACAGAATACTTTTCCAAAGAGAAAACCTTGAGGACCTATCTCCAAAACGCAAGGTTCGTAAAAGGAAGGGATGAATACTTCCCTATACCACAGCCACAGATTAATTTTTCTGGAGGATTATATAAGCAGAACCCGGGATATTAGGCGATACGGACAACAGAGCATCCGTGGGAACCCGGAGTTCAATGCTTTGCAGAAGATGATCGGAGCTAACCGAGAAACCGAGTCCAGCCTCCGCATGCTGGATGATTGACATGAAGTCAATGGAAGCATGGTATAATACCATCCGTAAGATGGCAGACCATCAAATATCAATCTATGAGAACCCCGGGTAGATAACAGGGCTTTTAGCAAGAAACCCAAGTGCTGTGCAGTTAAATGGATGAAACTGCACAGCCTTATTTCAAAAAAATGATTATGGAGACTAAACTATTTAGAGGATTAAGGTTTTGTGCGGGGCTAATATTCATTCTGACCATTTCATTCTCCACTTATGCCCAGCAATGGAGCTTTGATGGGGAAAAGCCATTAGTTGCTGCTCAGGGCATGGGTACGTTGGAGCTTAGAAATGTAAGAGGAAAGTTGGAATTGAGCCCAGGGATTTTAGGTATGGCAGTAAGAACAGATGGTTATAGTACCTCGCTAAAATCAAGCATATCTAGACCATTTACAGGTATTTCTGGTTGGTTTGCCTTAGAATCATTTCCTACAGATACGGCGGCTTTCTTTGCTTTTAAAGATACGATTTCAAGGCTTTCTCTTTCAGTTTGCGTAGACAGGTTCGGGGAAATTATTTTGGGTAAAGGAAATGCTCAGAAATTTTCTTATACCCCCACAGGCCACTTTGTTGCTAAGTTTACATGGCTTCAACTCATTTTGCTTAGAAATCAAAACGAAACTGGACTTTGGGTAAACGGCATGGAAATTTTAAACAAAAAGCAAATGCCTGATTCTCCCCAAGTGCCTTCAGAATTGCTGTTAGGTACCGATTATAGGATAAAGACACTTGGAAAAATGGATTTGTCTGCCATTAATGGATTAATAGACGAATTTAAGTTTTTGCATGGTGATGATGACCTAAAAAAACTGATAAAGGAATATGTCTCCTTAGGGAAAAAGAATCCTAAGCTTGCCATACCCAAAAGTCGGTTTATAGATGATTTCAGTAGACCAAAATATCACCTTCTCCCTGCTGCCAATTGGACAAATGAGACACATGGCCTCATTTACTACAAAGGTAAATACCATATCTTTAACCAAAAAAATGCTTCTAATCTTGCATTAAGCCAAATAAACTGGGGACATTTCAGTAGCGCGGATTTGATTGACTGGACGGAGCATAAGCCTGTTCTCAGCCCGGAAAAAGGCTACGACGAGAATGGGATTTGGTCGGGCCACGTGGTAATTGATGAGGCAGGAATTCCAATGATCAGCTATACCGCAGGTGGTAAGAAAATGGGGGTAGCATTGGCTTTTCCAAGGGATTCCAGTTTATCCGAATGGATAAAATATGATAAAAATCCGGTGATCCCCGGCCAGCCTGAAGGTTTTTCCAGAACTGATCTGCGGGATACCTATATATTCAAAGAGGCGGACAGGTGGTATATGGTAGTGGGTTATGGAATCGAAAAAGCGGGACAAGAGCGCGGGGCTTTGCTTCTTTACAGCTCTTCGGACCTTAAAAACTGGAAGTTCCTGCATACCCTGTTTGAGGGAAACCCTAGTGTAGACCATTCAGGGGTTTTCTGGGAAATGCCTGTATTCAGAAAAATAGGAGATAAGTACCTCCTTTTGGTAAACAGGGTTCCCCATCAGGGTATCCCGGCGAGGGCGCTTTATTGGGTAGGTGAGTTTACTCATGAACGTTTTGTTCCTGACAGCCCTTTGCCAAAAAATCTTGAGGTCATAAATAGATTACTCTCTCCATCTGTTGCTCAAGATAAAGATGGCCAGCTTACTGCAATTGCAATTATACCAGATGAGGTGAGTGGTGATGCTGGATATCAAAAAGGCTGGTCGCATCTTTACAGTATTCCACGAATCTGGAATTTATCCTCAGGGGTGCTCCACCAATTGCCACATCCGGCTTTGAGTGCGCTTAGGAACGGAGCGGGTGATCGTTTCGATGAGCAAATTTCTTCCAATCAGCCTAAGAAAGTCTATGCTGGCCAGCAATATGAATTGCTGGCAGAAATTACTGCAGACAAGACAAGTAAATTTGGTTTTATTCTCCACAGTAATCCTGACGGTTCTGAGTTTTCCAAAATTTATTACGATGCCGAGTCAAAACAGATGGTGGTAGATCAAACCCGTTCCAGTAAGAAAAAAGGGATTCCACTAACAATTAAAAAAGATAGCCTGAGCCTTGATTTGGATAAACCTGTAAAACTCCATCTTTTTGTAGATGGATCAGTTGTAGAGCTCTTCATAAATAATGAACACGCATTGACTACAAGAATATTTCCGCTTAGTAAGCAAAGTGATGTAGCAGAGGTCTTTTCCCAAGGGGGAAACATCAAAATTAAAGGAACAGTATGGAAACTGAATCCTGCAAAGATGGATACTGATTTTTAAATGGTTTTTGGGCTATTACTAATAATTAAATGACTAACCAAATGAAAAGAATATTCAAAACTAAATCGATACTGCTAATCATAAGTTCGCTGTTTCTTTTGGGCAATGTCTTTGCCCAAAAGGACAGCTCAGCACTTTATCATGAGCCCTACCGTTCACAATTTCACTTTAGTCCTAAAAAAGGATGGATCGGCGACCCCTGTGGATTTATTTACTATGAGAATAAATACCAGATGTTTTGGTGGGGGAAGGTAATCTCCGATGATCTTGTTCACTACAAGGAAGTCTCTCCCAAGGTGATGAAGGGGGATAATGGAGGTATTGGTTATTTTACCGGTTCTGCCCTAATTGATAAACGAAATTCGGCTGGGTTTGGTAAAAACACTTATATTGCGGCGTACACCATATTTAACAAGGAGACCAAAAACCAGTCGCAAGGGATCTCTTACAGTCGCGATGGGGAAACTTTTGAATATTATAAAGGAAATCCCGTTATAGACATTGGAAGTACCGAGTTTCGTGATCCTACTGTATTCTGGCACGCCCCTAGTAAAAAATGGATCATGGTCGTTGCAATGGCACTGGAGAAAAAAATCAAATTCTATGGATCAAAGGATTTAAAGTCCTGGAGCTGGCTCAGCGATTTTGGTCCTGCTGGTGCACAGGAAAGAGCCTGGGAATGCCCTGATCTTTTCCAACTGAGGGTAGATGGAAATGAGAAGGATAAGCGTTGGGTTATGGTCGTATCAATCGATTGGGCACATGAACAATATTTCATTGGAGATTTCGACGGAAAAACATTTGTTTTGGGAAAAGATCAACCAAAGGAGCCCTTATATGTGGACAAAGGCCTGGACTTTTATGCCTCACGCACCTTCCAGGACTACGATGGGAAATTGAAGTCAAAAACCTCCATTGGATGGGTAGCCACCTGGGATTATGCACAGACCGCCCCCTCAACATATGGCAAAGGTTTTTGGTCTATTCCCAGGGATTTAGAGTTGAAGAAATTTCCTGAGGGCTTGCGCCTCACGCAGAGCCCGATTAAGGCGCTTAGTTCCCTAAGAGGTGAGACTGTGAGTTCTTCCTATCAAATCGAAGCAGGATCAGCTAAGTTGAAATCTTTCCAGCCGCAAGAAAATGTTTACGAACTAGACGCTGTCTTTGATACCAGTGTGCCAAACGTTTTTGGATTTAATCTCTGTGTAGGAGAGGGCCGGAAGGTAGCAGTAACCTATGACACGCAAACAGCCATGTTGACTATCGATAGAACTAATTGCTCGAAAGAAAAAATTGAAAAATTTGCAAGATCGACCTCAGCTAAAGTATTGCCAAAGAATGGGCAGCTTCACATGCGTTTTTTTGTAGATAAGTCAAGTGTTGAACTCTTCACAGGTGATGGCAAAGATGTATTTACCCTGTTAACTTACCCTGCCGAGTCCCAGACAGGAATTGAAACTTTTGCAAAAAATGATGGAACAAAATTGTCATTCAAAGCCTGGAGATTAAACTCAATATGGAAATAATATTGGCTGCTATTATTTGGGATCTCTGCAAATTTAAAAGGCCTGTTGAATAGAGTTTGAAAATCTTACTTCTGAAAGTAGGTCTTCTGCAATGCAAATGGACAACCGACAGGTTTATGGATTTATCGGCTCAAATGATTGATTGAGGAAGGTAGTAGGTGATGGATTAAATTTAATTTAGTTAAGCTAAAAATCGGCCCGTACTAAGTTATATTCTAACATACCAAAACAAGGTATGGAAACTTGGAACTTCGTCCGATAGTTGTTGTGATGAAGTTATGAGTTTTAGATTTGTTCTATGGAGGGTTGTAGCTTGAAAAGATAGAAGTTCCATAAATCAAGGGTAAAGGAGCGAACAAAAAAAATATTGCGAAAGCATAATGTAATAGGGCTGGGGTATAGTAAACTTTATAAATAAGATAATTGATATGAAAAATAACTTTATAAAAGGAGCCATTTATGGGGCAGTTGCACTATTTGGACTTAATCAATCTGACGCTATGGCGCAGCAAACAACAAATCAGGTAATGGAAAAATACCGGCCAGACTTCCACTTTACACCAAAGGCGCATTGGATGAATGATCCCAATGGCATGGTTTATTATAATGGTACCTATCATCTTTTTTATCAATATCACCCAGGAGGAACCACATGGGGGCCTATGCATTGGGGACATGCTGTGAGTGGCGACCTCTTCAATTGGCAGGAAAAACCCATCGCCTTGTATCCCGATAGTTTAGGTACGATTTTTTCCGGAAGCGCAGTGATCGATAAGGACAATACAGCTGGTTTTGGGAAAAATGCCATGGTCGCTATTTTTACCCACCACAACCAGAAGATTGAAGAGGCTAAGACAGGCCTTCATCAATATCAGAGTATCGCATATAGTAATGACGAGGGGAATACATGGACTAAATATAAGGGAAATCCAGTATTGCCAAACCCAGGTGTCACCGATTTTAGAGATCCTAAAGTAATGTGGTTTGAACAGGGCAAAAAATGGATCATGACCCTGGCAACAAAAGACAGAATCACTTTTTACTCATCGCCAAACCTGAAACAATGGACAAAGGAGAGCGATTTTGGTGCCACGCAGGGTGCGCATGGGGGAGTATGGGAATGTCCTGACCTTTTTACGCTTACAGTTAATGGAAAAAAGGTTTGGGTCCTGCTTGTCAGCATCAATCCTGGAGGACCAAATGGAGGCTCGGCAACCCAGTACTTTACAGGGAGTTTTAACGGACATGAGTTTGTGGCCGATTCTAAGGAAGAGAAGTGGATTGATTATGGTACTGATAATTATGCAGGGGTAACCTGGTCGAACACAGGGGATAGAAGAATTTTTCTTGGATGGATGAATAACTGGTTGTATGCCAATCAGGTACCTACGGCGGCTTGGAGAGGGGCAACCACAGTGCCAAGAGAGCTAAGTCTTTCAGAGCAGAATGGCCGCATGATAATCAGCAGCTTACCTGTTAAGGAGCTCTCTGCTTTTTTGGAAAAACCCTTAACGCTTTCATTTGGATCAGGTTCCTCTCAAACTAGAAAAACTGCTAAAATCCCTTCAGGAAAGCCCTTTGAGCTGAGGTTGGAAACTAAGGATTTATCATCCTTCTCTATCAGTCTACTTAGTAGTGGCTCCGACAAAGTCATTTTTGGATACGATAAAGCACATAACAGGTTCTTCATTGACAGGCGAAATGCCGGTGATGTCAGCTTCAATAAAGAATTTTCCGCAGTGCATTACGGCCCTCGAATCAGTAAATCTAACACCATTTCAATGAAAGTTCTGATTGATGCGGCCTCAATTGAGGTGTTTGCAGACAATGGAACTTGTGTTATGACCGATATATTTTTTCCGAAAAAGCCAATCAATTCACTTGAAGTTTTAACGAATAAGGGTTCTGGCTTGAAGGCACTAAAATATCTACCGTTAAAACGGATGAACTAACCTTGTTTTACCGTTTTTAGAGAGTTCCAATTTGCCTGATGGGGCAGACTGCGCTCGACGTGCAGTCTGCCCTAACATTAGGCGAACTTTTAGGGTATTTTTAGACCAATGACTTATGTGAAAATTTGATTTATGACTCCGAATGTGTGAAATTTAATTACCCTGCTTTTTTTTCCGAGCTAATCTACCAAACAGATATCGAAGAAGAAGAAGAAGAAGAAGAGGCACGATAATTAAACACTAGATTGCATACTACCAGTTTTCCTAATGGCAGAATAAATAATCTAATGAATCGATGTTAAGGAAAATATAGCCATTGTACAAGGGCCACCACCGTTAAATGCTAAATAGGTCTAAGCATCATTAATAATAAATGCAATGTCTTTACCGATTAAAAACGTCTTTTATACCTATAGCTCCTCTTCCAAACCTTATACCAATGTGCGTTATGTGGATACCGCCGATGTGGTGTTGCATTGTTAAATACAATCGCCACCAGAAGCAGAATCAATACCCCAGTTAATACGGGACTAAAAACATACATGAATCCAAGGGCATGAATCTTTTCAGAGCCAGTATTTGCAATCAACGCAGTGGCGCCACCAGGAGGGTGTAACGTTTTAGACATTTGCATCGCTACAATTGACAAAGAAACAGATAGCGCGGAACTTAACCACAGCTCATTTGGTATAAGTTTATAGATGCACACTCCCACAAATGCACTAATAACGTGACCTCCTATAATGTTCCTGGGCTGTGCTAATGGGCTGTTTATTATGCCATATATGAGTACTGAGCTAGCGCCAAAGGAACCTATGATAAATAGGTTGTCATATGCTGTGAAATACTCACTATGGATTAAGCCTATAAGTGCAATGCCTACAAAAGAACCTATAAAAGTCCAAAAATGCTCCTTAAAATCGATTAGTGTTTCTTTGTACAGGATGTATCTGGCAGTTCGGTATCGGCGTCTAAATCGTTGCTGCATGCTAAGATTGTGCTTGAAAATAAGTTGTGAACATATAGAGGTCATGATAGGTTAGCACGGGTTCCGCCAGTGTACGCCTAAAAGATCCAACAGGTATTTTCATTTCAGATTAATTGCCCCTGTATGTACTATAACCATATGGAGACAAGGTAATTGGAACATGATAGTGTTTGTCATCTTTGATTTGGAAAACCACTTCGATGAAAGGATAAAAACTGTTTGTGTTTTTATTTTTGAAGTAATCTGCTATCAAAAACGTTAACCTGTATATTCCTTTTTCGGTTTTAGTTTCTTCCAAAAAATTACCAATCCTACCATTTTGGTCTGTCTTCTGCTGGTCTATTGAGGTCCACATTTTAGTGGTTTCATTTAATTTGTCCAGTTTAACTTCCATATTTTGTGCCGGAAGTCCGGTAGAGATATCCAGTATGTGGCTCGACAGGCGATATTTGGGTGCTTGCGCATAGGCTAAGCTTATGGATAAACTGAGTAGCACACCTAAAATTAATTTTTTCATATGTTTATTTTATTAGTTGGTGATTGATAGAATTTAGAATTATTTATCTGGCTATAATGTCAGCTTGTGGAATACTGGCTGATCTTCCTATAAGATCGTCATTTTCCGGGCTTCCTCCGCCTGCTATACCGATTGCACCAATTACTTTGCCATTATGATAAAGTGGAACTCCACCGCCCAACAATAGGAGTTCTGGTAAATTAGCCAGGTTTTCTGTATCTGGGCTGCACCTTGCATTTCTGGCTAAAATTAGCGTTGCAGTTTTTGTTGATGCCGCTGTAAATGCTTTGCGTCTTGCAGCTTCGGTATTGTGGATTCCAACTCTGTCACCACGGGTAAGAACAATGATTTGTCCGCCTGCATCCAATACAGCAACTGAAACATCCTTGCCTAATACGGAAGCTTTTGTCCTGGCCAAATCAGTAAGCTGAAGGGCTGTCTGCAATGTTATTTGCTCAGTTTTTATAAGAGAGGATGAACCATCGCTTATTTTTCTATTTGCTTCTGTTTGATTGGTCTGTCCATAGGTCCTAAACACTACAAAAGAGAGTAAAACTATATATATACTTGATTTCATAAGAATCTTTTTTACAAAGATAGCTTGATGTTGATCTTTAAAATGTTGATCCAAGTCAACGTTTTTAGAGCTTGGCCTTGATCCTGCTCAAAGTAGAAGGAGACATACCAAGATACGAAGCTGCCATTTTATTGGAAATTCTAAGTAAAAAGCTAGGTTGATGGGTTTTTATCCAAATTACTTTTTCCATCGCACTAAATCCTTGAAAGCCATATATTCTTTTCTGGGCTATAATAAATCCTTTTTCCAGTATTTTTCGATATACAAGTGCAAATTCTGGAATTTGATCGACCAGAAAATAAAAGTCCGTTCTGCTGATTGTTAATAGTTCTGATTTTTCAATGGTTCGCAGATATTCAAATGCAGGTTTTTGGTCAATTAAGCTAGGCAAGGCGGTACCGAATTCGCCCTGAAATGCAAAATAACGGGTACTTTCTGATCCCTCACTATTTATCGTATAAATCCTGACCCCTCCCTTGTTTACAAAGTAATGGTTTTTGCAAACTTCATCGTAATCTACCAATATCTGGTTGCGACCGGTTTTAATCAAAGTGAACTTACTAAAGATAATACCCAGTCTCAACTGATCAATATCCGTTATGCTTTTAATGTAATGTTCTAAAAGTTTAAACATTTGGGTTTGCTAAAAAAATCAAGTTAAATGTAAAGAAATAATCTGTACATATTTTTTTAAAACGGTATCCTATAATCGCTTTGTTGAACTTAGCCAAAGTGTGATCATGCCACTGACTATTTTCTTAAAAACCTGTTGCGCAGGTTCATGTACAGGAATTTCCTTCGGAGACTCCACGCCGATAAGAATATGCAAAAACAAGCGTATAAAGGCCAACAAGCAATATCAGCAATATACACTACATAGTCAATTTTCGTTTGTTAGCAAGTTCCAAAAACTGATTTTCCTCCTAGTCAAAAAGCCAAGTTTTGAATACAATGATACAGCTCCAATATTTTTATCTGCAACATGCAAATATGGAATTTTGTCTTCGTTGAATACTTTATTACTTACATAAGTTATCAATTGCTTGGCGTAGCCTTTCCCAGTATGTTCAGGGTGCGTTACTATGGCGCTTAATTCGGTGAATTTGTTCATTTTCATTCGCTCTCCTGTAACGGCAACTAATTTATTGTCCTTATAAATGCCATAATAGCTACCCAGGTCGGGTGTCCTATCTTTGAAATAACCTGGTTGAACCAGATTAACTAGGGCAAATAAGTCAGCCTTTTGATACTCTGTTTGAAGTTGAATTATATGTTCATCTATTTCGATGTCAATTTGTTTATCAAGAACCATCTGATTACAAACTAATTCACTGTTGAGCCGAACTTTTTCATTGATTTTTGGTTGAATGCCGACTATAAAAAAGTTGTTCGTTAACGTAGCATATAAACTAATCCCGGTTTCTGTTCTACCAGGATTTACCAAGCCACCGAAAGGACAATAATCAGGTTGATAAAATTTAACATCGCCATAATCAATAGCGAAATCTTTATGGGTTTCGCTCAAAGAATGCCAAGTCGGGTTATCTAATTTATTTATTTCCATTTTTTTAATATCTAAATATGTTCTCTGCTATGTTTTGAAGCTTAGTCTTTCCGGGACTGGTGCTCTTGGCAGGACTTAAATAACTTTTCTCATTCTAACTAATTCCAATTTTTCGCCATCAGATAGTGGCTCGACTATATTCCGTATTTCCAAAAAGCCCATCGCTTTATAAAGTGGAACGCCAGGCAAGGTAGCACCAAGCTCGATGGTTGAAAATCCATGTTCTTTCGCCTTGATCTCGCAAAGTTCCATAATTTGTCTTCCAATGCCTCTTCTCGCGTAATCTGGATGAACAAAAAAAGCCCTAATTCTTGCAGCATCGGTCTTGGGGTCTAGTAAGGGGTCTTCCAATTCCTTATGTTGATCACCTCCATATAACGTGTTTCGCATGCTCCATCCACCACACCCGGTAATTACCCCATCGGTTTCCACAATATAATAAGTGCCATCCCTGATCAGCTGTGTATCGATTCCAAAGATATATTTGAGGGCACTCTCAATTTGGCTTGACGTGTAGTGTTCTTTACTTAAGCCCCTTACTGAAAGATCTAAAAGTCTTTTTAATTCCGGGATGTCCTGAAATGTAGCTAAGCGTATCATAACAATTTGTTCAATAATTTTCTGGTTGATAATTTTGTGTCCTTACTTTTTTTGAAGTGCAGTATTTTTATTGAAGATCTCAATTATTGAGTTCATGTGCAGGGCAATTTTTTTAATGTCTGTAGATGGCAAGTCCTTTAATAGGTCTTCAAATTGTCTGTCTGCTAAAGTATTGAGCACATTCAGCTCGCTCAATCCTTTGCCTGTCAAAGATATTTGGCTTGATCTGGAGTCTTTTGCAGATTTTGTTTTGATAATCAGTTTATTTTTTTCAAATTTTTTTAATACCCGGCTTAAGTAACTCTTATCAATGAGTAAAGCATCTATAATCTCAGAGGTATCTATTTTACCCACTGGGGATATTTCAAAAAGTATCCTCGCTTCCGTTAAAGTGTATGCTGTATCAAGGTATCCTTTATCCAATAGCCCAATTATATTGGTATAGTAGCGATTGAATGAACGGATGTTGCTAATAACTGATTTCTCCATTTTTATTAGGGTTGATTATATTTTTGACAGCTTCCAAGGTAGAAATAATAGTTGACTATGTCAACTATTATTTCACTTTCACATCTTTTCATATTTAGCAAGAAGCTTCTTCTATGTGTGGTATTGCCGTGTATTTTTCCCGGATTAATGCAATGTCAGCACTTATTTTCGATTCTGTGATTGGATTAGCTTTAGCATGTTGGGCAATAAATTTCTCCATTAACGGAGCCATATCTTCACTCACTTTCTTATTCAGCACCTTAGCGTATAATTGTGTGGTACGTATATTGGTACGCCCCATCATTTTAGATGCGCTTTCGATAGGTACACCGTTCAATAAAGTAACAGCTGTACTGAAAGTCCGTTTGGCTATCCGGTTACCCAATGTTTTATTAACCCCTTAAAGCGCCGCAATTTCTACCAAATATTCGTTCATCTTTTGGTTGCTAGAGATTGGCAAAGCCTTGTTGTTATGGAGGCAATAAGGATGATCTTTATACTTATCAAGTATGCCTGCCGCTATTGGAAGTAAGGGTATTGCCACCCTTGTATCTGTTTTTTTTCTGTAGGTAAATATCCACCGTTCGCCGTCAACCCCAATACTTACGTCGGCTAGTTTAAGTTTTTGAACATCAGCATAGGAAAGTCCTGCGGTTAACAGCTCTTCTATTGTTTTTCGCCTAAGAAGTGGTGCTGGCCAGTAAGTAACCCCTTGCGATTAACCACCCGGTGGGCAGGCAAATTTCGAGCAATTATATGGGAAGGGTTCCTAGCGACACCTACCATTCTGGAAGACTTTTTCGAACCAATTGTTTTTGCAATGGCAAGATAGTTAGTTAACCGGCCCAAGGGTATCCGATTTACAATTCATAAACGACTGAAAACATCACTTGGATCTATCAAGTCAGGCTTAAGCCAAAATTTAAGTGATAAAAAAGATAGTTGTTATTTATACCTTTACCTAATGAGTTTATCTCATACGTTATGAGTAAATGTAAAATCTCTCAATGATCTATAATTTTCATATTTTTAGAAAAATATCCGCGTGCACCAGTTGGATATATACAACAGAAATTGGCGTATATGTAGCATTGAGTTGCACATATATATAAGTTGTAAGCAATTTTAACGAACTATGCGAATACAGACAATTCTCATATTGACATTTCTAAATTTGAATTCTTTTAGTCAAGAATTTAATATTTCACCGACCGAACTAGATAGTCTGTATGTTAAGGCATTAAATAATAAATACGACCAAATTCTATCAAGTGGCTGGAAATATGTTGAATTGAACGAATATGGAAATAGAATAAAAAATCTTAACGTTTCTGACCGTTACAAATTTTTAACAAACGAAGAACTAATTAAACTGTCCTTAAAAAGGAATGAAAATATATCAGTTATAAGGTTGACACATAATATTATTTCTAAAGACACCATTGACATAAATTTTGGAACTGTTACAGTGAATGCTAAACGACAAATTCACTTTAATCACGGTTTAAGATTTAGAAAAGCCAATTTTGCCATCGACTGTGGAGGAACAAATGGTTATCGACCAGATATGCGTTTTGTTTTTAATGAAGAAAAGAAGAATTGGGAACTTATTACAAATCAATTTAACGAAAAGAACGAATAACAAAACTGCTTACAACAGCAAATTTGTACAAAAATGGCTGACAGTGGTTTACGTTAATTCATCAGTTATTTATTTAATTTAGTGCTGGCTGACAATGGTTCTGCAAGCAATGCCATTTCTGCACAAATTTTCAAAACGTTATAGGGCATTTTAAAGACGACACATTGACAAGAATAACGACCATATTAATCGGATTGACTCTTTTAACTTCTTGTGACTGTTATCAGCGAGTTGCAGGGACAGTAATTGACAAAGAAACTGGTAAACCCTTACGAGGCGTGACAGTTTATAATAAGAATAAGGAATGGAGCAAAACGACAACGGACACAACAGGACATTTTGAATTATCGAATGTTTCAGGTGGTTTTCGTTGCCCTCCTATGACTGTTATCGCTGACTTTAAAAACTATGACAAAGTAGAAATTAAAGTTCCGGCTGGTGAACAGAAAACAATTAAAATGCAAAGACTGGCACTTCAATCAAAAACGACAATTCAATTAATACAAGGACTTTGGTTTCACGACCAAGACAGTTTAGCTTCATTGACGATAAATAATTATCAGTGGACTTTTAAATACAACGGTGAGCAAACTAACTCTGACGCCAATTATTCAATTTCTATCACAAACAGATTACCCGAATTTGTAAAGGAAACAGAGAATGCAGAATTCCTTATTTTGACTAGCAAGAGCGACACATTGAAATATGAAATATTGGGACTTACAGACAGCACTTTCAGTATGATGTATTTTCCAGCAGGTAAAATTCATTTATACAAGAGACAGAAATGAAAAAAACGCCCTATAACAGTACCTACCCAAAAGTGGCGGTTCAGTGGTTAAATCAAGCTTTGTGCTTTTATCAAAGTTTCTGCTTGGTTGACTGTGAAGTGCTTAGAAATCGCCACCTTCGGGTAGTTACAAACCGTTATAGGGCATTTTAAAAAAGACGACAGTGAGACAACTAATTTACATATTGACAATTTTCATAACGATAACGAGTTGTAACAATGTTGGACAAAATAAAGAACTATCCAAACTTGACAGTATAACAGTAAATCAAAATAGTTCGACCAATAGTCTGGAAGACAATTCTGAAATTGTTGAAATAAATTGTGACTCCATTTACAAGGACAAAGGAATTTCAATAAAATTAATTCCACTTGACACGAATAATATTAACGAACCAGAATACAGGTTTGTATTTATTGTCATCAAACAAAAAAACGGACAAAGTTCTGAAATCTTTCGGGACACAATTGAAAGCACAGTTCAGGAGTTTAAGTTTGTTGACTTTAACAATGATAATATCAAAGACATACTTATTCAAAACATCTCTGACGTAAGGAGCAATTGGACATACAACTTATATATTGTTGATAAAAACTTAGGCTTCATAAAAAAAATAAGAGGATTTGAAGAAATCAAAAACCCGAACTATCTACCAAAATATGACCTTGTTGACAATATGGTTATGTCAGGTCGAAATTGGACAAGCTTTTACAAAATTGTAGGCGACAGCATTAAAGATTATAAAATTGTAATTTATGAAGGAGAAGACGAAAACGGAAAAGTTACTTATGACAAAGACTACAAAAAAGCGATTAAGACAATATTAACGAAATGAGAAAAACGCCCTATAACAGGCGTTTGGCAAAAGTGGCGGTTCAATGCTCCGCAGACAGTTTTGTGGTTAATCAAAGTTTGGTTCTCCGCATCAACATTTGTGGTGAAAATCGCCACCTTCGCCAAGCGCTAAACCGTTATAGGCTATTTTAAACCGACCCAATGAAAAAACAGTTAACTACATTATTTTTATTTTTAGTTGTTCTGAACGTTTTCGGACAGAATGCAGAGGAATTAAACCAACAAGCAAAGAAATTTTTAGAAACTCAACAGTTTGACAAAGCTGTTCCGTTACTCAAAAAATCAGCAGAATTAGGAAATGCCGAAGCACAATATAATATAGGCTATTGCTATCAAGCAGGAGTTGAAGTTGAAAAAAATCAGAAAATAGCAATTGAATGGTATCTAAAATCTGCCGACCAAGGGTTTAATGACGCATTGTATCAATTGATGATGGCTTATGGCAATGGAGACGGTGTTGAACAAGACCCTAAAAAAGCATTTGAATACGCTCTAAAATGTGCTGAAAACAACGATGGAACTTGTATGTGGAATGTTGTTAACTGTTACTACACAGGAATGGGAGTTGACAAAAGCATTGACAAAATGCTTGAGTGGGCTACACGACTTGGAAAATTAGACAATCCAGAAAACTTACCTAAAAGCGGTTATATTACATCTTCACGACTACAACTTGCTAATATGTATCGTGACGGAAAAGACATTAAACAGGATTATTTTAAAAGCTATTTGTGGTTTTTAATTTACAATGAATTTAAAGTTGATTTTTCCATTTCACAACAGCAACAAGTTGTAAAAGACATTCAAGATTTAGAAACCAAATTAACAAGTGAGCAAAAAGCAAATGGACAAAAAGAAGCGGAGAAGTTATTAGGACGACCATTAAAGAACATAGGGAACTTATACAAGACAGAAATATAAAAAACAGCCTATAACAACAAGTTTGTACAAAAATGGCTGACCTGCTTAAAGTAACTTTCTGCAAATTAATTTAGTTTATGCAAGCTGAAATTTGAACTGCTTTAATGCCATTTCAGTACAAACTTGCAAAACGTTATAAGGCATTTTAACCGACACGAACTCCATGACAAATAAAATTTATGACATATTTCTTGACGACAAAAAAATAGGCACAACTTTGCTCGAAAAGGCCGACGCACCAATGGGAGTTGTCTTTGGAAATATAGATTTCATAGACATCACTTCGGGATATGAATTTTTCAGAAAATTTTGTTTAAAAGAAAATGTTGACTTAGCATTTGACTATAAAGATGAGAAACTAATATCGACTAGAACAATAGAAAATTTAGTTGTTAAAAATGATAGAGGAATTGAAATAAAGTGCCTAGGAAATCAAATAAGCGGAATGGACAGTGACGAATTCGAAATAACATTAGAAGGCGTTGCTTATCCTTTCTTTGAACAAGAATTTCCTCATCACGTTAAAGAATATCAAGACCAATTTAAAGACATCTAACAACCAGAAATAAAATAGACACTATTGTTGATGACAAATATTGATTTTAGAATACTATAATGAATTTTGGCTACCAAGAAAACGCCTTATAACAGCAAATTTGTTCAAAAATGACTAACGGTGGTTTACGTTAGTTTATTCGTTATTTACTTAATTTAGTACTGTGCGACAATGGTTCTGCAAGCAATGCCATTTCTGCACAAATTTTCAAAACGTTAGGCGTAAGCTAAAAAGACGACAGCAACAACAAATATTATGACAAAATTAATTTCGCTTTTCATTTTGACACTATTCATTTCGACCTTTTCATACGGACAGGACGAACTCAAACTTTATAAAAATATATACCGCACATCTGACTCTTTAAAGCTGACTGGAAATATTAAGGATATTGATAGCACAATATTTAAAACAGCAATTAACCTTGACAAACAGCATCCTTCAAAATTTTTTGAAACTTCGGGTGAATTGTTAGCAAAGGCAAAATTTAACGAAGCTTCTTTCATTTATTATTTAGGACTTATGAGATTTCGTTATTACAATTCGGTAAACCCCGACTATCAACCCAGTGGAGACGGTGCATTGTTGGGTTCTTTAAAGTATGTGATGGGTGAACCTGTTAATATGTATCTAAAGACTGATATTGACAATTTTATTTCAATAACTAAAATGACAATTGAATATTATGGTAAAAATGACTTTACATTTTATACTAAGCAAAAGGACATTGAAAAATTTAATTCACAGACAAAATCGTATGTAGAATTGGTAACTGAATTAGAAACCAACAAGACTAAATACACCGAACAATGGGATACTGAAAGAAAGACAATGGAAAAAAACATTGATGAACTAATTTTACAAAACAAGACAACGGAGAAAAACAATTCAAAAAACAAAAAGAAAAAAGGGAAATAAAGCCAACGCCTAACAGCAAATTTGTACAAAAATGGCTGACGGTGGTTTACGTTAATTCATCAGTTATTTAATTAATTTAGTGCGGGCTGACAATGGTTCTGCAAGTAATGCCATTTCTGCACAAATTTTCAAAACGTTATGGGTAAATGTTCCCCGAACGAAAAGCATCAGTTAATGAAAATTTCGCCAATGCAAACGGACAAATTTTGAACTGAAGAAAAGCATTTAAGAAACTGAACGAAAAACCGAACTAAAAC
>Ga0116227_10010052_pt1 | contig 16774 bp, 9 predicted proteins | sample S1TSphgellanicum_FD_89693 | JGI IMG/M metagenome (GOLD analysis project Ga0116227, IMG submission 89693) | Host-associated microbial communities from peat moss isolated from Minnesota, USA - S1T2_Fb - Sphagnum magellanicum MG | ecosystem: Host-associated > Plants > Peat moss > Unclassified...
ATTTTACTTATTTTAGGATTAATACTTTAAGTACTTAAGTCGAGTCTTATAAGCAGAGCCTAAATATTAAGTACTCTCAAGACCGAGAAAATACACTTAGTCTAGCTAATAGTTTAGCTGTTCGTTTTTCTAAGCCTTTAACTATTTTAGAAAGTAGTAGTACTACTTCTACAAATACAAGGAAACATCAAAGGCAGCAGTCTTCTCTTAGCTCGTCTTCTCTTCCTATATCTAAGAAGGTTAAATCTAGTGATTTACTTTCTTTAAGTAGTATAAGTAATCCTTCTTTTATACTTAGTAGTATATTAAAGGAATTCTTAGGAGATAATCAGGCGGTTTTCCGGAGTCTTGAACAAGAGCTTTTAATTAAGTCGATTTTGTTAAAAGTTCCTTATATTCTCGGAGTCTTACCTACTAGTATAGGAAAGTCCCTAAGCTATTTGCTTACTAGTTCTTTGAGTATTAGTAAAGTTACTATTATTATTTTACCCTTAGTAGGGTTAAAGTTAGATATACTCCGGAGAGCTAGTGAGTTTAATATACCTTGTTCAAATTTTGAGGAGACACGAGAATTTAAGAATATTACTCTAATTAGTATAGAGACTATTGTAGAAGATAGTTTTATTAGCTTAGTACAAGCTTTAATAAATAATAATTCTTTAGATCGTATTGTTTTTGATGAATGTTACTTGCTTATTAGTAGCTCTAGTTATCGTAGTATTTGAAGGGTGAGATCTAGGTTAGGATTTTAGAAGGAGTGGACAAGCACAGACCACCCTACCCCAACCTTTTGGCCCTGCCCCGCCCTGTCCATTGAACATTTGGACACGCACTGACCTGTCCACTACTAAATGTCTAATTAAATATTTGAACACACACTGACTTGTCTACTACCAAATGTTTAATCAACATTTAGACACGCACCAACCTGCGTCCAAATGTCCAATAGACACTTAGTAGTGCGCAGGTCGGCGCTTGTCCAAATGTCCAGGAGAGAGATTTAGTAGTGGACAGGTCGGTGCTGGACAGGTCGGTGCTGGACATTTGGCCAAGCACCGACCTGTCCACTACTAAATCTCTCTCCTGGACATTTGGACAAGCGCCGACCTGCGCACTACTAAGTGTCTATTGGACATTTGGACATTTAGACATTTGGACAAGCACCGACCTGCGTACTACTAAGTGCCTATTGGACATTTGGACAAGCACAGACCTGCTTACCACTAAATACTAAATGTTTATTAAAATTGGACAAGCACAGACCTACCTACGACGAAATGTCTGGACAAACATACTCTCTTTATTCTCAACATTGAATCAGAATTAAATCCTCTTTCAAATTTCACACTATACTTATTATGTTTGACCCCTTGTTACTTAACAAAAAAGAATTCGACAACTGGGACAAGAGATGTCGCAATTTCCGAAATCAAACAACGAAATCAGAACCCAAGGGTTATCCCGCATGGCTCGAGATGAGGGAACAGAAAAGAACAGCGTCCCAACTCAAGAAAGCTAGTCACGCAAAAGCCTTGAAGTCCTCGAAAAGCAACCTAGTTCTACCTACCCCATCTACTTGTAGGAACGAGAATCCAAACCTTCTTTCCGAAAATACTCAATTCTCTCAATCACAGCTACTCCCTCACAGCATCGACCATCACCTTTACCCTACACAACCACAACTAACTCTTGATCAACAATCTCTTTCGAACATCGATCCTTTGCTTTCTACCGGCCTTGGTACACCTAATCCTTCTCAAATTCCCAGTCATCCAAACCCGAGTACACAATCAGACGATGCTGAACAACCCCGCACTGCCTCTCTATTACTACCTCGCACAAGACTACCGTCCAACCCTCTACTCAATAGTACGCCCCCGTTCTATTTTAGTTATGTCAATTAACCTTCATACAGATACGAATACCGCCAGGTTAGAGAAGAATTCGTTATCGCAGACGCCTGCGAATCCCTCTGCTCCAAAACACCCCAATCCCGCCCCGCTATCCCCGCATACTGCTTCCCCAACAAACGAGCCATCACTCTCTACTGCGAATTTGAACCATCATACCTCCTTACAGACTCCCTTAGACGAACTGTTCGTCGAAAGAAGCGGTCCAATTTCCAGCACCTTACGAAAACGTCAACGATCTGCTACACTCGAGGATCCACGTCGTCGACGTTCTCAGCGATCTACTACGCTTTCCTGCATTCCAGACGTGAGTTATCTTGCCTTCTATTAACTTAAGTTTGTATGTTAGGGTTGAACAACTTGAGTTAATAGACCGCTAGCTAGCTAATTATTCTCTTTGCGATGTAGGATATCCAGCTTCACTGTCTAGACGACGAGATACCGCGAACACACCCGAACAGCCGCAGCCAAGAATCTCTTGCTAACTTTGTCGCGCGTCAAACGAAACAGCTGTACTATGAAATATCTGCTGCTGCAGAGAATCGCGATGTTCCTCAGGACGATCGGGTCGAACACGAAGATGATGGGGTAGCGGAGTCAAGAGAGACAGAACCTGAAGTAAATAGCGAAGCAGAGGACCCAGACTTTCACGATTGGGATGTGCCGAACTCGATTAGCAAATTCGATGCGAGAAGTTTCTTAGAAGAATCGCTTTCGTCTGGGGCCTTTTTTCGAAGTAAAGACGATCGAACCCGCGACTCTGAAGCCCATGAGTCGCACGATACCTGCTGCAACCTCGATGATTTAGGATACCAGATGGCCTCGTCTGCGGATCGAGAAGTTCCCAACTTTATCGGCGTCCCTTATATGTACTTCAACGATGCCAAATACCAAAACCCCGACTATCCACACTACGAGGAGCCTAATCTCGTGCCTATTGCTAAGACCATCTCAGCAAACCATCTGCAACTCATGTTTGAGGGGAAGAATCGTGAGCGTGCCCATCCTCGCCAAGTGTGTCTAGAGGATTATCAACACAAGGCAACTTCCGCATTGCCGGAACACACTGTGGACATCGACAGCGTTTGTGGGTATACATCGAATCTAGGCATCGCTAGATCTGGCATCCTCTATTGCGCTATCTCTACCCCCGCCCAGCTAGTTAATAGCTCAGTCAAAGGGGTTTACATCCCAATCATCGATTCTCGGAACGCGACACTCTACGTCCCCCCGGAGAAAATCCCGCAGGAGTTTATTGGCTGGTTCAGCGAATGGCGAGAAATCACCGTTCAACTCTTGGCTCCACAAATGTACCTTCGGCGCTTGGGAAACTCGAAAGCGACTATTATCTTTACAGATATCGACAAAGAAATCCTCTCTACCGCTATGCTCACCGCCATCAAATCGACATGTGGGCCTTCGACTGTTGTAGAGATGCCATCAACATATCAGATTGCTAAAGCGAACGCGCTCGCAAATCTACACGAACGATCCCGGGGGGATATTGGCTCTCGCATCCAGCTGATTTCCAAGCACATCCCGGGAGGATATCTTCACGACATAACCGCCGTCCTGAGGCGCGAATTAAGGCATTACCCACAATTCGAGGGATGCTTCTTCTTCTTCTCCGGGAAAGGAATCAAGGCTCATTTCTATGCCAATTCTTATACCGAACTATCCCAACAGTGGGGAAAGCATTGGCAAACTCATATCGACATGACCTACCTCTCGCCTCGACAGTACTGGATCGACCTCGGGCGGCAATGGATTGGAGATGGATGTCTTATGTGGGACCCTAAAGATATCTCGTCGGTTTATCATCATCGGGTTCGAAAGTTCAAGCATGTTAGGATTATGCCTATGACGAAGTTTTATTTCGCTGGACTACGCGATATCATTTCCGCCTCCTTCGTCGCCAAGCCTGGTACCGCCCAATCCGAGCTTCCGTTCCACCAATTTTACTCCAAGACCAAAGACGGATTCGTCGTGACCGGCCAACAACCCTTTGCGAACAAGGACGTGGAGACTTTGTGTTTTGGCACCGACAGGATCGAAGCCACCGCCGCTGCGGGAGGCTCCAAAGCTATCCCTCCTCGCCAGGTCGTACCCCACCTCGTCGCAACCAAAAACAGGATCGCCCTGAATGCGGCGGAGAGTGCCAACCTATCGGGAGCGTGCCGCGAGGAAACTCGAGTTCGTGGAGATGTGTTCGAGGACGTCCTTCCGCGCTTGACTAGGAAAGAGAGGGCGCAATGTCCGCGCCCTCCCCCCAAGCCCGAGTTTCCTCGCGAACGGATTCTCGAGAGTGATGGAGAAGAAATCGATTCCGAGGATGGCAGCGAGGAAGACGCGCAACAAATCCAGCGAGAACAACGAGAGCAAAGGAAAGCTCGCCAAGAGCAGGATCTCGCGGCATGGCGCCGGGATCTTGCTGCATGGAAGTTAGACCCCGCAAACCAACTCATGCCTCCATTCCAACGGGAGTTACTCGAGAAGTTAAAACATGCGAGAGAGAGATACGAGAACGAAATCGAAGAAGACGATCTCTACCGAGCCAACGACGACGAGACAATTGCTCCACCGCTAGTTCGCATCTTTCCGTTTCGACGGTTCGAGTCACCTACCATCTCGAAGTTTCTCTCGGGACGAGCCAACTTATTTGCTATGGGTTTCGAAACCGTGCTAGACCAAGTCCGCGGCCATTATGTCCCACACGAAATCTCTGCTACCGCGCTCTTATTTTTAGACGCTCTGCGATACTCGGTCTTGTCTAAGGATATTTCCGGCTGCCCTCAACTCTACAAAGACAAATGGCAGGGTCGCCCGCCCAAAAGCACAATCGCGTACAGATACGACGTGGTGTTAGGCAAGCAAGCAGTCCCGGACTCGACTAAGCCGGCCTTGATAACCAAAGAAGGTATGGGGGCCTGGTCGAATATGGTGCGATACGGATACGCGTATTGGGGATCCAAAATCGATTGGAATACCTGGCTCTTGCGTTCTGAACATGCCGAACATTTCTATCAAGCCCCCTCTGATTTTGCTGCCCGCCATGTCGCTCGCAAAACCCAAGTTCTTGACCTCGATGCTAGCTATGATATTCTCGGCATCGTCCAAGAAATTAGCAAGCCCTCTCTTCGGATGAGCCAACGCCTTATCCTTTTTGACTTTCTCTCCGGCTTCAATATGCTTTGTTTCCGAAGAGCCGTATGGCAAAAATTACGACAAACCAATCGCTTAGACCTAACCAGAACTACCAACGATCTTTTTGAAGGCAAAATCCCCCTGTCGTTCCACAGTCTTTCTCAATTCTTATCGTGTCTCCCACCCGATTTTCGGTCAAGTAACAACGTGTTTCACAAACACAACCCTGATTTCTTGCTCGACTTTCTGTTTGACCCGCGGCCTTTCCCGCCTCCGGAGCTGCATGAGTCTCGGCTCAGCACGAAGAAGCGAGTTCACTGGGAGACTATCATCTTTAGGCAAGTCTATAGGGGGATCCTAGCTATCCTCGAAAATGATTTCGGCCCCGATACTGCTCGAGAATGGGGCCGCGAGGCACAGCGGGTAGTGCTTGCAACCAACCCAGTATTGCCTGTGCCCGATAGCCAACAACTTCTCCAGAAAAAAACCCTTCCCTCGCCCGCTCACGGCGTAGTTTGGGTCTCGTGGAGATTTCCTTCTAACCCAGATCATCTACCACAGCCTGCAACTCATCGACAAATCATCGATATTTTATTCGCTAACCCACCTACCCCGCAGACAGCTATCAAGACACGTCTTCCACCGCCAATACCAGGTCAGAGCCAGGTCCCGCGTCTCATCTTCGAGGACACGTACCAGGATTTTTCCGCCCGTAACATCAAACTGCAACTAACACAAGCCATCGCTCGTGCTCGCTAGATCCCTCGGGTAGTAATAATATACATCTTGCCTATAACGTTCTCCTTTACTCGTGAATCTGATTTCAAACTATGAGCAGCATGTTTCAGGATATTCAAGGAATCTCCGACTCTCACCTCGCGACGTATCTTGTGAAGAATCTTGATTTCCTTTGATTAACATCGTCACGAACGAGCTCTTGATTAACTCAAGTTGATGCTTTTGCCAGGCACTTTACAAACTTGAGTTAATACACTGCCCTATATCAAACGTAGAGTTGTGGTGAGAACCGCGCAAATAATCTAGAGACTCGTCCGGCTACTAAACCAACCACGCAAACGGGGTTTTACTTGTAGGGAAGGTTATGGGGAATCATTCTCGATAAAAGATTATGAATACTGAGAGAGGTATGCAGAAAGGAAAGCCACGAGTTTTAGAGCGATGTCCCGTTCAGATAAAAATAAAACATAGTCGACTTTAATTAATCACAGCGGTCTTCTTGTGGCCTCGGGGCCTTACGTCCGGGAGAAGAAGGATTAATAGATTTGCGTCTGATACAGGATTCTAAACTCAAGGAAGGAAGGAGAAGAGAGGTCGGAGGCAGGCTTCCTGAGCCAGGCTTAGGAAGAAGTTTTGACAGAGCTAGTCACGTGCGTCCCAACCGACGTTCCAAATCAGCCTCCAAATCAGTGGGGTACGCTTATTTGAGGCCGCCCTTTAGTGAGGCTGGAATTCCCTTTTCAGTACACTAAAGCGCGGCCAAAATAAGCGTACCCGTGGTATGCAAGCCGACTTTCCTTCGTAGCAACCTTTGTTTCGGAGCTTTCTTAATAGAGATGGGAATAATTCTCTTTGAATAATTCAACTATCCTCTCGATGCAGAATTTGTTCGATTCTGAGAAAATCTCGGGGACGATTAGTCACACCGCTGAAAAAAGTATAAGGGCTGGTTGGGCCGATAACGACGTAGTGTGTCTACTCCCGGGCGGGGTAGTCACACCTGTGCGAGGGACGGGAGGGCCAATGACATCTTTATCATAACCGTGTTGCTCTCAAAAGCAATTTGATTAGCACGGATACATACTAGCGTTATGCGGGACGGGAAGTTACCCGAAAACCAATCAAAGAAGCGATTGACGAACTGTGAAAAAGATTGCAGACTTTAGTATAGAAATACACCCAAAAATTAGCGAGCTTTTCACAGAAAGCAAAAGGGGTCCTTTATTAACTCGGGTTTGTACAACGCTTCGCAAGCTTACGAGGATCAAAACTCTGCGCAGACTGCGCCTTGAATAATCTGGAAGCCAATCATGGCTCTGACAAGCACGGGGAACGCCGGGACAGGGTTCTATTAACTCAAGTTAGTCGTTTCTTTTCTACTGAGCTTTCCCCAAGATATAATCCCGTCCAATTCACTCTTTCTCTCCTCCCTATTCACCTTTATGCTCTTCCAATACCGCGCCTGGCTTATTCAGTAACGCTAGCGCCAATTCTTGAGCACAACTTTTTCTATAAATTTACAGTTTCTTGATCTCAGAACAAACCAACTTACAACCACCAACGACATCACCACCAGTTTCTCGCAACGCAACACGATTTTGAACAGTCTTTCTTACAGGTATGTACTCTCCTTGTTATCCTGAGTCTGTAGCTGCTATTACTTTCTATGCTTTGTCGATCTGCGCGCCCGTGAGTTCACGTGGTCAGGTTTGAAACCGAGTTCCTGGTCGCGATCTCACGTGAACTGGCGCTGCTGCATTTCCCTATTTTACCAACTTGAGTTAACAGAGCCCCCCCCCCTTCCTATCCTCCTCCGCCTCACTATCCTTGATCTCGGAGCTAGCACTCCCTCCTCGGTCTCTAAATCACAAACTCGAGTTAACAAAGCCCCTTCTTATCCTTCTGCCCAGTACCCATTCCACCCAATTTCACAGTTGCATGTCACGAAAGAAGACACCGGTTAACTTGGAGTCTAGCCACGATGGACGCTCCCGGCCCATCTAACAAGGGCAAAGGCAAAGCACGGGACAACGAGTCAAGCTCACCCGCGCCATCGCCAGCTGCCGTAGAGGATCAAGCAGCACGCATCGCATTTCTGGAGGCACAACTCGCCGCCGCTCAGGGCACAAAGCGCAAGCGCAGAACCAAGGAGGAGATCGCTGCAGCCAAAGCCGCCGCTGCCGAGGCCAAGGCGACGAAATCTGTGACCAAGGCTGCCAAATCCGGGAAGAAGGTGAACGGGGCTGATGATGGCGACGGCGGTGGTGCAGCTGTGGAAACTCGGAGTGTTGAGGAGCGTCTCCAAGAACATGTACCTCAGCCAAAGAAGTGGAGTGTCTCGGAAATGCGAAGCCTGAAAGTCAACGCGCTGAAGAGACATCGAGAACTTCCGTACATTCTCTGCATGGAAACCGCAACGATGGCCTCAAACATGGTCGCCGGCTATCTTGGGTACAAAGGTACTCATGAAGTCTTCGCTTGGTTGACTTGCGAGCATCCAAAAGGCTCCGGTCATAGTGAGTGAGCCCTTTGTTAACTCAAGTTGGTCTCTTTTACCAACTTGGGTTAATAAACGCCCTACCCGTGGCATTTTCCCGATATGCATGGCCAGTACTCACTACTAACTCGTTTGTAGGCCTCGAGGACTTTCTGCAGGGACTCCGGACTCGAATCGATGCTAATCATGGTATTGCCAGGGGTGGTGCTTCCAAAGGCTCGAAGCTTACACATATGGGCTTTTTCAAGACCCTTGTTCGCTGGAATGCCATAACTCCTATCCCCGAGCAAGTCCGAGCCATCCAGACAAAGAAGTTGGACTTCACGCCGGTTGATGATACGATCCCAGATGCTCCTGTAGTCGACTATGCCACCGTCTGCTACGCATTCATGTGTTCTGAAATCGGACCCCTGTACGCGGAGAGAGTCGACATCGTCGAGGGCACCTTCGATAAGAGTCATTTCCTTGGTTATTTGTGGGAGACCTGGAACAAGGCTTTTATGTGTTTGCGATGGGCCATCAAACTCTACAGTCAGAGCGGCCGTTCCTTGCCAGCACCCGGCTCTACCCGGCTGAGATTTGATCAAGTGGCCGCTGTCACGCCCAACTTCCTCACGGACGAAGACATTCAAGGGATGCACACCGCCCAAGCTGGAGTGGAAGAGGGAGGCGAGTTCTACGAGGGCATGGAGCTCCAAAAGAGCCACCAGGCATTGGAGCGTCTCTTTCGGACCTCCACCTACGAGGATTGGAAGGGAGCAGGTCTGGACATCGATCATGAGACACTCAGCTGGAAGGTCAAAAACGCGCACACCCTGAGCGAATTCGTCAACGAACTCGATGCCAAGAAAGTGCTAGAGTCTGTTCGGGACTTAGAGAAGTACCTGCGAATTGCCTGCTCCAACACCTCCCTACGATCAGGGGCAACCAACAAGGACAAGATTCAACGTCCCAAGGTCCACGAAGCTCAAGTTGCCGCATTCATTGACGAGTTGTCCGAACGAACCACTGTGGTCTGGGGAGCGGGCGATGCTGCCAACGCATTAGAACGCGTTCGTCGGGAGTGGGAAGCTGAGCACGGTACAGCTTTGAACCTCAATTCCCTTGACAACCAGGATGCCTTTTACGCCACCGCCCAACTCACTGAGCCTGGTAAAGCCCCTGACGTCGACGAGCGGGCATTTCTTCAAGCGGATATGCCTCGTCCAGATAACACCGAGACCGATGTCGACGAGAGCAATGCCCAGCGAAACGAGCGCTTCTTGCAGACGGTGCGCAAAGCCATGACCTCCACCTCGGCTCCTATTCCGGATTACCAAAAGGCTCTGGCGTGGGCCGGATATGCTGACGGCGAACGTTTGATCCTCGAGGGTTCTCCTCGCCCGCCTGGTACAAATAGTGATGGACAGCCTCTTGAGCCTTATGCCCTCCAAGAGCATCAGCTTGTTAGTAAGTTATCCCAAATTCATTTTCGTGTTGACCACTCCGACAGGAGTCCACCGCTTCTGTGGCAAGACCTTTATTAACTCAAGTTCGTCAACAAACACAAACTCGAGTTAACAAAGGCCCCTTGCCCTGCCACCTCCTGACCTGTCGCTATTAACTCAAGTTTGTAATATGCGATCCCTTTACAAACTTGAGTTAATAGAGGGCTCCCTGCAACCCCCCCTCCCTTTGTTATCTCTGCTAACATAAATAGCCGCATATTATATGCACCTCCAAGAGCAGGGCTCGGTCAAATTTTCCCTCCTTGCTCTCTCCTGTGGATTGGGGAAGACCCTCACCTGCCTTTACCATATCTTGCGTGAAGTCCGTTATCAGCAAGAACTCGAGGCGAAGGATCCGAGCTTGCCGAAGCGCCCATATGCTGCCTCCCTCGTCCTTTGCCCCGGAACTAGTGTGGAGGTCTGGATGCGGGATGCTGAGAAGTTCTTCCCCAACATCTTGGTTATGAAGCAGTGGTTTGGCTCAGAATCCAACATCCACAACGCGGTTAGAGCTGGACAACTCATCCCACCAAGCTGTCGGGCCCTGCAGGAATTCCTCGACGGCCTCGACGCCACCAAGCCAGAGGTAAGTCGTCCTATGAAATCTCTTGTTCACCCTAACATTTGCCAGACTGGACTTACCGTGATTGTGTCCGCCCACCAGACGTGGTATAAGCGTACCTTGGCAACATACCCGGCCAACGAGTTGAAGAACAAGCACGATGTGTTGCAGTTTGTTCACGCCGACGACGAGGAGGATGAGGAGGATATTGTTGAGGCTGTCTTCGATCCTTCCGATGAGATGCCCGACGCCGTCCAGAATCGCGAAGATGTCGCCGCCGCCAACGAGCGACGCCGTGCTAAGGGTAGAAAGAAGAAAATGCCCACACACGCCGAATTCCAAGAGCAGGTTGAGAGCTTGACCAAGGTGTGGGTTTGCGGCATCGTGTACACCTTTGCTCGGGTCGACGTTGATGAGATCCACGTGTATCGCAATCCTCGCACCTTCCAGTCGGAATCCGTGGTTCAGACACAGAAGCGCGCTCTCCATGGGGCATCTGCGACTCCCCTCCTGAACCACAGCCGCGATCTTATTGGACCTCTGTTCCAGGTGTGGCAGCCGAAATGGACCCTCCCCAAGATTTCCCTGGGCTATCCGGGAGTGTACGACCCGACATTTGACCCCCTGGGTGACAACCTCAAGGATGAGACCGGCCCCGGGCTGACGAATCTTCTCGAAGCCACCGAGAAAGACTCCGAGGAACTTCGCGAACAGAAGACTACTTTAGCTACTGCCTGGGCTAAGGGAGAGCGCCTGTGGGTCCTCAATCCTCGACACTACGCCTCGGGTGGAGTTCGAAGCGATTGGTCCGCTGCATACTGCAGTCTTGCGATGAAGGCAATTTTGCCCATGTTCATGATTCGGATCACCTACGACACCATGATCAGTCTTGGGGGCACGGGGGAGAAGAAGGTTGTCCATGTTGGGGCCAGTGTTCCCAAGGCCCACTTTAGCACGATTATGCTGCAGATGAATCCCCCGGAGCAGGACGAACATGATCGTCACACTGATGGGCTCCTCAAAGCTCTGAACATTGGAAACTCGGACGATGGGGAGAGACGGGAGGTTGCGGAAAAGGAGTCGACTCGTCAAGACCTGGAGAATGGCCGTGACGGGGAGGGCATGGTCGACAACGGGCTCTTTCGACTGCTCAAGCACTGTACGCTGGACCCCAACTTGGCCAAGCTCACCGTCCTCAACCACGCCCAGATGACCGATGACGAGAAGGTCAATAAGGCCAAAAGTGCAAAGAACTCGTGGGCTTCGACCGACAACGATTGCGGTGCGTCGTTTTACTTCCTCAGGACGCGAGACAGTAGCAAGTACGGCGTCCCCGGAGATCGGCTGAGCTTGGCACACTACATGACCGCCCTTTCCGTGAAGATCCGTTATCTGATGACCCGACTCAAAACTTTGGTCTTGGAAATGAAGGAAAAGGTGATCTTGATGTTCGAGTTTCCGATGTGTCTCTGGTTCGTAACCCTTCCCACTTTCTCCTTCTATTCCTTCAAAGCCCTTTGTTAACCCAGGTTTGTAATTCTCTCAAATATATGAACTTGGGTTAACAGAGGCTTCATTCCCCACTGTTTTGTCAGGGTTGTCTTTGCTATTTTGAATGCAACCCTTATTAACTCAAGTTTGTTAATCGCGGTTTTACAAACTTGAGTTAACAAAGGCCCTGTTACCCCTGTCATCCTTCTCTGCTTCTACTTGGCTTCTTGCTATCTCAAGTTTGTGATATAATCACTCCTGCCACCAACTTGAGGTAGTAAGGGCCCTTCCACCCTCACCCGTAGTTCACTCCTTAGTTTGAGCCAGAAATCCAGCTAACGTTCCTTAGGGCTGTGGAAGCAAACCTCAACAATCTCGGCTTCAAATATAATTCCATCAATTCCAAGATGGGTCAGGAGGAGCGGACTAGGCTGCTGGAAGATTTCAACAACCCGGATTCCGATACTATGATCTTGTTGATGACCAGCGCACTTGGTGCTGTCAGCGTCAATCTTCAGACTGCCCGCCGGGTCATCTGTATGGAAATCCCGATCTCCTTCTACATTCTCTGCCAAATCTTGGGGCGTGTCAACCGCATCGGTCAGACACAGGAGCAATACCTTGAGCTCTTGTTCTGCTACTCGACTTTCGACCAGTACGCGATGAATCGAATGTTTAAGAAGATGATTCCCACATTGGCTGGCGAGGGTCACTGTCTCACAGACCCGGACCCCGTCGTGGATGCCGAGAACAAGTTGATGCTGGCCCTTGGTGTAGCTTATAGTATGGCGGACGCCACCGCTTGGGCTACCCCGCCATGGAACAATTGTCAAGACCACATCAAATTCGCTGACAAGATGAGGGAGATCACTGGTCGCTGGCTGTACACGAGCGATGCAGAGATTGTAAGGCGGTCTTCCCAGGCAGCCAAATACGTCTCGACCCCGTCGAAGGAAGGCAGGGCTATTAAGATGTTTGGCACAAAAGGCAAAAAGAAGGGTTTGACGACTATTCAAAATCTTCCTCAGAGTAAGTTCACTCCCGCTACGATAGAGGGGCTTGACTAACAAGGGTAGGGCATATCATGGACCACTTGCATGGTTCGCGCAAGGTCCAGAAGTTGACGCGGGACAAGCCATCGGTATCAAGGACTCCAGTTTCGAGCGAGTCGCGCAATACCACTCCGCAGCGATCGGCCTCTTCTCGTCCCGAGACACCTCGCGCCGGCTCTGGGACTTCCCAGACCCTAGGCCAGCTAAAGGCTACCGCCATCCTCCAAGAGCGTTTGTTTGACCTCTGGAAGCTCTCTTCCCTCTTCAGCATCCGCGCAGCTGCATCCGGCTTGTCTGCCGCTGTCAAAGGCCAGATGACCAAGAAGTATAAGGCGCAGCTAAAGGTCTGTGAGGACAAGGAATGGATCCCTGCTGGCAAGCATGACACAGTTTCTAGCCAGTCTTTGAACTGTGGATTGTCCGCTGCCGATTTGTCCGATGCTTTTTTCTTGGGTCTTGGAGTGCGCAATTGGACTCGTGACACTCTCCCGAAGTCTGGCGCAGAAGTTCTGGAGTTGATGCAAGGCATCCTTCGCCAGGAAAATGCGACTGTAGAGGCTAGTATCGCTGCCGCCCAAGCTGCGGAGACACCATCACGCCCCCAGCGTTCCGAAAAGCGCCCCGCGAACCATTTAGCTGACGATGTTCCACCGAGCAAGCGTCCCCGACAATCCGACCAAGGTCCTACCCCTGATACCGAACCTGCATCACCTTCGCCTCAACGTGTCCCCTTGTCAAAAGAACGTGTTTCCGCCGCAGACGATGAGGACGACGAGGAAGATGAACTAGAGGCGAGTGATGTGGAGAAAGAAGACGATGAGGAAGAAGGGGAAGATGAACTAGAGGCGAGTGATGTGGAGCGAGAAGACGAGGAGGAAGAAGGGGAAGATAGACCAGAGGCAAGTGATATGGAGGTAGATGAGAATGATGAAGACGAGTTTGCGGAGGACGAGTAGTTTTCTGAGGAGTAAAATGGTGGGGCGGTTTCTTTTCTTTGGCGTCGGGGTGGTTGACTACACTATACGGCGTTTATGCGATACCCTCTGCATTCTGCGGCGTTGGTGCAATACCCACGGTCGGGGTGGTTATTCTGCATTCTGCGGCGTTTGTGCAATATGCACGGTCGGGGTGGTTAATTTTGCATTCTGCGGCGTTTGTACAAATCCCCACGGTCGGGGTGGTTGATTCTGCATTCTGCGGCGTTTGTGGGATACCCACAGTGAGCATTTCCTGGTGTATTATACCCTGGGAACATCTTTGCAATACACTCTGAATAGACAATATTTTACTATAATAAGTAGCTGTGTTGATATGTAAAAACATCGCTAATATACGTGATTTAATAACTTCGTAATATGAGATATTCGAGGTTTTCTCTTATTTTATTAAGATAAATACGTTCTTATTAACTTAAGTTAGTAATAAAACAAAATTTTACGAACTTAAGTTTATAAGGACAGGTCGGATCAATACGTCCTTATTAACTTAAGTTGGTAATTAAACAAAAATTCTACGAACTTAAGTTAATAAAGATATAATCGTGCGACAGGGAAGCAAGGCAGGAACTATTAACAGGAATAAAAGCCAAATAGTATATAGGGGTATGATTAATTAAATTAGATAGAGGTAAGAGGTCTAGATACAGGAGGAGGGGATATATACTACCCCTTCCTAGATGTTATAACTATAGCTACTATTGAGAATATCACAGATTTGGAAGCTGGAATCGCGGTGTAGGTATAGAGTGATTGAATTAGATAGAGTTAAGGAGCATAGTGTAACGAGTCCTATCACTGGGGTGACAGAATGTCAGCTGGGTTTTGGTTTGAGGCGACAGCGTGGTCGTGGCGCTGTGCCCTAGGTTAGGGTCAACTTGTCAGTAGGAATAGATTCACAAGATAGGGTGCAATGTATGCTGTTACTAAGCAATGGGTCGAATTGCTATCTTGAGTTGAGCACGAAGCTCCTATCTACTAAGGAATCTCCTTTCATTATATAGAACCTTCCGTGCTAGTGGTCGTAGTGTCCTACCCACCGACCATCATAGTCGCGATGGTCTTCCTTCGCGACCATTATACCAGTCACCTGACCTTCGCCCAATAGCTTCTCTGTGCAATCCTGCTTGCCGAGCCTCAGGGCTATTGGTCGGTCGTGACACTATCCCCTTCCGTCTCTAGCGTTCGTCCCGACGCTAAATACAGGTAAGAAATTGTTTGTTCGGTAAGCACTTGCTTCCTTTAACATCATGCCTCCTCGCCTTCGTTCGAAGGAAAACGATATTTTAGCAAAGAAAATAGAGTCGTCTTCGAAAATTGTTCTGGCTGACGAGCCGTGTTCATTCTGCGTACGATCCGGTTTGAAATGCTTAGTCGTAGCGGTGGAAGGACAAAAGCGTTGTTCCGAGTGTGTTCGGCATCACAAAAGTGGTTGCAACGCTGTCTTATCTATGCCTTCTCTTTCTGAATGAGAGAGTATTGATGAGAAAAAGCGGAAACTTCGTGCTGAGGAAGAGGTGGCTATAAAGAAAAGCCAGGAGGCTCTTGCGACGGTGATGCGTCTTCGGAAACAGCAGAAACTGCTGGAGTCGTAAGAGGAGAAACTAGTTGAGCGGGGCCTTCGTTTTTTAAACGCCGAAGAGAACGCCTCGAGCGACCCGGTCGTTCCGGATCTCCTTAAATCTAATGCCGAGGTTGACGTGTCTGGGCTTGGGATTCCTTCCCCTAGGAATCCCTTCTAGGATTTGTTCGATTCCGAAGGAATTTCCTTAGGAGAGCCTTCGAGTTCTGTAGGTTTTCCTCTAGTTCTTATGTGTCGTCTGTTTTATTATACCCTTTCTATCGCACTCTGAAGACTGGCTAACTGTTTTACACAGACTGATTAATAATGTCTTCGACCTTATACTTAATAAGTTTGTTCTCTTCCGAGAGTTGTAGTGTAATAGTTAGCGCGTTGTAGGGTGCTGGTTCTAGCAGTGCTACGTAGAATACTAGATAAATTTGTATATATTTAGACAATTTGAGTCGATAATTTACTTTTCTAATCTTAGCTTCGATTTCGAATAGTCTGATTTTCTTGTAGTCGAGTTTATCTAATAGTCGAGTTGTCTTAATATTGCGTTGTAAAAGGTAAACTTTATCTCTCTTTTTTAAGTAAGGTCTCTTAAGCTTATAAGTATTATAGTAGTATGTGTTTCTTTTTATAAAGAATTATATATCGAGTAATATTTGCTTTATAGTGTATTTTATAAGCTAAGTATTTATCTTTACAAAGTAAGCGTTCTTTTATCTTAGTATAAGTTTATAGTATACTTTTAGTATATATCTAAGTACTATTTTAAATAGTACTAGCTTCGTAACTTTGTATACTATGTTATTATATACAAACTATATTATAAGTAGTAATTTTACTTAATTTGTTTATTTATAATTTATAAAATATCTAATATATTATTTTATAATTTAGTTTACTTTTTTTATTTATTTGTTTATTTATAAATAAAATAATATTAATAACTTGTAATATATTCTTAGCTTTGTTATTAAGCTTTTTCAAAATATTAATATAAATAATTTGTCTTTATTAGTAATTTATTTATTTAGTATTTTAAATTATACTACGAGTATTTTGATTATTATATTTACAAGTTACTTTGTGTTTAATACTTCTAAGTATAATATAAAAAGTATATATTTCGAAAGTTTGTTAATAATAACTAACAAGTATTCTGTCGTAAGTTTTGCCTGAAAGTTGGGCAATTTTCAGTCTTGACTAGGGGCAACTTTCAGTTTCTCTTAGCGTATAAACTGAAAGTTGGTCAAAGTACCCTTATATATAGGGCTAGGAACCCTTTATTATATCAGATGATAGCGCTGGATTAGGGCTATAAATAGAAC
>Ga0116227_10010054_pt1 | contig 16770 bp, 10 predicted proteins | sample S1TSphgellanicum_FD_89693 | JGI IMG/M metagenome (GOLD analysis project Ga0116227, IMG submission 89693) | Host-associated microbial communities from peat moss isolated from Minnesota, USA - S1T2_Fb - Sphagnum magellanicum MG | ecosystem: Host-associated > Plants > Peat moss > Unclassified...
TCAAGACATGTTGTTACAATGTCACTTTAACATCATATCAATGATTGTATCAACATTGAACGTTGAACATATTGTTAAGGTGTTGTAAAAGCACTCATACAAAGAGGGGGCAAGTTTGTGATGCTAAACCCTACACCTTTTAAACATTCAAATTACTTTATTTTGTGCTTCTAATCACTCCAAAAAAATGTGTGGACAAACCATTACAACCAACCACCCAATTCGATTTTGGGTGGTCTTCACATGACACAAACCATTCATGATTTTGTTGAATGGGCAAATCCCATTAGACTCACCAAAGTGGTTGTGTAATGGGAAGCAATGGTGGTTTAGGAAGTTTCTACATGAAATGCCTTTGGGGATGGTTAAAAATTTTCCAATCCACTTTTCAAGCCACTTGGGTGGTTTTTCCTAGAGGTCATTCTAGGCATTGTGCACAAGGTTAACCACCTTGCAAGGAAGGTAGGTAGGTAGGTAGGTAGGTAGCCACCATGTAAGTTAAATGCAATGTGGCTTAGCTTGGGTGCTGAATGTTTAAATGCTACATGTTTGTACTTAAGTTTGACATAACCACAGGGTAACATATAGAAATGAATAGTAAGTAGATATAGGTAGAAGTATAACTAGGCTAAATTAAGAATTTTTAAATCATGCTTTGTTAACTTAACATAGGTGTGATCTAATTAAACGTACTTAAGTTATACCTAGGTTAAGGTAATCAATCTATATTTAGGTTAGGTAGAATAGGATATATGTATTCAAAGCATGTTTATTGTAGCCTATAGCTAGGTCATGTATGACTAGGAAAAATATGACCAATGACCATTTTTTAGTCATACAATCATATATGCCATGTTTTTGTGCTTAGTCATATTTTTGTAACCATGGATATGATGACATGACTAAAAGTCTTCATGGATAGGACTATGTGACTAAAAATCTTATTCATGAACATCATATAATTATTTAATAATATATAATTTGAAACGTTAAAAAATTGTGAATTAAAAAGGAACATAATTAGAAGGTAGACATACATATATACCTAGTAAGCACATTATAAGCTTGTAGATGATCAAACACATAATTAGTGCACAAATAAATAACTAATACCTTATAATTTCTAGAACTTTTGCTTTACAATCATTAATTATTTAATGTGAATTTTTTGATAGTGGTTAAAAACAAATTTGGGGGAATACTTTTCATTTTTAAAAATTCCCAAGAAATGGGAAACAAATTACCAAAGTTTCTGAAACCACAATTTTTTTTAAAAAAATTGATGCCTAGAACATAATAAAAACATTCAAGTTGGGACTTTTGCTCAAAGGTTTAATTAAATGAATATCTTCTTTGATTTTTTTGACATTAAATAATGAAATATATTCTTATTAATGATATTCAAAAAAATTGAAAAGAAATACACATGCCCCAAAATAATATTCTTTTCATGTTTCCATGTCATGGGTAGCAAAATATATATAATTTGATCTTTATTCATTTATCTAAATATTTGGTCATACAACTTGGAGTTTTATAATAATTTATGTTAATCACATTTAATGAATTAAGAGATTAAAATTTACTACTCACAATAAATTTTGATAAAAACTATGAGATTAAAAAATGTATGTGCACAAATTAATAATTATGATATTTTAATCATTTTAATACTTTGTATATAAATTTTAAATTTTTAAAATAATATTATATCTTTCACAAATAACATATTTTATGTAAAAATTATTTTTTATAGTTATAAATAAATATAACACAACATTTATACAATTTTTATTGATTCATTATACTTTTAAAAGGTGGGGAAATATCATAAATAAAATCCATGTTTATTTTAAATATATTTATTTACAAATCGTTTTATGAAAAAATAAAAATAAAAAAATCTTCAAGATATCATTATTATTCAAATGTATAAAATAGTAAAGATTCAAATGCATTTTCAATCAAAATATTTGATTTTTGGTTTTTATTTTTAAAGTTATGTAGGTCTTGGAAAATTCTCTTTAAACGATATTTATTTATTTTCATTTGGAAAAATATGAAAAAAATAATAATGGTCAAAGTTGGGTACTTTTGTATGGGACAAAGGATGGCCTGAAACAATGTTCACTGCAAGAAATCACAATTTATTTGATTAGAAAATTAAACAAAAAACTAATCATTTTGACATTTGGTTAATTTGATCACTTAGTCATATTGGACAAGTCGATTTGAACATGTCCAACTTGACTAATGATTTTTTGACTAACCATAAAATGGTTTTTTTGACTAGTCAAATCAAACAAAAATTTGGGTAACCAAAAAAATTATTTTAAAAATAGTTCAATTTGTAAATATAAAAATGTAAATAATTAATAATTAATAAGCACCTACCTACATACCCACCCACCATGGCCTCCTACCTACCTATCCACAACCCACCTATGTATACATTTACGCACATGTATAAGGTATATATACAAACATACATATTCCACATAGTATATGTTGGTAAAAGGAATTGAACCTTGGTCTCCTTAGTTCCACACCAATGTCTTGCCATCAAACCACCCCATCACTTTGTAAAAAAATATGATATCAATTAGATTTAACATGCATCAATGAATTTCCATGAAATATTTTGTCAATGTGTATAATAACATTTGAACTTCAACTTTTTTCATAAGTAGGTTAATAGGTACCTATCTAGGTAACTAAGTAAGTACACATGCCTGCATGCCTATGTTTTTTAATGTTCATATCTACTTATGTAAACTATAAGTAGGTATGTAGATAGATACTAGGTAGGTAAATAAATAAATAATTTTGATAAATAGTAAATAAATAACAGTAGGCAAGTAAGACATAAGTAGGTAGATGGTAGGTAGGGAGGTAAGACATATTTAAGTAAATATGTATTAGGTAAATAAATAGGTAGGTAATTGAATAGGCATAACCAAATTAATATGGCCAATTTGACTAAACATGGCCATTTAGTATGGCCAATTTGATTAAGCCATGAGATTCTTGATGGACCATTTTAAAAATTTGTCCTTCTTGATTAGATGTATGATTTAACACTTGGTCAAAATGGTCACTTCAATCAAAAAAATCAACCAAAAGAACCATGTATCTTTCATGCCCCATTTTTTAGTCAAAGTGAACATCCTTTTGGTCAATGTTGAACCTCTTGAAAAATCATGATTTCTTCTAATGGTTATAAATTTATCCCATATCCTATGTTAACAAGTTCACCTTGTAAAGTATACAACTAAATAAAAAAAAGTAATAGTCTACACCTAATACATGCACTAAATATGTTCAAAGTGCAAATATTACTTGTGATGAGCCAATAATAAAAACTTGTCACAAAAAATAAATAACATCTTATTTACTTACCTACCTATTCCTACCTACTTAGGTGACATATATCTAGGCCTAGTCTAATGGCCTAGCTTTAAATACAACTTAGGAAAAAACATAATGTAAGCTTTTAGGGTAGGCCTAGGTTGCCTAAACCTAGTTGCTTAGGTTTTAGGTTCCTAGGTTTATGTTTAGGTGTTTAGGCTTAAACTTTAGGTTCTTAAACCTAGGTACTTAATTTTAAGCCTAATTTAGGTTGAACCTAGGTCATATAGGTTTTAGCCACATGGCATAATTTAAGTGGCTATTGTTTAAATGCCATGTTGCTTAGCCTAAGTGGCCAATGTTTAAATGCCACATGGGCAAACCTAAGAGGCCAATTATTTAAATGCCATGTGGCCTAACTTGGGTGACCAATGTCTAAATGCCACGTGGCATAAAAATGGGTGGCCAATGTCTAAATGCCACATGACATTTGACCAATCAAAGTTATGTTTGACCAATCAATTAAGGTTAACATTTGACTAGTCACCTTAATGACCATTGCACAAAACCACCCATAAAACCTTTAATTATACACATGTTACCTAAGCACCCTAAAAAAACCACCAAATTATTATTATTTTGAAACAAACCACTTAATCACCTATTCAATGGTTTCTTTATCCCACTAGGGACCAACCACTAAATCACCAAGCCTATTGGAAACCTACTATAATGGTACCATTGCAAAATGAGTGGTTTGCAAAATGGTCTAACCACATGTTTTCTAATAATGAATTATCTACCTAACTTTTTTGTTTACATCATGGAGTTTCAAATGATTTGATTGCATATCTTGTTTTCAATACTTCACACACTATTTTTGCAAGTTCTATTAGCAACAACATGGAAGGTGAGGCTACTAAAGGTGCTAAGGTTGCAAAACATACAACTAAGGAACATCTTGTCCTAGAGAAATAATTGAAGGATTTGAAGAAATAATGTGCAACATGGAAGCCACATAGTTACAACTTGGTCACATGGGCTTTTTATTAAATGAATAATAACCAACCTATTCATCTTACCCAAAACCAAATCATGCATTATATTATTTATCACCACCAAACAATTGGTCCTGAAATCCTAACCCTACACACTAGAAGTCAAAAAAGGTTCATAGCTTACCACAAATCCAATGGCATACTTGCCACGAATAAACACATTGAGGTGGAACATAACAACTTGTAAAGGAGGTATGTGGAAGAAATTAATAAATAGCCTAAACCTACATTTGAACGTCAATTAACCACTAAACACCCATGTATTACCCTAAATACAATCTCTAGATTCTTTTCACCCACAAACAAATTAAAAAATAATAATGATACAAAGGTTAGATTCCTAGAAGGTGTAATGTTATATGTCATTTAAAAAGGTTTTTTGCCCATGAGGATAGTTGAATCTATTTGGTTGCATCATATGGTTTACAAGTTATGCCCAAGGGTGGTCTTCTGATCAAAAAAGGTTTTTGTGGAAGAATTTCTACCCACCTTGGTGGAAAAGACTTTGGTTACATATGTGTAACCTACACTAACTAATTACATGTTTGCCACATGCACTTTTGATTTGTGGATGTTTATAGGAGCACATGATGTGTTTAATGTGGTTGTCAACTTTTTGTTTAGCAACTAGGAGCTTAAGCATGTGACAATTGATTTATTTGAAGTCACTACCACTAGTGGTGCAGCCATGGCTCCCAAACTACAGGAACTTCTTGACAAGTTTTCCCTCACTAATAAGATTCTTGCATATGTGAAGGATGAGGGGGTTAATATGCAATCTTATGCAATAGTTCTTACTTTTGTGGTGTTGTGTAAGACTTTGGGCATGCTAGAACCATTTCATGGTTCTTGCTTTGGACATGCTTTATCCAAGGTTTGCTAATATGTAACAACAAATGAAAAAATGGCTCAAGGATTACCCACTATGTCTATAAAAAGTGTGCAAGTTGACATATTCCAAAAGTGTCTTATTCAACCAAAAAAATTTGAGAAAGGAAGGCAAGCTTGGGAGCAAGCATGCATAGATTTTAGATTGAAACCCAAAAAATTAAACACAGTAGTGAAGACCAGGCATGTTTCTTGCCCTTTTTTTATAAAAAAATTGCTCAATTTCTTTGTTTGTATTCTTTTTTTCTTTTTTTTCTTTTATTTGTTTTTGTGTTTTCGTGTTGTCTTGCATCTTGAATTTATAATAAGGGCTTTTGGGTGAAAGCATCCTTGGGTGATACCACTAGGAACCACCTCAAGGAATGGTTAAAGAACCAAAAATGGTTAAGTCATTTGTTTAGGCATTTTACTTTAAATGTTTTCACAACTATAATTCTATTTTTCATATTTATCAATTGCATGCACTAATATATGACTTGAAGTTTATTTTGTAATTAATTTTTTTGAAAATTGTTAAAAATTTGTATTCTTAATTAAAACTGCCCCTTCAAAAATTGATAGCCTTAATTTTGGAAATGCATAACTAGATTATACTTCCTCAATTAACTTCTTAATAAAAACCTAAAAATTTAAATGACTTCCAAATTACCTTAGAAAAAAGTTCCCAATAAAATTATCAACTCATGTTTCAAATTTGTGTTCCTAACCAAAAAGTTTAAGGAAAATAACTAATGTGACATTTCTGAAACTTTTATAAATGTGACAATTAGGAACATCAAAATATATGAAAACATAATTGGGGGAGGCAAAGTACTATCCCAAATGATAGTTTTCCATACTATTATTAACAAAGTATTCAATGCCAAAATGATATAAAAATATAATGTAAATTAAATGATAAAATCATAATTATTATGAACATACTTTTTTATTTCTAAAAACATTTTGAATTTGGATACAATCATATTGTACTTTGATTGTATTCTTTTCTTATCAATGAATTTCCCTGAATATAACTTACCACATCACATGGAGTTAGTATTATAAAAAATTAATGTTCTTAAAAAATTATTATTTTCTACTAACCAAGACATCTTAATGTATGAAAGAAAAATTTTAAACATGCTTATGAAACATCATATTAATTTGGGATGACTCAACAAAAATCAAGTATTAAAAAAAATGTCCATTGAAGGAATACATCAAAAATCAATATTTTCCATTAGAAGTGTGAAAATGAAATGTTCTTATAACTATGCTTGAAGGAATCATGTTGTTAGATTTTTAAAAACTTCAAATTTGTTGGTTGAAATGACATTTTGAACTCATAAGCATAATAGACTAAATTTTGTTTGAAAAAATTTGTGTATTAACATTTACACCAAATTAACCCAAACTTTGACATGGCTTAAGTCATGATCCAAAAAAATGTATCTAGATTCATTGAAAAAGGATGCATAAGTACAATGAACAACTTAATAGCTTGAAATTTTCATAATGAACTACTACAAAAGGTGTCCCTGTACGCCAAGTGATTTCATTGGATTTTAAATGAATTCACTAGTTGTAATGAACAAGGACTAGTGAAGAAACAATGAATTCATTGGTCTAGTGAACGGGTACTAATGAATTGCACGCACATTTTGTACTAGTGATGAATTTGGTTTGGGGCTCCAAATTATGCATTCATGTAGGTAAATCAATGTAAATTTCATTGCAAATCCAAGTCAACATGGTACAAATGAGGTTACACTCAACATGGATGTGTTTTAACGTCTTAGTCATTTAATTGAAAGCAAAATCATATTGGTGTAAGGGACTTTTAATACTATAAGTACATCTATAATTACAACGCCTTAACATGCTTTCACCCTTTATACACAATATTCTTGATATTGTTGAAATTTTTCAAGTCTATGGAACCTAATAAATGTACTCATTAAAAAAAGTATGAAAATATTAATTTAAGTGTTTCTTATGATTTTTCAAAATTTGATGAGTCCAAGAAAATCAAGGCGTGATGTTCTTAGCGGTACCACCCAAGGATCTTTTCGCCCTTTTGTGTCTTTTTTTTTTGTTGCTTGTAGGTTTGCAAGCCAAGTCTTATTCTTCCAAGATGCATTAACCTTCCGGGGTGCTATGCCTTATGCTACAATAAACAAACAATGGCTTTACAAAGTCACAAACCTTCTCTTGGGACTTGGGTAGTTTGTGAAGTTATTGTGAAGGTTTTGAGTCCTATTACACAACTAGTCAAGTGTTTTGAACCAAAATTAAGGGCACTAACTTCCTGGAAATGCCTTACAATACATTATTTTCTACATATTGTGAGTTTCACCAAGACCTTGCATTTGTGATTATTCTTGATAGCTTGGTGAACCTAGAAGCTTCTATTTTTTTTATCAATAATTGGAAATGTTTGTTCATCGCATGAAACAATAGGTGTTAGATGTCCTAGACCTTTTCCTCTCTTTTTCACATGTCACAATATTTTTGCATTAATGTTAAATCTTAGATTTAAGTCCATGTGTCTTGTGAGCACTTATATGGGTCATGAAAATACAACAATTCTAATTGATGCATATGATGAACATGTGTTGTTGCCTTTGACAATGCAAGTCTATAAGTCATCACTACCATTTGTTGAAAAACCTCAAACATTTAAATCCCCAAATGGTGGAAATTTCAAAAATCTATTTCACACCATTAACACAACTGCACACAAATGGACAAAGATTTTTGGAAGAGAGCTATATGGCTATCATCAATATCTAGTTGATGCAAACATTTACAAATGTGCTATAACTTGGTGGTAAATCAAAGAACATAAGTTTCCAACAATTGCTAGCTTGGTAAGACTAATCTTAGGCATCCCAATTATCCATATTGAAATCGAGCTAATTTTTTTATTATTGGCATTCTCCTTGCACTTTGCAAATGTTGCCTTCAAATAGAAAACCTTGACAAGTTGATTTTTGTCAACAAGAATTGGCCTTTTGACCCACGCATTGGGTGCCCCAAGTTCTGTGATCCTCCATGTACATGTGAGGTTGAATCAATTTGACAAAAGAATTAGATTTGCTAAATTTGAGAAAAAATTCTTATGATGATTTTCACCCATGCCACATTGCATTAAAGGATTTTTACCCATGCCACATGCCACATTGCATCCAATGAAAATCATCATCACTAGAATAGAGGGAGTGGTGAGGGGAATGAGTGTCACTTTGGATGGAAGTGCTTTCCTTGATGATTGATCAATCTCCTTGAAGCTTTTGCAATAGCAATAAAGTTGGGTCTGTGAAAGATTTTCTCTTTGACAAGATTGAAAAAAAAGGTACAAACCATGAACTATCTTCTTCTTTTTGAGCTTGCTTCTACTCTCTAATAGTATCACAACTTAGACTATTGCTACTATTTATTTTCTTAACATTGATTACCCATTTTCAAATGTTAGTGAACTTTTCTAAACTTTGAATATGGACAACACACAAATCATTCAAGCTAGTGGTGTTGACATTGCCACTTCTGAAGTACCTACATCGTTATGTGTAGTAAATTTTGTATTCCTATAATTAGGAGCAGTAACATGCTACTTTCATGATATTCACAAACCATAACAAGTTTTTTGGACATCTAAAGAAACATGGGTTGGAATTGGATTTAGTGTTTTGAACAACATGAAAGATTACACCTTTTAGCATGTGCAAAAACATTGATCATTGTGTTGTTGTTCCAAAGCACACAAATTAGTTTCCTAGGGTTGTTGCATTATGGGATTTTGCCATTTTCCAATATGAGCAAGTTTGTGTTTTTCCTCTATTCCTAGGTCAAGACTACAATTTAAGGTTTTAATGAGCTATAAGTGTGTAAATTTAGGTGCTACCTACTAGCCAAGATGGGATTTCTTCAAATGGGAGCCAATATGCATCAACATTAGATGGGAATGGCAATGCTGCAAGCACTGATGCTACTTGCAGGAAGGATCCATGGATGCATGCATGTACTACATTAATGGCTATCTTTCTACTTACGTCTATGACTATGCTCATGGTGGTGAAAATTCCCCTAGCAGCCCCCTTGCTTCCCCCCTCCTTTTTGCAACTTCAAACCCTCAAATTTCATAAGTAGTTGCTATTGTTTTGCCATGGACTTTACTACATTGGAAATTTTTTTTCATGTGCATCCTTTCCTTCATTATAGATTCCCATTCTTTTTGTGGGTTTCTTTCTCTGAGTTCTAAATGGCAAGTGAATGGGATGACTATCCTCATATGCAAGTGTTGATGTTGGGGAACTTCAATCCCATGTATGTTACTTGTTCCAAAAGCCCCTTCCCCTCCCCCTCTTTGTACACTAAATCTCTTTTGTTGGTAACAAAATAAGGTAAATAATGTACTTTTGCTTGATACTTATATGCATTGGCTCCATGTGTTAGATGTAAAAAAAATGATGAACACATCTCACATGTGTTTTTGGGCTTTGTCATTGACAAGATTGGAGTTTCACCAATTCAAGTGTTTTTGTAGTTTTGTGATGTAGCTCAAGGTGTTTACAGTGATAATGGCTTAGTCTTTCTCCAAGCCACTGGGTTTGGGTATCCTTCAGAGTAGCCTTATAATCCATACTCTTTAGGGATTGTTGGACCTATGATTGGAATTGATGGTCAGCTCTATGGTCCTCAGGCAACCTACTAATATCCAAATCACATATATCAAACACCTTTATCACCAAATGTTCAATACTTGACTTCACCTCCAACAATGCCAAGGGTCAAACTTTCAACACCAAAAGGAGCAAAGGATTTGAACCCTCCAGGAATGAATGCTTCTAATGGACCATTATCAAATGGGAATGTTGGTCCAAGGCTTGCTAGATTTTTTAGTGTCATTTTCATCTCTTGCCACGAACCATATGCATGAGGTGTTTTACCAATTGCACTAAACATTCATGGTCTTCAAGATGTGTAGTATGAGGGCTTCAGAGCCAATGCTTTTTGTTGGGCTTAAGTTACCAAAATCACAAAGGGCCTTCAAAAAGTTCAAATTGTAACAAGATTACATTCTATTGCATCATAACAATTAGTTATTTTAGGAATCCTTGTCCAACCTTTGAGACCCATTGTTCCCTTGCAAGTATGTGTAGTGTTCTTGTCATTCTGAAAATCCCTAGCATAATGCAACGATATATATATGCCTAGAATCAATTTGTAAGCTTCAACTTAGAACTCTATTAAAAGCTTTGTAGGTGAAAGATGTACATAAAGTAGTAGTTTGCAGCTAATGAAGATTTGTTGATGGAAACCAATCATAAAATTGTGGTTGCATATTCCCAAAGGCTTTTTCTTAAGATATTAAGCAGTGGGTTTTGGTGGGATGACAATGGTACTAATTGGATAGAAATTCAGACCCTACCATTTCAACAATGGCCTTAATTAGCATTAGCATTATCCAATCCCAAACCAAGGGCACTTGCTAGTGGTTAGTAAAAGTGAAATTTAATCCTTGCATAATTATTTCACACTACTATAACAATAGATTTGCATTACAATATGCACACATTCATAATTTCTACACTGATTCTCACCACACTTGACTTTATAATTCATTGAAACACCATATTCATGTTTATTTCATATAACTAGAATTTGTAGTTCAAAATATAATGTAAAAAAATCCCAAGACAAAATCCCAATTCAATACATTACATTTTTGATGCTCTAGAAAATTCACACAATAATATGGACATGGAAATTGCTATAGAAGTTTGTACTTCTTAGTTTTACTATAGGGTGAAAATCCCTTAAGGTGTACCACATAAGATGAAAAGGGCCTAGTCTTGATTACAGTCCTTTTTTACCCTATATTTTGATCCCCATAAAAATTAATGAATAAAAAATTGTCAAAAATTTCAAAAGGACTATATTTTAGACCATTACAATTTTAGATTCCATCATAATCATCCATAAATGTGACTTTACATGGTAAAAAAAGACAAGGTAAAAAATACAAAAAAAGGTGACGTTGTGACAATATTTTGGTACACCTTAAAAAATTTGGACCCTATAAAAAAAACTCCATTCGGATTATAGTAAAATTCCATGTTCTATGGAAATGAAATCAAATAGCAAAATAAGATTTGTGGTTTATCCAAAAACAAAATATTTTTCTACTACCAAATACCTACAACTCTCCTTATTTCTTCAAAACTATGTGTCCCAAAAAACAAATCCTCCTTTTCCCTAGATCTTCCTTCTTTGGGCAATCCCAAGTCAAATCATCATGATTCAAAATTCAAAATTACAATGCTTCATGAATAGTCCCTATCCTAAATGCCCTATTCATCCAAATCATGTAATCATCGTAACCCCTTAACATTACCCCTTCTATACTTTGGATTTTGTCCCTGAAATCCTTGGAACATGATAGAAAATGAAATAAATGTATTTAGCAACGCTTTAAACATTTGTCTCCTTTACAATGATATTTGTAATCTCAACCTATATAGCAACCAATGGTTTTATACCCACTTCTAGCTCTACAGTTCTAGCTTGTATCTTCATCTTTAGATTTCTGACCTCCTCCTCCACTAACTCAGTCAGTGGTTCTATTTCCAAGGGCTACATCTTAAATACCTCTTCTTCTATTGTTAGAATAATTTCCACTTGTCCTTGTTCATGAGTTCTCTATGGTGCTTTATCTTCTTGACCCCCTCCTCTTAGGTCCTATGGTTTTTTTGTTTATGCCTCCACTTCCTAAGTTGCTCCACTACTGAGGTCCTTTAGTTCCTCAATCTGCATTTCTTCCTCCTAAGCTATTCCATTGGGCCTTGCTTTAGTCTCTTCATCCTAGCTTGATACCTTTGTACTTGTTGGATTGCCATAAATAAAATTTGGAAAATTCTTTTAATAAGCTTCCAACTTGTACCTCAAAATTCTTTCATCAATTTTATGCTAAGCCATATTCTTCTCCAACTCCTTAGTAAAATATTCCTTTGCAACATCCCACCATTCCTCAAATTCTACTTTAGAATCCTTCATCTTGTTATTTGTCCTAATCAGGGTATAATATTACAACATTTGTTCATAATCCTCTAGTCTTTTTTTCACATCAGCTAAGTCTAGACTCTTTCTATGTTCATGTGTCATTTCTAATTATGCTTATAGGTGTTGCAAATTCTATTAATTCTCCTTTTCTTCCAACAACTTCTCTTTATCTACCTTTGTTGTCTTTCTTCTAAACTTTTCAAATTGTAGCAAAGATACATTCTTCAAATTCATTAATTCCAAATATTTCGGAACATTCTTTTCCTCTTTCTTTTCCTTAGTTAATGTTTTCACCTAATTACCCAAAGCATCTTATTGTTGTTTATGAAAAAATAATGCCTCTATCCACTTCCTCTCTATGGTTTCCTAGATTTTAGACTTTTGCCTTAAATCTTGCAATTCTTCATCCTATGACTTTAGTCGTGTTGTGCTACCTTTGAGCTCTTCATTCTCATCTTACAATTTCTTAACGAACCCTTCAATTTTCTACTTAACGTTTGCCTTATTCTTCTTCCAGATTTCCACATTATGCTTATACCACTTTTAGAATTCCCTCTTTTTATCCAATTCCTCTTGTAGTACTACCTTCTCCTTCTTTGTTGTGACCAATTTGTTCTTGAAATCACTCACCCCCATATTTAAATCCCCCATATTCAAACTTACAATTGCCATAGTTTGAAATAATTTAATTGCCTTCTATGTTTACATTACTTTTGCAACTACCTTTTCCACAGACTTTGGTGTACTTGTCTGTGTCATAGGATTTTTAGATCCTTCTGCAAATGATCCCATCTCTTACACTAATCTACTCCCTAGTTCAAATTCAAATCGAAATCCCTCTTTAGATCCAAGTTTACTACTTGGTACCTATATTTCTAATGTTTTGAATACTACAAAAGAAGGCTATGTCTCCATTCTCTCCATATGTAGTCTAATAGCTTGTAGACCTTATTGTGTCTATTATTATTGTTGTCATCGTTGTTACTGTTGCAAATGATGTTGTAAATGTTGGAAATGCTATGGATTTGTAGCACTCTCCATTTAATTTTCATATACATCGTCATCAAAATGCAAATGTTCCTCACACTTTGGAAACCTTATGTCATGTTCCTTTTTAATTTTTTGGTTTTGCTCCCTCAATTATCTCTCTTGTAGAGATGTCATTTGTGGTACTTTTGTAATCTGTCTAACTGCCTATATAATTGTTGGCATTGCCCATACCACTATTAGCACTGTAGATGGTTATACTCTACCCCTCATCATTTTTTGTGCCCTTACATATGTGCTCTCATGTTCCCTCTTCACTCTTGAACTTGAAGCTCCTTCTTCAATTTTGTTCTTCCTTTTAAAAACATTTCTTAAATTTTTTGTTACAACCTTCTTTTTGTTTTCTAGTGTTGTTTTCATCTCCTCCCTAGTTCTTTCAACCTTGGTTGGTGGTTTCTATGAATTTTCCTTTTTATGCACAAACAAATATCGAAAGATTTTTGCTAATACCAAGGCAGATTGACAAGTATCTTTTTTATCTCCCTTATTGTCCTTGGCATATTTATACCACTAATCTAGCTCACCACATAGACTATTGAATATAATTTGTCCCCAATTTACCGTCTACCCTTTTTCTACCCTCATTAATGTTATAACATTCTTGTTGCTAAAATATTATACCTTCTCCTTATGATAAATGACAAATATAATGGTAGGATATCTGACAAAGTATGGCAAACCCAAATTTTTTGTATTCCATTGATCTACAGAAGAATTTGCAAATGTAAATCTACAACTCTACAATGCCTAGACCGCTAGTGACTTATCGACTTGCCCTTTTGGTTCTTCTACATATCCTTATGCATAGACTCTAAAGACATCTACAACTAATTGTTTACTAATGACATACACCTTATCTTTATGCCCAAAATAAATATTTGTGCCCTTGATAAAAAATGTGTTGAAAAATTCCAACATGACATTGGGCATTGGTGGTTCCCAATCCATCAGAAATAAAGGAATAAGCATGGTTTTAAAAGCCCAGTCTTCTTCTTCAATAATGTCCTTCCAATTTTCCATTCGTTCAACATGTTTATCATAATTTTGTTCCATTTATGTCCACATGAATCATTCAAGATCTAGAATTTTAATACCTTTCTCTAGAAGTGTAGCTTTGTCTAGGATTGCACGTCTTTTCTTCGCTACAACTTTCAACTCACACTTTTTAATCTCCATTGCCATTCATTATGCATTCACCATCACCTACACCTTTGTGGATTGTTATATTTCCACCTACAGTTATATAGATAGTTGTATTTCCGCTTCAATGACGTTCTCCTCCCCTTCATCCTTCTACATTGTTTGTTCTTCCACAAAGTGTTATTCCACAACTTCATCTTCCTTCAATTTTTCAATGAACATTGGATCTACTGATGTAGCTCCTAGTCTTGTCTGAGCTTTCTTGCACACCAACTTCTACTTTTGCACAAAACTCAACTATAGATGTTCCAATTCTATATATATCATGAATTATTATTTGCACAAATTGCATCCTCTCATTATATGCTTTCCTTCTGCACATTCTAAAGATGATGATGAATGTGGCAATGACCTTATAACTAATGGTTGAATATTCAATAAGCCTTCATGTTTTGTTCTTTTCAATTCTTCTTCTTCTTATATTCTTTTCAACAATTTTGTTTCCTCCTCATGCCTTTGTCTATGCTCACTCCTTTGCACTTCCTTTTCCTTTATTATTCACTTTTTTTTTTTGCACTCTTTGCACTCATGTTGCTATGAACTCCAGAATTTTGAAAACACACACAACTTCTAGCAACAAACACAAATTGCTTTCGACAATTACCCCATTTTTTTCATCCTTAAACCTTTTGCTTATTACATTCATTTTTTTACTTACCTACCATCTTTTAATTAACACATGCTCTTCAAAATTAATATAGCCAATCGCTACAAGTTTATGTGTCCCTTGTACAGCCACATGGAAGCACTTCACATCATCATTATGAATGAACATTGCAGATTTCATCTTCTAATTACTCCACATCCCTAATATCCTTACATTAACTATATTAACTTCACCTTGTTTGCCTTGTACACCTTTTGTTGACTATGCCCATTTATCAGCTAAATGTGCCAACAAATATGATGATAATATGAATATTGCTGATGATTAGGTAAATATTTATGTTGAATTTGTTAACACCCTTGACATATTATTTTTAGATCTTTGCATCCTAAATCCCTCACTTTTGTAGTTATTACTCCAAGACTTGTAAGTCATTTATAAATCAAAAATCAATATTTTGTTGACCGCAAGATTTTCCATTCATTCTTCATCTTTAGTAATCTACATCTATAGTTTCAGCATTTCATAGTCTTCATCTTCCTCCTTCGCATCAAAATTCTCCACCTAAACTCCACATGTATTATGTTCCCAATATACTAGCACTTGTTATTCTTGTTTTTAAACTTTAAATTCCATGTACTTGTAAGGTTTTAGCTTATTCACATTGACTAGCACAGGTTAGTTTCAAACTTCTCAACGGTCACCAATAACATAGTGTTATTTGGTAACACATATTGTACTTTTTATGGTCCATACCATTTCTTAGTAAATTTCCCTAGGTGTGATTTATTGCCCTTTGGAAACCACAAAACATAATCATTAAAACTAAACTATTTTTCTAGATTTTTTTGTTGGTTCCATAATGTTCTATTCCACTACTGAATTCTTGTAGTTTCTGCAACCTACATTCGAGCTTCCTATAACTTCTCTAGCTCTATAATTTCGTTAGTTAAAACTCTCATTAGAGTATTATCTTTCACATTTCCACCAATACATGGCATTATGTACTCTGTGGGTATCAATGGATGTAATCAATACATTAATTGATATAATGTATACCTTATTGTTACTTTTGTATGCAATTTTGTATGAAAATAACACTATAAACAGATGTTCATCCTAATTTCTTTTATTCTCACTAATTAACTTAGTCAATGGTGTCCCAACTACCTTGTTAGTAAACTCAACTTGCCCATTCCCTTGAGGATAATAAGTTGTAAAACTCACATGTTTCAATAAATAATGATTTGTTAAATATGTGATGGCATCATTAATGAAATGAACTCCTTGATCTGTGACTATATTCAAAGGACATCCAAACCTGGTTAATATGTAGTCATATAGAAATTTTGTTGTGAGTACTGTAGTATTAGTTTTCAATGCTCTTGGTTCTACCCACTTGGTAGCATAATCTGTGGCTATAAAAATATATTTGTTTCTTATATATCCTCTTGTTAACTTAATTGGCCCCACAAAATCAAGTCCCCATTTCATAAATGGTTTTTTTGGAAAACTTGTGACAAGCTTTGCAAGACTTTGAATTGTCAATCCTCGTGTTCTTTGACATGCATCACAAAA
>Ga0116227_10010055_pt1 | contig 16769 bp, 17 predicted proteins | sample S1TSphgellanicum_FD_89693 | JGI IMG/M metagenome (GOLD analysis project Ga0116227, IMG submission 89693) | Host-associated microbial communities from peat moss isolated from Minnesota, USA - S1T2_Fb - Sphagnum magellanicum MG | ecosystem: Host-associated > Plants > Peat moss > Unclassified...
CATTATGAACAGGGAGGGGGTCTGGATACTGGAACTTATCAACATACAAAAACAAAGAAATAATTTTCAACAGATTGATACCTACTAAATAAGTAACTTACTACTTACTTACAAGTTGAACAAGGTTGGGGTATATTTGCCGTCTCTGGTCTATTCCCATGGTCAGCTATATGTTGCTATCTCACGGGTCACAAGCAGAGCAAACATCAAGATTTTCAGCGGCCAGGGTCCCAATGGATACATATGGAATGTCGTATATAAAGAGGTTTTGGAAATGTAGTTTGTAATTGTAATTTTGTAATATGTACCATCAAATACACACATGTGTGCATTAGGCATGGGGTTCAAACTAGTGAAAGTATATATCAAAACCAATTGAGCGACATATAGCCTAACAACTAATGTAAAAGGAATTTAAAAAATAAAACGGGTCTTCTTAAGATTGCAAAAACCTGGAACATTTTTGTCAGTGCAACTAGAGGGCATCTTACCCAGTGTGAGATTTCCTTTGAGGTGATGCAATTGTTGTGTTTCCTATGCGGCTTTATGCTTTTTTGTAAAGAGCCTTACTTACCATGAAAATCCCATTCAAAGTCATTGCTAAAAATGCATTTTGAGCACTATAAATACACCCAACACACCCTAACAGAAAATCCTCAATTTCCAAAAAAGATTAATTTCCTACAAATCTTAGTACCACTAGTGTAATAAATGTGCACATAAACTTGTGACAAAGTTTGTGGTATTATATATTCTCCTTAACATGTTGGTGTCTAAATTTTTAACTTTGAATGTGCACAAATGGATTAGTTCCAATTTATTTTCAGAATTTAAAAAAAAAGAAAAGAAGGAAACTAATTCATCTCCACATGATGATGAAACTAATAATAATTTAAATTAATTTTCATCATATCATTTTATTTGAAAATTTTCTCTTGTAAATTAGATATATTCTTCTAGTAAGCTATAATACAATATAAAATGAAACATTTCATGTCTAGACTAGTTATCCTCTATTTTAATAACTTATATTTTTATTTTCTATTTAAATTGACAAAATTGAGGAAAAAAAAAAAAAAAACCCTGGTACTAATTACTAACTACTAATGTTACTCATTATTATTACTACGCTCCATCTTGATTATTATTACTGGTGCAAGAGAGGCAGTTACCTATTTACCGCAGTAAAAAGTGATAGTAACAGAGTTCTGGTAACTAAATTTCTTGGCTGCTGTTCTTGCCCCTCTTCACATTCTCTTCTTCTTCTTCTTCTTCTTCTTCTTCCCTTGCTCGCGCACACACACAAATTTCTTGCAAGAAAACTCACAATTAGTCGCCGAAAATATGCACAAAAGCTCTCACACAACACAGAAAAAAATCTTGCCACACATTTCACAAACTGCACTGATTTCACAGATTGCAAAAAGATCGCAAAAGGAGAGAAAGAGAGCCGAGAGAGAGAGAGAGAGAGTGTGTGTGTGTGTGTGTGCGCGCGCGCGCGCGCAAGATCGCTTCTCTTTTTGTCGTCAGGAGCATGAAGAATGGAGAGTGCAATCCAGTTATGTTAATGTCTGTTGTGGGTGGTCATGACTACTGGTATGTCTGAAATTTCTGCAGGAGACTTTTGGAAATTGTGATTTGCAGCAGCAGCAGGAGGAGGTGGTGATGGTGTAAGAGGAGGAGCAGGAAGAGGCCGAGGGGACCTCGGGGGTGGGTATGTGCTTGGATGGGGGGCAACTGAAATTGGGTAAATTGCTAAGGAGGTTTTAAAACCGTTTGAAATGATGGTGATGGTGATGATGATGATTTGAGCTCTTTGTGAATTAGTCTCCTGGATCATGTCCATAAGCGATGACAAGATTCAGACAATCGAGACACACCCATTGTGAATTTATGATCAATTGAAGAGATTCCGCATGATCTCGAGGCAGCAGCTAGAATCGATTTAAACAGTGTGCTGTGATCACAGCAGTCTAATGGAAAACCACTGACAGAGGGCCTTGTTTCTCGCTGGATGGACGGGCGCTTTCCATTGGAGAGCTGTAACTGCTTTGAAAATATGTAGTTAATCAATATAGATGATAGATGTTGTTGAGTTTGAGATTTATCTGCAAGCAGCTGATTGTAGCTGCAGTACTAAGTACTACCGCTGCTGCTACTGCAAAAGAAAACGAAAGAGTTCTTGGTATTGGAGAGGTATAATTATTCACATGGAGTACTTTCTGCAGGACCAGCGGCCGCATGATCATGAGCTTCATCTGCAGGGGCGTTTGAGTCGCTCACAATCTTTAGATTCCATGAGTACTGCTCCCTTGTTCTTCACCAGTGCTTCAGTCTACAGTACTCCTTACAATATGCATCAGATTGCTGCTGGACCTCACGGATCACCACATCAAGTAATTCCCCGAGCTTCTTATTATGTGGAAAGTCCGACAGCGTCTTTTCTCCAGGACCTCAGCTCCTCCTGCATCATCAACTCGGACCTGCATGATGCTGCCCTGCATCACGACAGTCGACTCCAAGACCAGTCTGAGCGTCTGTCTGAACCTTGTTTTACTGATGCTTCAGGCTCTCCCCCGGAGACTTGAGCAGGGTGGGATCTTTCTTGAGCAGTTACTACTACAGAACGTCTTCAGAACGGCCTTTCTCCATGTCCAATGTGAGTGCTCGAGTGCAGTCGTGGCGCAAGTTTCGACCGGCTAATTCTTTTGCAGAGTCTCAGGTTTCCAGCAAATGAAAGAATATGGTTCAAGATGAGGAGGCGGCATTCAAGGGATCAGATCTTGGCTCTGCACCGTCCAAGTGTTGTCTGCGCTTCACTTCCCTTGTGTTGTGGTTGTGCATGACCCTGTTCTCCACAGCTGTTTTGCTCGCCGTCACTCGTCTCTTGTACTGGATTGTTTGTCAACCCAATGCCCCAACTACCACCCTCAAGGTTCAAACCTGTCTCCATGGTCCTCCATGAACTCACTCATCAACTTAAACTTGCAAGCTTCTTCTTGCAGCATGCATCACACATGATGGAAATTTAACTTGGGTCTCTTTCTGTTAGGATGCTGTGATCACAGCAGCCTAATGGAGAAAACCACTGAAGAGGGCTTTGTTTCTTGCTGGATGTCGGACTGCTTTTCGTTGGAGAGCTGCAATTGCATTGAAAATATGTAATTAATCAATGTTAGGAACTATGAGAACATGATGTTTCCCATATAAAAAAGACAGATGTCACTTTGTTGTGAATCACCATTTGACTCACGTTCTCACAGTTTTGCAATGTTTGATCAATGCTCGCCTGGTAGAGAGCTGTGAGGTGACTGTGATCACAGGTAGCTGGAAAAAAATAATGGAAAGCTATTCTGATCACAGAATCTATGAGGAAAGATATGCTAACTAGATCACTGGGTTGTGCAGAGTCTAACCTAGAACTCATCTGTTGAGGACTGACAACACTTTCAAAGAAAGAATGTAATCTCGTGGAACAACTAGTACTGCTGTTGCAGGTGGAGGAGGATCTGTACCCGTTGTGCGACCCATGACTCATTTGTTTGCAAAATTTGTTTTAGGGGGTGGAGTTTCAGAAGTTCCACGTGATGCAAGGTTACGACCGCACAGGAGTACCCACTGTGATGGTGAGTTTGCAGTCCATGGTGCAGCTCAGCTTCCGCAACCCATCCAAGCATTATGCCACTCTTGTTAGCCCTACCAGTTCTCTCACTTTCTCTTACCTCCCCAGGCAGCTTGCACTTGGCCAGGTACCTAGGAAAATAAAAAAGTACTGCATCATACATCTCCTCACTCATGCAAATCCCCAAAATATATTCTTACTATGCAGGCTGCACAAGTGACTGCCTCACCTGCAGCTTGTGGTAGAAGAAGAAGAAGAAGAAGATCATCAAAGAATCACATGATGCTGTAGAGATTTACCTCGAGTGTGGTAGCTGATGATTGTGTGATTTCAAAGGGTTCATGAGCTGATACTGCTATTGATTTCCTTTGATCTGAATCCACTAAATGTGTGCTGCCTGCTGCAGGTGGAATTTTTTTGCCAGCAAAGGGAGTCACAGTCAGAGCTGAAGGTAGCTGCAGGTGCCAATTATATGCCACTGTATGGAGCAGGGCCGAGCATGAAGCAGGCCATTGCATACAAGCAAAGCGTGTGGCTGGGTCTAACCAAACCATCTCCATCAAGGCAAGTGTGCGCTTGTTTGCTGGTCTCATGACCAAAGATTACTCTACAAAGAGCTAGCCTGCCATGTATTGCTGGATCCCAACACTGCTACTGTCACCTCTACAACTTGCCAACCACCACACCCACAATTGTCCTCCAATTTGAGCTTCTTACTAATACCATGACCACCTCCAAGTCTGTGAATTTCACAAAGTACATTACTGAACATAAAATGTGTGCATCATCAATTCAAAAGAATTAGTGTTTAAGAATTGTGAAATAGATACCAAAATTTACCTTGTCAAAGTTGAATGAAAATGAATATAAAATAACAACCAAAACCCATCAACAAAAACAAAAAGTGCCATTTAATGAAATCATTAATCTTGTTGCACTCTTACTCTCACAAGGAAATGATCAATCTCCTCTCTGGTGTAAGCAGGTTCACCAGCAGCAATAAAATGACATGTACACTATAAACTTTGTATGAAATATTCAAGATACAAATTTACAATAGTGTGAATTGCATAATTTAATGTGTATAAAGGCTGGCCTGGCTTAAGAAATTTCTCCAAGTGCATTACTCCGGAGTACCTGAATGGATTGCACTAAGGACCCATTTCTAATTTAATGTCTTACCTCCCAAACACCATTTGTACAATCCTTGGGAAGATGCTAAACACCCATTAACAAGCACTATTCATTGCAAAAAAAAAGTGCATGACAATGTTAAGTTACTTGGTTTCTACCACAAGGTTTGATTATTTTGACGATGTGTGTATGTTAAATAAAAGTAATTACTATTTTTAAACATTGAATCTATGTTATTAATTGGTACTATCTTTCTCATGAGAAAAATGTTGTGTTCAAGCATGTAGAAAAAAAATTTAAATATTCTTTTTGCAAAATATGAAAATTGTGCAACTTGATTTAACATAGAATCACATAGGGTGTAATAAGATCATTTGATTTCATCAACTTGTGCTTATTTTTTAGTAGCATTTCATCTTTCATCTTCTTATGCAATGCCAATAAAATTTTTAAAGGTTCCAAAGTTGTAAGAATATTTTTTAATTTATATAATATGAAATCATTAATTTTTATATCATAAGTTTATTAAGATTTATCATCAAGTAGTGATCGTTGTAATGAGAATGATGTTGATCATTTATCCATATAATTAATGATGTTTTAAATTGATTTTTTAATTAATGAATATCTAGAAAAAAACATTGATGAAAAGATCACAAACTTGATCGATCATGAATACATAGAAAGATTATTTTTATTCAATAGAAGATTCATGCAAAGGTTTTTTAATATATTTATGATTAAAAATTTTGATTTGTCAAATATGTCATTATCATTGATTTTATCACAAGACATGCACAAAGTTATTTTAGTTTATTTATTCATATTATGTAAATAATTTTGTAAAAATAATTAAATGGCATTTTGCATATGTAATGTTTTGCAAACATTCATAAATTTTTAAATTTTGTTGAAAATTGATTTAAAGAAGCAACAAAATGTCAAATGTGGATTTCAAAGATAATAGTATTCACAAATATATTTCTTTGGTTATTATTTGATCACTTTTCTTTTGTATTATTGCATTGTCAAATTGTTTTATCTTTTGTTCATCTTGTTTAAATAATTTGACAAATATGTAGGTGTTAAGTGTTTAGGATTTTTTCCTTTCTTTTGAAAGATGAATACTCATTTCATTTTTAAAATGCTTGCAAAGGTATAAATGGGTTGATATCATATGGCGTGTGCTATATAGTAATGATGTGACACATAAAACTTAATCAAATTATCAAAACGCATATCAAAATGATTTTTTTAACCCAAAAAAAAAAAAGCTTAGGAAAAACATTTCAAAAAGAATAATAAATCTTTCCTTTTTGGGTGCATTAATTCTTTCAATCGTTTCTTTTCATATGATGCATAGATAGTGAGGTGAACATCACTTGTGTAATACCTTAAGTGAGTGCAAACCATAGTGAAGGAAAAAAAAAAAGTGCATGCCCAAATATAGAAAACTTATGAAAAAAAATGTTTTTGAAGCAAGAGACACCAATTCATTCCTATATGAAATTGAGACATGAACTATAACATTGTAATGCAACTCCAATTGAATTAAGAAATTGATATTCAATTCCATTTCAATTTAATTAAATTCAACAATTAGAATATCAAATTTCAATCAAATGGAAAACAAATGAGATGCAAATTGGTGGAAAAGATATTGAAAATCTTCTCATGAATATGGTGTTTCAAAAAAAACTTTAAAAAGACAAAAATCTGAAAAAACACCTTTTCATGCCTCTTCACTTGGGAATGGGCTAAATAAATTCTAGTTTGGACTTGTCACATTTACATAAAACTTAATACTATCCTACCTAAACCAACTTTGATGAATCATCATCACTGAAATTACATCATCATTGAAACTTCTTTAAAAGTTTTATAGAGGAAGATGGAATGTGTACAAAGGGAGATGGAGCATGTACAAAGGAAGATGGAAGCCATGTGTCGGGGGAGGAGGGTGGGTTTGCTAGGAAAACACCCACAATGAGCAATCAAGAATGTGCAAAGTGCAACTAAAAATGCAATGAATGAGACCAAATGACATGTGGTTGATGGAATCTTTAGTAAGAAAATTTCCTTAGCAAACCATGTAGCAGTAGTGTGATAAAGGTTGGAAAAACTACAAGATTTTGGGAACAAGTCACAAAATCCAATTGCAACAAATGTGGAGAAAACTACCGAGGAAATTGAGGGATTGGGAAGCTTGAGAAAGAACTTTGGAAGTGTTATTGCAAACATAAAATTGTTAGGCCAAGACTCGAATCACATCAACGCCACCATAAACAAGGCAGAGAACTTGGTGATTGAATTTCAAAAGAAAGCTAATGATGTTATCAACAATGTGAAGCAAGTTTTAAGTAAGGCACAAATTGTTACAACTCTTATTCCTAATCCTTAAGGCTTGTCCAACATTAGAGTGTAGGATTCTACAACGATAACTATTGCCATTGTGACAAGGGGTCGTTGGGGCAATTTGCACATGTCTAAGTGTTCAAGATTGCATGTTGTTGCACTAGAAGGAAACATCTCAAAGGGAGATGGTGGTAGGCAAAAAGACCAACCAAGTTAGCTCCAAGAAACAACAAGAGCTTTTGCTTGCTTGTTGAGGAAGAAGATGAAGGGGCTCAAAGTTGGCTTGTGACGTTGCATCCTCATCACCGAAAAGCCCTTGAATGAGTGGAACAAAAACAATAGTTATGACAAGAGAAGATAAACCCTCTTTCAAATGACCTTGTACATGGCCCCAAGAATTTTGAAATCTTGAGCAATCTTCAAGGGCCATAGATTTGGGGACCTTTTTTAGGCCCTAGGGTTTTGAGGTTCCAAGGGACAAGGGGCCATATTCAGGGGTCTTGGGTTTAGAGTTTTAAGTTTTGAAGCCCTACTAGATGAATAGGGTTTTACATAATGGTACGTTCACAATAAAAGGAGCCAAGGAAATTGTTAACAATGTTTAAAACTGCACTTACATTACTTTGGAAAATCACCATTAATTGTATTTAATGAATTATTTTTCCATAATTTGTAATTGTGTTTTGGTGTTCATGAAATTGGACTCTTATGAATTTGGAATCATTTCACTATGTTACCAAAGTCTTTTGTCATACACAAAGCACTTGTTAACAAAGTCTTTTTAAGGACTCTAAAATTTGAATGTGCTTTTTGTTACTCAAACCTTCATCAAATGTTCTCAAACTTATTGTGGGTTTTAATATACATCATAAGAAGGGCTACATGTGTTTATATTTTTAAATGCACATGTATTGAATCATTTTAATGGATGTTGTTGATCTTGATTTTGAATGTCTTTAATGGTCAAAAAATTTCAAATTTTATTATCATGGTTTAAAACAAAATTATACATTTGACTATAATTTAGGTCTTCATGCAAAAAAATATAGTTTTTATTATAATATGAGTTATGTTTGGTCTCAATATTAATATCTAGTCCTAGAAATTACATTTAAAATACAATTTTGATATTTAATAAACCAATACATGTAGGACATGTGTAAATGCAGTCCTTGGTAAGGACTTTGACCTTGGTTGCTATGGTTCCTTTTATTGTGTTTTTACCCTAAAGGCTCTTTGGCTTTGAAGTCTTAAGGGAATAGGGCCTAAGGTTAATGTTTAAAGCCAAGTAGGACTTTCGGAAATGGTAGTGGAGGGTCATAAAAATATTTTTTATTTTTTGAAGAGCATCCATGGAGCATGGAAAAGCAGCAATGCAACATTTAGGAACATCAATGTAGCATGTAAGAGTGTTAGTGGAACATTTTAAAACATTAGCATAGTGTCGTAGAGCACCATCATTGGGTTAGTCATAGGTCTCAATGGTGTTGGAGACCTACATTTTGGCAGTTGTTTAGGGACACGAAACAAAGGGTGTAGTTTTATTCATTTAATGGTCTACCCTTGTGTGGTAAGTGTTTTTAAGCCTTCCTTTTTTTTTCAACTTGTGGTGTGTGGGGAATAATTTATCTTATGGAAATTCCTCCCCCTATAGGAGATGTGTCCCCTAGCTCCTTTTCCCCACATGGGCCTTTAATAGAAGTCCTTTAGGTTATTGTTCTTTCACATGGGCTTCATTCTATAATTTTGGCCCCCTCCTTCTTTCCCCGCCATCATTGCGATTTTTGTTTTTATTCCATTTCATCCGACTAGGGCATTTCAAGCATATGGGTTAATCATACCTTCATTGCATATCGAAAGTACAAATTGAGCCCCCCGAATGCAATACCCCATGTTCTAATTGTGGTGCTTCATTTATGTGTCTCAACATGGCGTGCCATCAAAGGTAGTGTCAAGTTTTTTTAGCTAGTTATTCAAGTGGCAATGATGGAGCCCCATCCATCCAAAACCCTTGCCCCCTTCTAATAGCTTGGGCATGGATATTGAACTTGGATCCCATTGGAGTTTTTTTGTTAAGGTTCCTCAGGCTTTGATTGTATTTGTGCATCCTAGTTGCTTTGAGGCGTGAGGTGCATCCAAATTTCCTATAGATTACATAACACAAGACCTAAACAATGTTGTTGTTTGGCATTTTTTTTTACTCTTCCCTTAGTGGTGCCTTCTCTTACCTACTCAAGGGGGGTGGCTAAACATAGAAATATTAAGATTCAATTACAAAGGTTTCTTTTAAGCGATTGGAGGACTTTCAAATAGAGCATTTGTTATGTGCATAAGCATTAACAATTGTTTTACCTTTAATTCCCACTATTCAAACAGTGCCCTAAAGAGGTGAAAACACACTAAGGTGGAACACAAATGGCACATTGCGATAATCCATTTTTAGTCCATTATGAAATAAAATACATTAGGAAAGGATGACAAAAACAAGATATTTTTAATCAAATGGGTATTGTGGCAAGGTGTTATAGAATTTTTTTTCCATAAGGATTTAAGCATCTTTAGCTTATTTTATGATGATTTTATAAAATATGAGCATTTAAATCATTATTTTCAACAAATGAAGGACTTCCTTTAGAAGTTTCATACTTGATATACATCTCAAAATTTAATCATCAAATATTTTCAAGTTGTCTTATTTAATATCAATTTGCCACAATAATATATTACCATTAACTCATTTATTCATAAAGGACACTATATCAAGGTGTATTGAATCCATTTAATTTATCCTTGACCAAACATGTGTTTTTGTACAATTTTAAAAGTCTAGAATAAATTGAATACCAAAGATTTGATTTATGAATTTTTAACATAGTGTTTTGATGTATGAGTTCATTCTTGACATGAATCCCATTTCATCATTTGCACATATCAATTGGAATAAACTACTATTGAAAATTTTTAAACTATGAAAAGTGGACCCACAAACATCCAAAGTGTAACAATTTAGTGTGCTTAGAATTTGGCCCTAAGGCAAATAAGAGAGTATGCTTGTGTTGCAAAGGTACTCTTTTGACGCCAACTTCAACCTCTTCAAAGACCATTACTTCTTTGTAGGTTTTTCATCCTCTAGATTTATCCTTTCCATGTTCAGATTCTTTGATGGAATTCTAACCATAAATAGATTTGGATTTTTTAAAAAACATGTTTAGGTCGGTACTCATCCATTTGGCTCACCTTTCAACTAATGGACTTTTAGGCATGTTATTCAAATGCCTTCAAGATTCATTTTTCCCAAAGGACTCAACTAAAGATTTTCCTAGTTATTCCTTGTTTGTTTTTATGTTGTTGCAAAAAGGATCCCCAAGAATGTAATTAAAGCCCTTGGTGTCATGAAGTTGTTAGCTTTGGCCAAGCCTTCTAGTGGCATTTGGCCAATAACAATAAACAAGGTTCTTTGTCGGTTGGTGAACCTCCTTTGCCTCCAATTTTGCAATGCATTTTTAGCCCACTTGTCCCCCCATTAATTTGGAGTCGCAATCAAAGGAGGTTGTGAAGTAGTGGTGCACAACATTTGAATAGCTTTAGATGTTCAATTAAGTGGTGTTGCAAGTAGACATTGCAAATGTTTTCAACATTGTTCCCCAAAGGGTTATATTTTAGAGGTTACATGTTATAGGTAGGAAGTTGTTTTAGGTCATACCTTTTGTCTGTTCCTTTTATGCCTTGCAACTCTTTTTCTTTAGTCACCACTCTTTTCAAGGTGATCTATTTGTTATTCAATCCTTCATTAGCACCTATTAGGGGGATTTTATGGGTAGTCTTCTTTTCGCTCAAGTTCATTTCCATGCCTTTCGTGATTCAATTGATCTTTTCCCGTCTTTTTTGTTTCCTTCCATTACAGATGGTCTTTTCCCATCTTCTTTGTTTCCTTCCATTACAAATGACACCCACATCATTGGGGATGCTTCAATTGTATTTCAAGTTTTTCATCATTTCTCTTCCCATTTAGATTTGATAGGCCTTGCAATTCAGCCCTGCAAGTGTGCTACTTGGTCTCTTCTAAGGTTACCTTCAGGGTTTTCACCTACATTAGGGTTTTATACCCTTGTTGAAGGCATTAAGGTTTTGGGTGTTCCTTTGGGATCCTTTTCCTTCACATCATCTTTTTTCCAAGATGATTTGAAGGATGTTGTTTAGCACATAATGCCTTTCTTAGGTTGGAAGATGTGCATGTGGCATTTGGAATTCTCACTCCTTGTTTCACCCAAAGGCCTTATTACCTTCTTCATTTTTACCCTCCACTTTTAGATTTTCAACACTAATTAGTTTCCTTTGATTCGAACTTCATTCACATATTTGGGAGACTAGTAGGGCTAGGTTTTTTGGAGTGTCTGGAGGCTCCTCTAATTTGTTGATAAATTTTTCTTCCCATCTTTAAAAGTGGGATACATCTTGTCTATGCCAATGTTATCATGATAACCCCAACAATGTACTTGGGGAGCTAAGGGTTTATTGCCCCAATCATCACATCTAAATTTTTGCAGGATGGCTACTCATTTTTATTGGGGGCTATAGGGGCCAGCAGTTCATAAGGTTCACTTCCAATCCACACTCACTTTAAATGGGCTTGTGACATTCTACCTCCAATTGTTTAGGCTTCCAACCTTCCATTTGAATAATCGTCAAAGAGAAGAATGAATTGTTTTCAAGAGAACATTTCCGAAAATGTGCATGATCACTCATTTTCCAACATCATCTTAAAGTTGTCTTCAAATTGTCATTGGGTTCAACTAAGATCTTACACAAGCCTAGGCTTAGGTGTTTGGTTTTTTGCCCGCCCAATCATCCCATCTTTTAAGATGGCATTTGCCATTTTATCCTTAGCACTATGCACTAAATTGAACCTCTCCCATCCTACAACTCATAGTCTTTCTCAATGCATATGTAGTCAGCCCATAGATTCAACAAAGATACACCTACTTCGTTGTGATCATTGGGGGAGAGCACACTGCTGCACATGATGTAGTTCGAGATTATTTTGCCTCCATTGCTAGGGATGTCAAGTTCCATGTTTTGAGTGAATAAACTCATGTTCCCCATCACCATCTCTCTAGTCGTCACAATGACAAGTGAATATTGTGCTTACAATAGATGGCATTTGCATTTTGGCAAACATAATCATTACTAACCCAACTCATGCAAATCTTGTTTTGTGAGTTGTTTTTTCTCAAGGAGTGGTTGTGACAATTGCATTTCAAGCAAAGGTTGTGTCATATCATGACCAACACCTTGAGGATGATTTCATCCCTTTAATAGTGAAGACATTTGGATGTTTACACTAGTAGGCAAATGACTTCTTTCATCGATGTGCTAACATGGCATGGTTGGCGAAGGGCTCTAGAGGTCCTCCTCATTCAATTTTACGTTCATTTTATATAGGTAGGGGGTGTCAATGGCTCTTCAAAAAGTTCAGGCTACCACTATCTTGCGACAAGTAGTTGTAGCTATAGGAGAGGCCTCTTCTAGGCTTGGTGTCCTTGCAAGTTTTTTGCCCACCTCCTTGCACAACTTGCTTCATGCTATTGGTGATGGGTTTAGGTTCGAGGTTTCTTGATTTCTCCTCTTTGGGCAAATGATTGATGAAGGAGCTAATGGTCCTCCTGTTTTGTCATCACCATGCATTTTGTCCATAAACGACTTGATAAAACTTGTCAAGCTTGTGCAGAACACAGACAGAGATCTGTCTCCAATGATCAATCATTTTGTGCAAACTCTGGATAAAGAATGGACAGCATGAATGGATTTTGATTTGGCATTTGGTTTGTCTTCAAGGGCCCATGGTGTGTATAGATCCACCTTGGGAGGATCAGCACTGTAGGAGCTGGTTCACCCTGGCCTACTCAAACCAATACCCAGCAGGGTAAATGAAAGAATTAATTGATGAAAGTCAGAAATGTTAACCTTCTTTCTTATTGAGAGGTTTTCAAAATCTATTGCTTTGATCGTGTGCTGTTGTTGATAGCCTTCACATGTCTAAGGGCAACAGTACTGTCAGATTGGCTGTTTCCAAAACACTTGTCAACTTGCACACATGTAAAAGTTGAAACAAAAACAAAAATTCTCCATCCTACCAAAATCTAAACTGAAATAATTACTCAATTTTGAAGATTCTCAATTTTCCTTCACAAAAATTTGCTCTTTGAGAAAAGCATTTTTTGAAACTTCTAGCACTTCTAGAAAGTAACTTAATTTGTGTCGAAGCTGCCAAGGTATTATGGTATATATCTGCCTTGTACCAGTTTCAATACCAAGCATATATTTGCTTCATACCACCCAAAAATCAGTCTTGGACTCAATTCTGGTATGAACAGTTTAGAGTGGACCTAATTTTGAAGACCAGGCTCGTATGAATTTGTTTTTCAAACACCCCCACTATCAAGACTAGGCTGGTATATTCAAAAGTTGTAATTTCAGTGTAGATGAGAAAAGACATGCTTGTACAAATAGCATGACTTTCATCAACTGTAAAGGGATAACTGGAGCTGATGAGTTCCCCCACAACATTAAGGAAACTGATCTTTGTTCATGTGCTTCAGGTGATCAGCACTGATGGATATATATACCTCTTTTGTCTTTGTTGCCCAGTTGATCAAACCCAGTAGATGACATCTTCCAAGCAAATCTTAGCTCTTTAAACAATCCAGATTCTAGAACCACCACCACACAGAGCAATTTGTCTTGGGGTGGGACCCTACCATCTTCTTTATAAGTTTTTCCAATTTTAACACAAGCACAAGCTAAAAGTAATGTCAGCTGCTTCTTCCCAAAAGCTTGGACTTTGTGACACTTGGTACTTTTCTTCAGAAATAGTTCCTTGGCAAACCTTCTTAGGCCTTTGTGACACTTGGTACTGTCTGTCAGAAATAGTGCTTGCAGGCAACCTTCTGGTGGCCTTATTTAGCTTATTTAGTGGGTGAGGGAGCAGGGAATCAGGACAAAAGCCTGTGTAGTAAATAGGTATCCACAACAGAGAAGCCAAGCTGAAACTGCTGGTGCCTTCTTGACTGAATTGGTTCCTTTCGAGCTGGAAATGAATTACACAAAATGCCAAGAGGGAAAACAGTAACAGAAACCATGAGGAGGAAGGGGAAGCTGAAGTGGCTTTGAAAGGTGGGCAATGAATAGAGAGATTAAAACAAACCAGCTGGAGTCTGTATCAGTTCAAGCTTCATACCAAGGATGCATACTAAGGAAGACATTAAGACTGACAATCATGCCAATAACAGAAAAAGGGACCCAAATGACTTGGGAAGATCACCCAATCCTCTGGCTTCCCCCTGCCTTCACAAGGTATCAAGTGCTACACGATGGGATACAACCCAAAAAAATCAACACAAGTTCCTCACATCAGAACAAAACCATTTCCCCATTTCCTGCAGTGTGAACAATGACAATCAGATCCTCCAGTTAAACCTGCTGTCAAACTTTTCATTCAAAACTTTTCAGTGTGAACATTCAAGCAGAAACCTCATACTTCGATATTTTTTTATGGTACAAAGGCCTCACAAAAAAATTAGCATTGAAAAATATGATAACCAAAATTGCCCTTGAGTGCATGCAAATATTTTTGCTTGCAGCATTTTTTTGGCATTGAACCCTCTATTGACAGTGGAACCAAAATTCAGCACTTTCAATCTCCAACACACCTCTTAGTACTTTTATATATTGTGTGAAAATTCCAGGTCACACACAACAACAACAACAGAGATGCAACATGGCAAGGACAAAAACCCAAGATTGCTCTATGATTTATACTCTGCTGAATGGCAACAAAATACAAAACAACATTCAATCTGTGAATGTCCTGGAGGCAGTTAAACATGCAATCCATAAACGAATTCCCCTGTACCCAAAATGCATAACCAAAGAGATTGGTCAATGCACTGATTCTAGTGTTAAAGTCTACTTGCAAGAAACATGATATTACAAGCTTGAGAAAGAAAAATTGGAAAATTTTCAAGTCATTTGGATGAAGAATCAGAACTAGTGAATCAGAGAGCCTTCTCACATATGTACAACATGGCACTGATGATGTTACATCTAGCTGTTGGATGCAAGGAGCCCACAGAAGATTGCACAGCATTTGGACTTGGCTAAAATTGTTTGTTACCCAAGTTCCAAGTTTGATTGATTATATACAAAACTTGAGAGTGAGGAAAAAAAATCCAAAAACAGGACTTGAAGAAGAGCTCTATGATCTGAAATCAATCTCACCCACCTCAATCAGTGGACTTCGCTCTCACAGATCATAATGCACTCAAAAGGCAGCTGGCTGTGTGGAACAGATGGGTGGGTGTCGTTTTTCCCAAAGGAATTAGTGACAAAACTGCTCTTGTGCATGGTCTGGCGAGCACATTGAGCTCAATGAGGTCCTGGACGACCACCCAGTGATGTGATGATCTGATCCAGTTGTGGAGCTCAAATGCAACACATCTGCTGATGGACATTCATCATGAGCTACTTGATTATATGCTGAGCAATTCAAGTCAAATGGCTTTGGAAGTGCAACACCAGATTGCGAAGACAACACTAGCAGCTGATATGCAGCAGCTGGCATTCTTTCCATGGTAAAATTTGAATCAAAACTGTTCCCTAATTGCTCGAGCACCTGCACAAACCCATGAGAGAAAAACCCCAGGAACACAATTTCAGCCATTGTCTTTGATTAGGAGTTCAGTCAGCTCCAAGTTGGTAAGCTCGTTGTTAAGCTCCTCAAAGATCTGAAGCCGAAATGTGTGTGGAGTTCATTGTAGAAGAGAATGTGGTTTTTCTCACACAAAAAGTTTTGTGGCTCATGACACTTGTGTGAGATAAACTTTGTGGTTTCATCCATAATTACAATGTACAATATGGGGTGTTCATTGTGGTATATATCACACTAGAATAGCAATTTCACATGAGGTAATGGCACATATGGCACAAATGTAATATGCATATATTATGTAATATGTAGACATTACATTGAAATGGCAATTTGACATTAGGTGCCATACGTGCCACTAATTAATCCCAAATTGCCATTTTAGTGTAACATATCGCACGATAAATACCACATATTGTACATTGTAATCGATGAACCCACAAAGTTTACCTCATACATGTGTCATGCGCTGCAGCTTTTTTGTGTGAGAATTGAATCACATTCTCTTGTAGTGAATTGGTGGAATTGCAGTAAATTTGGTGTGAGGAGCTCACACTCACCTGCAGTTGAAGCTTGAGGAACTTGACATAGTGAATGGCTTCATCAAGCATGGAGGCTGTATCCATCTTGGTGCCACCAGGAACAAGCCTCTGCAACATTCGGATCCGATCACTGATTCGCTCTCTTCGATGCCTTGCAGCAACACTTTGAGGGTCCTTGGAAATTCTCACATTCCTTCTCTTGGGTCTGGAGGCACTCAGCAGCTCCATCTCTGGCCCTAATAGAGTTCTACTGCTGCTGGGTCGTATAGCTGCTGCTGTAGCTCCTCCTCCAAATGTCAGGATGGGCCTCATGGCCGGATCTGCTGCTGGGATCATCATCGCTTTGGCCTGAGCTTCAGAGATCACTTGAGTTCCTGGAAATGGAAAGAGAAGTGGAACAGATGTCAATGGA
>Ga0116227_10010056_pt1 | contig 16768 bp, 13 predicted proteins | sample S1TSphgellanicum_FD_89693 | JGI IMG/M metagenome (GOLD analysis project Ga0116227, IMG submission 89693) | Host-associated microbial communities from peat moss isolated from Minnesota, USA - S1T2_Fb - Sphagnum magellanicum MG | ecosystem: Host-associated > Plants > Peat moss > Unclassified...
TATTTTGTTAAAGTTAAATATTTTAGTAACGGTTTTTTTTGTGTAAGGGAGCCTTTCAATGGGAGAAAACGGAAATAAATATACAACCCCCCCCCCCCCCCCCCCCCCCCCCTACAATTACATTGTTTTACACGACCATATACAATCATATATATATATTTGTTTTACATTTACATTGTTTTACATAGCTGAATAAAACCATATAAATGTATTGGTTTTTACATTTACACTGTTTTACATGGCTTAAAATAAATTTACACAAATTTACATTTACACATTTGTGTTTTACATTTACATGAATGTAAGTGGATATTAAAAATTTACACAAAATGTACATAAATTTCGTTGTGGGATTTAGAGTTACATGGAGTGTAAGTCCCAAACCATTTACATGCACAACATTGGTAAAAACAAGTCCAAATTAAAAAAAATAAAATTGATAGGTTAAAATGAAAGGTGATTATGAAGAATATGGGATTCCTTGAAGTGGAGATAGGGGTTATTCTTTGAAGAAATGGCCTCCACTCATGACATCCATATATAACATGTCAAAAATAATTAGTGAAAGCTTGACATTTGATTAAAGAACCGTGCTACACTGATATGGACTAATTATTAGTATCATGTCATGCAAGCATGTGATCAAAGTGGTCAAATTTTGCTCACCTAAATGTGTGGAGCTATGCATGTAAATAAATGAGATGATATCTTGTCCACTCTTAAAGGTGCATTCACACCTAATGTTAAGTTGGTGTTAAGTGAAAATCTAGGTGGCATCTTAGGTGGTAACAAATGTTAAATGGGTGATTGTTTAACATTAAATGAATGTTAACATAAAATCTTCATGGTAAATAGGTTTAGGTCCTAAATGACTACCTAGCTTGGTGTTAGGGGACTTAATACTTGAGTCCTTAACACCAAGTGTGAATGCACCTTTAAAAGTAGTGCCTTTGGTAATAAAATTTGTTTGTTCATCACAAAACATCGAAAAACACATCATGCTATGCCACCATTTGTTGAAGATGAATCTCAACTTGAAGTTCATACGTTTGAAATCTTATGATTACTAGTGTGGCCTGTGCTGTTGGCTCAAGTTTTACCACATCCTCAAGTGATTTTTCCTCCCAAAACCTGGTTTTTTGGAATTTAATTGAATTTTTAGCGGTAGAGATCATTTAAAAATCAATATCTCCCACATTCTGAATCCAAATCTTACCAAATAAATTCCATTAAATCCTGCTCATCAAGATCTTTCCAAGAACACCAAAGGCACATTCCAAATCCTCCGAAATTTTCAGCTAAGATTTAATTTAACTTTTCAATGAAGAAATCATTCAATATTGAGGAACTTTTGCACAGTAAGTCCAAACGCCATGGAACCAAAGCCCATGCACCTCTCTCCTTGTCGAGAGAGCTTTCCAAAGACACACCAAGAACATGATCTGAAGCATCCCAGTTCGGTGGATCTCATAACTACAAAACAAAACAAACTACCTTCCTTCATAGATAGAAGCTGTAATTGCAACAAATGATACCCACCAAACCAAAAGGGGATGTCAAAATTGAATGCACCATTTTATGTGCTACATGGAATGAGTACCTTATTCAAGGCATGGATGCTCAATTATGAAAACCCCATTTGTGACTAGATATGTGCAGTGTCTCCTTTTGCATGCATGCATGCATGCATGTATTCAAGTAAATACTATTTCCGGATCAAATTCCAGAAGGATTTTCCGACCTGGAAAAGTCTGGACAGGAAACCTACTACCCCCCTTTACACACCAACACTGGAAGTTCTGGCTAGAATTGGAAAGTGGCTAAACCTAGAATGCTACTTGGCGCAAGCACCAAAACCATAGCTTACCTAAAAAGGATGACGTTCCCATTATGGGAATTGACATGCGCATTGTGGGAACCGACGTTCCTAATATGGGAACTGGAGCGGCAAGCTTCCCTTGTCCGTTTTCACCACCACCACCTTCTTCGTCGTCGTCTTCTGCTGCCTCGCTGCGCTCTGACGGCCAGAGCTCTGCACCCGGTCGCGATTCCGGGACGACATTCGCTTCCAGAGCGTGCGAAAACCTTTTTTGGATAGGTAAACATCATCGAATTTTGCATTGCAATTTTTTTTTTTTTTTTTCGGTTTCGTGAATTTTTTTGGTTTGTTTCAGTTTGTTTTGTCATATTATTATTAACCACGTCAACAGATCGTTGTTATTCTTTGCTTCTTTTGCTTTCCTAGGCGTTTCGGATCTCTCTGCAATCTCTTTTCTGTAAATATAAGGACCTTCGTTTGCGGGGTTTTGAAGAAGTTTCCTTCCATTGATATTGTTGTTGTTGTTATTGTTATATATATTTCCCGGTTCTTTGCAGTTGTGGAACTTGCTTGCTTGTCTGTGTGGTTCACGGATTGCAGTTTGAAAATTGTTTTCGCGGCGGCGAATTGCGGGACTTTTGTTTTCCAGTTTTTCGTGCGGTTCTGCTGCAGTGGAGGACTTGCCTATCAATTGTATGTGTCAAGGGATTGGCATTCGTCTCTTGTCAGCATGATTACAAGTAGCTGTTCTGGAAACGAGTGCGTTTCAGGGAGGGATCGCTTGCAGCAGAGATAGTTCTTAGCAATCCAGTAATTGCGAGAACGATGATGGAGAAATAGTAGACCTGTTGTTAACAGATCTCTTGTATCACAAGCAGCAAAATGAGCGGACGTCTTTCAAAGAGAAAATTTCCAACATCTTCTTCCCTCGAGAGAAATCGAAATCACATCGATTTGTAATCATAGCGATGGTTACGCTCTCAAAGAAGAAGAGCAAGGAATTTACGGAGGAAGAAAGCCACAGGAGTGTTATTTTCTTTGCTCTAGAAGAATTTGTTCACTGAGGAACTGGCGCGTTCTTTCTGTAGAAGGATTTGTTCGCTGAGGAACTGGTGCGTGAACACACTTGTGTGCCAAGGATCGTAGAAGAAGCTGAGGGAGAGAAGAGAAGCATGACATTGCCATCAGCAGATCCCCCAGGCGAGGCAGGACGTGCGATGACGCACTCCGATTTTGGATATCTCTCCTCACAAGCAGCTGCTGTCACTCCTCGGGTGAACGACGAGCCTCTAGTGTCCGACCTTGTTCCACAGGCTCTCTCTTGGTCTTCATTGAATGGCCTTGTGATCGGCGACAAAAATCACAAGGTAAGGTATTACCGTTCTTTCTTGCTGCGCGCTTTCTTTCGTGGTTTTGCGTGTTGTTTTTGGTTTGCCTCTCCTTCTTTCTCGCTTTTCGTTTTCTTTCGTTCTTGAGAGCCTGTTTGATGCATGCAGCATGGTAGTAAGAGCTTGTGGAAATCTCCGACTCACATTCTGACAATCTTTCCCGTTACCACAATGCATGTCTGGCGTGAACTGGTGGAAAATTGCAGAGGTCGGGAACAGTTCCGGGCATTGGACTAGTGCATGCACCGTTTTCACTGTTACCATCTCCGTTTCCTCGGCAGGCCTTCTCACAGGCCATTGAGCTTGCTCCTCTTTTCAACTTGCTTGCTGACAGGGTTAGCCAAGACGCAGAGTTTTTGCAGCAAACACTTGCTGGGTACCTAATGTCTACCCTTCAAAAAAAAAAAGTTCTTGGATTCCGTTGAGAGCTACCTATTTCCTCTTGCATTGATTGCTATTGTGAAGGGTGGTGGATTTCTGAGGATTGGGTTTTGCAATTTTCCATTTATTCAGGATTTTAGGGTGGATTTCTGAGCATTGGGTTTTACAATTTTCCATTTTTTCAGGATTATGTGGTGGATTTCTGAGGATTGGGTTCTGCAATATCTATTTTTTCAGGAAAATTTTGTCATGCAGTCAATGGCTATGCAGAACCTGCTAAGTTTTTTTGCCATCTGCCTTGTGCCTCATTCCTTTGTGTTACAGGACAAGGAAGGCAGATCACTTCATAGCAAGGCTTCTTGATATTCACTTGCAGATGTTGGATGAGGGCGTCAAGCAGGTTTGTTCCAAGTGGCCCCTTGTCAGAATAGCTTTTGCATGTTTGGTTTGAGAATTTTTCTAAAGTTATTTCAAAATTATTAAACAGGAGTCATATGCAAATATTTTTCCAAGACTGGTCTGGAAAAAATTCTGTCATTTCCAAAATAACTCCTGCAGAATGGTGTAGCAAATGAACCCTGACTTTGGCTCTAAATAAATCCTGTAATTTCTGGAATACATATCCTGTAAGATGGCATAGCAATATAACCCTGAAGCCCCTCTAGCTTCACACAAGTCTGCTGGAACTGCAAAGAGATTTGATATTTGTGTTGAAGTCAAAGTGGAATATCTCAACTTTGGTGAGAAATATGGGTGAACAAAATGGGTGTTCAAAACCAGGTGATCTAGGTGTTCTCCTCATGAGATTCCAAATCCACAGATTCAAGGGTGGATTCAAGAGTCATATTATAGTCACTGGAAATTTGAAACTGTCACCAGGAAACTGAGACCTACATTTCACATATTACTACTGATGTTGGATTCCTGTCCTAAGCTAATTTTTGAAAATACTTGGTGCAGAAAATTCGGCTAGGGCTTCACCGGAGTGATTACATGTTAGACACAGCAACAGGGGAGCTGCTTCAAGTAGAGATCAACACTATAGCATCCTCTTTTGCTGCTCTGGGATCCCTTGTTGCCTCTTTGCACAGGTATTCATGTCTTTTTCTTGCTTGCAGTTCAATTCTTTTGTTTCATTCTGGACTTTTTTCATTTTTGACTTTTGTGGTGGCAGATGTCTGGTCAGTAAGAGCATTGAGATCATTTTTGAAATGAGCACTAACATTCATCTTTTGTTGCTTTTTTGTGACAGGCATTTGATCAATTGGTGTGGAGATGGTTTAGGATTGGAAGCTGAGAATGTTCCACAAAATGGTGCTGTGGATGCATTTGCGCAGGCTTTCGCTCTAGCTTGGAAAGAGTATGGTGACAATAGGTGAGCCTCAAAATCAGCTGACAGAATTAGGGCTTGTGTGGATATAAGGGCTTGAGGGGATATGTGATAGAGCAAATAGTTTTCTGACAGGAAAAAACTGACATGGTTTGCAGGGCAGTGGTGCTCATGGTGGTGTGTCCAGAAGAGAGGAATATGTATGACCAGTATTGGCTGGCATTGAAGCTCTTCCAGTCTTATGGTATCAGGATGATTCGAAAATCTTTCACTCAAGTTCTTGCTGAAGGCAAGCTGGGTGATAACAACACACTTTTCATGTAAGAGAACACAAAATGCCATGACATTTCTGCCCAGAGGTTGGAGTCATCTATATGAACTTTGACAGAAGAGATATTAAAGTACTAGAGGTGGTCTTGCTTTGCTCCAACTTAGTGCATATTCTTGTCAGCTAATCAAACCAAAGTGTAAGTGAGATGTTTTCACAGTAGGACATCACTAGAGACATACAACACCAAATATGAGATTATAGGCACTTGTCTACTATTTCAAACCTAAAATGTAGTTCAAGCAGAAAGTTGCTCTTATGGTGAAGAGGTTGACAGCTTCGCATTTGGATTTGATATATTGTGGGCTGTTACAGTGGAAAGCAGGTTATCTCAGTGGTGTATTACAGGGCAGGATACTCACCAGATGATTATCCTTCTGAGAGTGTAAGTATTTTCTTAAACTTGCCTGTTATTTACTAATCTGCACCTGATCTTGCAATCTTGTACTACAGGAATCTCAAATGTTTTTCAGGGTCTCATAGTGTCATGATGTGGGATCCCACATCAATGCAGCTCAGCTGCTCCAACTTGCTTAGAAGATTTGACCTTGAGACAAAAAAGTAGGCTATCAGTTGAAGGCTATTGATAGTCTCAAATGTTCAGCAGTTGATAAAGCTAAGAATCTAAAGTGTTGTCTTGATGCTCTTTTGTGCATAATTTGGTTGAGCAGGAATGGGATGCGAGGCTGCTATTAGAGCGGTCAGCAGCAGTCAAGTGCCCCAATATTTCCTATCATCTAGCAGGTGCCAAAAAAATCCAACAAGAGTTGGCAAAGCCAGGAGTAGTGGAGAGGTAACAATTTTCTTTTTCTTTTATTTGCAGACATCTTTGCATGTCAGAGTTGAATTGTGTCAAGTATGTTTTAATTCTTCCTTTTTGTGTTCTAGATTACTAGTGAGATACACATAGTTTTGCCATACTAATATATTCCTTGGGTGACCAAACATGCAGATTTTTTGAGAACAAGGAAGATATTACAAAAGTTAGGCGTTGTTTTGCGGGACTATGGGGTCTTGATGATGAGAACAGTGCTGCAATTATTGAGGAAGCAATTAGGAACCCTGAAGGCTTTGTACTCAAGCCTCAACGAGAAGGAGGAGGTAGTGCCTCCTGTTCATGCTCTATTCCGAAGTTGTTCTATTAAGCTAGGGGAGGGAGAAAGATGAGATGTTTGACATATCCTCTTTGACTGATTTGTCTGTTGCTTTTTGAAGTACCTATTTTGTAAGGTTTTGAGGGTTGTGAAGTGCCTTATATAACCACTTTCCTCCATCTTCTGCCTCTCTACTTCTTTGTTCCTTTTATATTTCAGAACAGGCTTTGTGGTTAGAACCTTTGCATCTCCAGAAACCTTGCAAGAAAGCAGTTTGGAGACTTGTGGCAGGCTGTTACATCCACTGTGCTTGGGTTGATTTTTCTTTTTTCTTGGATTATGGACAGGGAATAACATATATGGAGCAGATGTTAGCAAAAAACTAGTTGAGTTGAGGGACACTGATGGTGGTGTTGGACTGGCTGCCTACATTCTAATGCAACGTATATTTCCTCCTGTTCATCCTGCATATCTAGTTCATGATGGCATTTGGAGCTGCGAAGAGACAGTCTCTGAACTTGGGGTTTTTAGTGCATACATAAGGTACATTCATGCTCTCACCTCATAACAGTTTCAAATGTGCTTGTTACAGTGTCATCTTGCCTATAAAAGTTTTGGTAGGTAGATTGACCCATCTCACAGATTATGGCGTAGAGAGTTGGCATGCATCCTCTAGTTGCAAGAGTTGCACAAAGGGCAGTCGTATAACGTGACACTGCTGTATGAAACTGAGAGTGGAACCTGCACATCCACAACTTAAAACACTTATTATCATATCTCTTGCTTGAATGGTCAACAACAATTGCAGTAGTCTGTCCCTCTTTAATACCACACTGTTTTCTGAAAATCTATTCAACAAAGAATGTGCATTCTGTGTTTGAGGTGGTGAATTTGACACACAGATGTTGTCACTGGATGTTCTGAGGTGGTGCATTGGACAGAGATACAGTCACCAGATGTTCTGAGGTGGTGCATTCAATACAGAGAGAGAGACAGAGAGAGAGATTGTCACTGAATGTCCATCAGATGTATTTACAACTGTGGATTTTATGATGTTCATTGACTTTGCAGAAATGGCAATAAGGAAGTTTTGAATACAGAAGCTGGCTATCTGTTGAGAACGAAATCTTCACAAACCAATGAAGGTGGAGTAGCAGCTGGTTACGCTGTACTTGACAGTGTACACCTAATCTAGCTCCATGCATCATTATCAACTGGAAAATTTCAGGGCAGAACACTTTCCTTACTTTGCTGTCCAATTTTGCAATGTATCTTGCAGGTAATTAGTGTTAGTTGGATTTTAGTTTTCAGATAGAAGGGTATGTCCTGTCGATATCCTCCATTTTGAAAATGTAAATCATTTGCTACAATTTTCTTTTGTTGGGGTTTTATCACACTCATGAAGTCCATGCAGTAGTAGTCATGATGGAGCTTTGCCAAAATGTAAAAATCTCTTGTTTGCAATGCTGTATTTGTTTCAATTTCTGCTGGTACCAGATGTTAAGAGGGTTCAATTTCTGCTGGCACTGGACAATAAGAGGTTTCAATTTCTGCTGGTACCAGGGCAGAAGAGGTTTTGTGCTTCATGAGTGGAATGTGAAGGCACAGGAGTGTCACTATATTCCACTTTCATGGGAATTATTTGTTTGCACATTGGGGAGAAGAAGCTTGGTTTATGTTGCTGTTATTACCCTTTCAGTTGTTGCAAAAGTCAATGATGGCACATATGCAATTGATATTCTGCTCAGCGAAACCCTCTCCAGACCATTTAGGTGATGGAAAGGTCCTGATTGCAAATGGTGGGAGAGAAGGTAACGATGCTTCAAGAAGGCTTTAAACCAGATACAATAATTTATACAAATTTTTTCTTTTCTTTTATTTTTTCAATTGAAACACTCTTGGGAAATGATTCAAATGTTTGCGGGGAAATAAGTCTCATTATTTCCCTCATGTGACCAAACACTGAATTCAACAAAGAAATCAATTTGCTTTGCTGGTCTCTTTTATTTGTGGCAATTGTGTTTCCTGTCTATCACTTTCTCAAGTTTTATCTGCCTACAAAACATTGTCATGGTTGCTGACAAAAAGAGTGAACCACAAAGGACTGTGGATTATCCTCACATGATTGCTGCTCTGACTTTGTAATTCTTGCCCTGCACATTAAAAGAATCAGTATTTGAGAATGTGGGAGAGATTTGTCAAATGAGTTTCACAATGTAAACTTCCCAACAGAAATTCATGAATAACAGTTCTTGGTCATTTCTGCAAATTAATAATGGTGAGCAATTCTACAAAGCAAAACAAAGAACGACTCATGCCAATCATTTATGTTATGTCATGCATGTTACTAGATTGATGCCTGGCACTATTGAAACTACTATAGTCAAAACACAGATGAACATGCACACAAATCAGAGCACATAGGAGAAAGAAACACACCGATTAGAGCACATAGGAGAAACAAGAGCTGCGAAACAAAAGACACTTAATTCAAGCACACATAGGAGAAACAAGAGCTGCGAAACAAGGGACACTAATTCAAGCACACATAGGAGAAACAAGAGCTGCAGTTTGATGCTAAAGTTTGCGTTTTCCATTTTGTTTTTTCAGCTTAGATGTGGTTCCAAGTGAGTTCATTTTGTAACACCGAAGATGAAACTTTATTATGGTTGCAAGTGAGTTCAATTTGTAACACCAAAGATGAAACTTCTTGTGGTTGCAAGTGAGTTCATTTTGTAGCACCAAAAGACAAGACTCCAGTGAGATGCTCCTGAGAGATAAAATATCTCAAACATGAAAAAGCTGGAACCCTGTTGACACTCAATTGGGTTCCAACAACAAATAACTGGTATATAAAACTAATATTCTGCAGTAAACACCTTACATCTACCCTTACAACCTCAGAAGATTCATGAAAGCACCAAACATCATTGCAGCTGACTGTTCAGAACTATAGATGACATTCTTCTCACCAAGCAAAAGCTTACTGTAGGTAGTGCAAACTTCAGATGGCTAATTGTGTTTTACCTTTCAGCAATGTGTTTGACACAATCCAGCCTCAGGTTCTGGAATATGAACCGCTTCTGGTTTTTTTCCTCTAAATCTCATTTGATTTGTCACTCCTGTTTTGGACAAAAAAACTGCTCAAGTTTTGAATTAGCAAGTACTGGTTTGGATAATTCTTGTCCTTTAGAGAATGACATACAGAGAAGATGAGTTCAGGGGACTTCAAACTCATGTAAATTCCTCAGAAGCAGTACTTCAATTCCTATCTTCCTTTTTTGTTACCTCTCTCCTTGTATATTGACAGACGGACAGACAGACAGCCAGACTATGCAGCCAGGTTGGGTTGACAGTAAAAATTGCATTCAAAAGACTTTACACTGTGTCAGCTGTATGATTGGTGGTTTTCCAAGTGGGAGTCCACAAGATGGATTTTGTTTTATGTTTTCCACTTCAATATCCATGACCAAGGACAATTACTATCTCCACATCACAATTGTAGAACAAAGATTGCATACATACCTATAGTGAATTTGTATCAAAGTATTCATGTTGGTGTTCACATTCAGACAACAAGGTAGTTGTGAATGGAACAAATTCATCAACTTGAGCTGTGGAAAGTTGATGCTGTTCATTTCTCAGCCTTGGCCCTGAATTAGTTTGGTACCTATAGTCACCCCTTCACTTCATAAGATCTATTTGTTATCCAGTGAAACCTTGACTCATCCAAAATGTTAAAACAAAGTGTCTGATTTCAAGGTGATATTGCTGGACAAATGAAGGACTAGGTTTGAGCTGAATGGACAAATGCAAATCACTGCAGAAATGGGTTGTTTGTCATTGATAGAAGACTAATTGAGTTTGCAACTGTTTAACCTGGCCACTATCTTACAAGCTGAAGTATGAAAATAGTAGTTCATTTACTCATTGGAACTTTGAGTAGTGGTCTGTACTCTGTACCTGTGCCACACATATAAGAAGAGTCCAAGGCCTACAAATTGGAAGCCAACTGTCTCCCCCTCCAAAAGTTTGTCCCCAGCAAAGATGATACCTCCCTGGAAGTCCAAAAACTCATTCAGAACTTCTGAACAATAACCAAGTGAACTCAAGCAGCTTGGTCAACAATTGGTTTTTAGCAAGAATAGAAAATTTTGAGAATGTCAAGGTGAGTTCCTCTCACAGACATATTCCTTTGGTTCAGAATGTAATAATTGAGCTGAACAACACATAAATTAGTGGCAAAATCATTCATTCCAACTGAGGAACTATGCAATACATGTTAGAAAGCTTGAGTCTTGCAATAACATAATGATGAGATAATAACAATGTGACAAACCAACTACTGATTCCAGAAATAATATTTGAGGGGAAAAAAAACTTTGGACCTTGTAAATAGAATAGAGTTCCAACAGCTCAATGTCCAAAAAAGCACAATGAAGATACTTTACATACCATCACATTCCAAACATCCCTCATGAGAACTGCCACAATGAATGTAAGAGCACTTGTTTTCACTATCAATAGTAACTCTGCAACTGCCTGCATCCATTTGCACATACATAGATAAGCATTCATCCTGTTTCTGCCAGCTTGCAAGTATTTGGATAGTATACCCTCCAGAACATATGTCAGAATCTATGAGGTTCCACACATTACTATACTATACAACTCCATGTTCAAGGAAAAACAAAACCAATTCAAGTCACAATCATGTCCTGAAATGGGAATGGACCTTTTGTCCTTTTTTTTGAAGAAAATGTGAAAGAGGTTATATATGAAGCAGTTGGAATACCCACTTCTAATGTGGAAAGGATGCAGCAAACAGAAAAGTGGCTAAATGCATGAAGAATATGACTCCGAGTATCAAAAAGTCGATAGCCACCAATTTTGTCCCAAGGTTCAGTGCTCATAGAAAATCCAAGTGATATAAACACCATTATAGGTGCAATATAGTGCAATGCAAACAAGGGAGTGTCCAGTCCTGCAGTAATTCTTCCACAGGCATTTCTTTAACAAAATAACTACATCATATTGGATCAAGACCCCAAGAAAATGAGCACCCCAATTTAGCAATATTAACACCTAGTATGATCGGCACTCCCCTAAGAAGGTTTTTATCAATTGTCAATGTTTTTCTTTTTGCAGAGACAAAAGAAAATCATTAAGACCATTGTTGCCTAAGAGAGCAAAAATGGTTCTCCACTCTGATAACAATGGAAATCACTTGGAAGAGACTTGGGGAGAAAAAAGGGGGACAAAAACCTGACCTCGTTTCTGTCAGTTGTTTGAGCAATGTTTGGGAGCAAAGAATATGCACAAGACAAAAGGGGATTCAGTCTTAGCACATAGCATAACAGATATCAATAAGCATGATGTTTTCCAGTTTCCATAACCAATTCCATTTGTTTATATACTTTCTCAAGTTCAGGAGAATGTTAATACCAACATATGTTACATAAAACATGCCAAATTCACATGCTGGATTGTGGGGTGTGGATTCACATGCATGGTGAGTTCAACAGTAAACCATATAAAGAGTCAAATTGTGGGCTCAAGTCAAGACCACACACTCAATAGTCTAGACTAAAACTTCCTGTTACCAGTCAGGGAATCCCATGCTACTTGACATTGACATTTATAGGTTACAGAAATGCATCGATGCAAACAGTAAACAAAGAAAAATGAACCTTTTATGGTTCTGTCAAGATAAACATAAAAGCAAACTTACACCCATTGTTGTGTCTTTTTCATTATGCAAACACTTGTGAGTCATAATGTTTGAGATGTTTCAAGTATTATGATGAAAGAAAGGTGTAACCTGTAAGAGATCTTGGGAACAAACCCAACGTAATGCTGACACAGAGCCTCCCATCGCCAAAAACAAAAAGTCTAGTATATTGTAGTGTTCAGTCATTGCTTTTGCAGCTGCAACTCTACTAGTGATCATTCATCAGTTTTTTGTATGTGCACTTCTGATTGTTACCTGATTGTTACACTATCTTGACTTTAGTTTGGAAATTTGTCTCAGACAAAAACTGAAAATTCTGCTATAGCAACTGGGAGTGGAAAAATTTAGTTTTGCTCACTTGTCAAAAAGCTTCCAGTTGTCAAGGATGCAATACTCGCCATCAGTCTCATTGAGGGGTTTTGCAAGCTGTTTCCCAAAGACAAATCCACCTTAGCTTCAATATGATGCACATATGGATCAATTTAGCAAATTTGAAGTGCAATGTGCTCCTCATCTGTCAGGATCACACCATTTTAGCTATTGGGTCACTATTACAAAGTAGCTATTGCAGCCTTCAGACACTCCATTACCATGACTACTCTTCATTGATCCACCAAGATGCCCCATCTTTTAGACATGAGTTGAAAAAGTGTGGGTTACACTTGAACTCACCGTAATGAATATGAATAAAGGAGAACAAGAAAAGGTGTTCCTGCTTGGCACTGCAAAAGCAAAGACAACCATCATTCTGATTCTTGTCATTCCAGTTGAACATAATATGGATTGTAACTTAAGAGCTTTAGAAGTCCCAATGGTTTTCCAACAAACTATTCCCACTACAGGCACACTTTCTTTGTATGAACTAGATTATTCTGCTCTATTCCATACCACCAAAACATGCAACCCACTTAATTCCATAACAAATCAGAGGAAGTTAACATGATGGAGAATGAAATGACAAGGACACATACAGTGGAAAGGTAAGCAGTACCAGATTGCTAGTTTTCTGGGGAATGGAATGTGACATTTTCATGCTGACATCAAGGGTTGCTACAACAGCTGTGGGGAATACTGGTTATCACACAAAAAAAGCCAAAAGAAATGAATCCTCTTAGATCATCATTACCCACATCTAGGGATTATTGGACAACCATGCAAATTAGATGCACATTACATCAGTTGGAATGGAACTGACCCACTAGCATTCGCCTGGTGCTAAAATTACATTACAGTAAATCACATGAATCAAGAGCAATGAAGAGACTTGCATTTACAATGAACATATCTGATGTTAGTGTATTACACCCATCCAGAGCTAATGAATGAATCAAAAGGGTGGCTCCACAAATACATGGGTTTTGTGCCTTTCTCAGGTTGCTTGATTGATGAATGAGCTGCTTACAGAATGGGCAATCAAATTCCGCACCTCTTTGGAAGTACAGGGACCATGAGATGCTTGGTGAGGAAGATGTAATACTCCAATGGCGCCGAATCAATATAGAGATCACTGCATGAAATGTGAACCTAATTGCATGCAGTAAGGAAGGTGCTGGAAAATCCATAAAACTTGCATCTTTGCTGTACATTTGATACCTGCTCAGGGGGTACAATGACATCAAGGAATGCAAAAGGACACTCATAAAGTTGGGAAATGTTTCAGAAATCGATAAAAGCACAAAAAATGGAGAGATCTTGCGTTTCTGCATCTGTTGTGAGAAAACATCTTGCAGACAGACAACATTCTGATTGACTGATGCAGCATAAAGAGCATCAGAGTAGCACTGAAAACCTGGGGTCTGAAAATCGTTGGTTGTTTTTGGGGGGAGGAGTGTTGGGGAGTGGGGGAGCAGGGGAATTACCATTTCATTACAGAAGTTGAGGCATACAAAATACACACATAGTACAGGGTTTTCCAGGCTGACAGTCTTCTGACATTGGGAGAAACGCTTGGCCAGATTGGCAACTCCATATCCTCCCTCTGAAAAAACGCTTCACCCATTCTGTGCACATTTGCTGGAGCTAGCCCTGAAATCAAAGACTAACAACACTGTCAGTCAGTGCAAATTCCATTCACCACATGTGGAAGAATACCTCTGAATTTGGAAGCACAACTCTAAATAACTAACTAGCACTGATGCAGAAACCTGAGAATGGATCTTCTTCTCAGTAGCGATGCAGAAACCTGAAAATGGTTCTTCTTAGTAGTAAATGCAGAAACCCAAAAATGGATCTTCTTTGCAGGGTAACAATGCAGAAACTTGAAAATGGATCCTCTCGATAGCAATGCAGAAACCCCCAAAAAATGATCCTCTTAGTAGCAATACAGAAACCTGAAGAAAAATGATCTTCTTCTTAGTTCTACTGCCGTGCTGGTTGTTGAAACCTTATGTTTTACATTCTACACAAGCTAAAAAGATGCTTACAAAAAGGACTTGCAGTGATGGAGTTTAGTGAACCTTGTTTCTAAAATTCTATCACTGAAAAAAGCTGAACATCAAAAGAGGACTGGCAAACAAAATCCAAAGGAAAGAAACTGCATGAAGAATGCTTTGTACAAGAAGAAAAATATGGAAAAGAAATTGAGCATTTCTTGCATCTGAAATCAAGACTAACCTAATTTGTGAAAGAGAAAGAAATTCAGCCTTTCTCATTCATGACAAAAAAAAAAACCAACAAACAAACAAGCATGCTAGCTTCCAATACTCCCTGAAGCTAGGAAAAAAATTCATACCTAATTCAGTTGTGGAGTCAGAGGTTGAAGCATCATTCAGGGAGCTTGATGATCCACCATTTGCAATCATCTCAGCAGCTTTTCTTCTTCCTGTCTTACTACTCTCTTCTTGTGCTTGAGGAAAAAACAGATAACTGTTCCTGAATATGCCATCCTCTTGTTCTTGTTTTTCTTCTTCGTCAATCTCATCATCATCATGTCTACCATGTTGAAAAACATCAACAGCAGAAGACAAGCAGAAAGAGGTGCGAGCTGACTCACACTCCAGTGCATTTCTCGCATCATCATCGTCATCAGACTCACCTTCAACAGGCGTGAAGAAGAATGTTGATGCGGCATCAAGGTCTGGATTGCTTTTCTCTTCTTCTTCTTCTACCTCTGGAGAAGCAGCAGCATCGTCTTCTTCTTCATCTGCTTCACAGTCCTCTTGCTCATCATCAGATTCATCAGCCTCATCTCTCTCTTCATCATCAATTGCATCGTGTATACCGCGGATATAGATCGCTCCAGACTTGCTGGTTCTTAGTAAGCCGAAGAAGAATGTTTCCTCCTCGTCCTTCTTCTTCTTCTTGCATTGTTTGTATGCCGCATGAGCTTTAGAGCGACAAGCAGAAGAAGAAGAATGCTGTTTTCTTGTGGTAGTGGTGGTGGTTCTGCTTGTGTACATGATTAGCAATAGCACTGAAGAAATTGCTAAAGCTCCTAACAAGGCCATTCTTTGCTTGTTGCTCAGTTGTGAGAACTGCGATCTCCACAGATTCGCTGCTGCTGCTGATGCTTCTTGTGACATCTTGAAATCAATTGACGATGACAAAGAGATGCTGCAGTCGGAGACCGATGTTTCAAGGACTTCAAACTGTCGATCTCAAAGATCGACCTCACCATTCATAACTCTACTGACAAGAAGAAGTGCCATCGGGACCAAGAAGAAGAAGAAGATGCAGAAGAAGATGGAGCAAGCATTTGTGTGGCCTTGGAAATCTCACAAGTGGGCTACCTTTCTAGCAATCTCCATGTTTGCATTCCTTTTGCGGATGCTTGTGTCGTTGCACTCGTATTCAGGTATATGTTCATGACCTATTTGCCCCTTTCTTTCTTCTGTTGTCACAGAAAAAACATTGAGGAGGCTTTTCTCTGTTGAAAAAAAGACAGAGGAGCAGCAGTGGCATCTCCTCTGAGGCTTGTTTTTGTTGAATGCAGCCTTCTTGCCAAACCCTTGATTCTTCCTGGAACTACCCAATATCCTCATTCTTTGGATTGTGGAGGCATTCCCCCTGAAATCCTAACTGGAAACCACATAATTGCTATTGAATGTTGGTGAAGCCAAAAGCCTTGATTCTTTCTGTACTCCCCAAAATCCCCAGTCTTCAGATTGTGGAGGTGTGGCCATCCCCCCTGAAATCTAAACTGGAAACCACATAAGTGCTGCTCAATGTTGGTGAAGCCTTCCAGAGCCTCAAATTCAAACAATCATCATCCTCATCCCCTTGCAGCCATCAACTCTCTAAACCCAGTGACTGGATTGTGTGTGTTGCTGCGGCATCTCAATGTGCATGATCCTTGACTCCCTCACCCTTAAACCTATGTGTGATGCTCGTTCTCGCTTTGCTACTGTTGTCTTCAGCATCAACAAATATGGGTCTCCTTTTGCTTCTGTAGATGCCCAAATCCTGAATTTGTCTAGATCTTGGATTTTGTTCTTGCAGGTGCTGCAGTGCCTCCCAAATATGGAGACTATGAAGCTCAGCGGCATTGGATGGAAATCACGGTTCACACTCCAGTGAAGCAATGGTACCAGAACACTACAGATAATGATCTGCGTTATTGGGGACTTGATTACCCACCTCTTACAGCATACCAGAGCTTTGTGCATGGTATTTTTTTGAATGCTGTTGAACCTGCTGCAGTAGCACTTCATACATCCCGAGGTTATGAAAACACCAGCAGGTATGTCTTGGTAGTACAA
>Ga0116227_10010059_pt1 | contig 16765 bp, 12 predicted proteins | sample S1TSphgellanicum_FD_89693 | JGI IMG/M metagenome (GOLD analysis project Ga0116227, IMG submission 89693) | Host-associated microbial communities from peat moss isolated from Minnesota, USA - S1T2_Fb - Sphagnum magellanicum MG | ecosystem: Host-associated > Plants > Peat moss > Unclassified...
TGAGAGTTCCGACAAGCAAGTGAATATACCCAGGATGAGAACCGCAGTCGTATACCAAAACCCATTCTGTGAATTTTGTGAGAGTTCCGACAAGCAAGTGAATATACCCAGGATGAGAACCGCCGGGTATATTTTCCAAATCTATCCCTCATTCTAAGAACCGCCCAGCACTGATGTCTAGAGGTCCCCCCCCCCCCAACCCCGGCTCAAAAAAATTTGCTGCTCCCCACGAAATGTACCCACCCAGCCCCAAGTCATGAATTTAGCAAAAAGAATGCCAAGAAAGAAATTGTTTTTAAAAAAAACAAAACAAAAACTCCCCCTTTTTTTGGGTACATGTAGAAAATAGCAACCATCCTTCTCGCTACTCTCGTGCGCCACAGTGCTGCAGCAGCAGCAACAACAACAAGCCGCAATTCCTGCAGCCACTTGCGAGAAGATCCCATCTTTGTTGCTGGTGGTAATCAAATGACCATGATGCTGATTTCAATCTTCGTGATTCCTTTACAGATGATTTTTTCCTTGCGACTCATGAATTTCAAGGACCTTTGAATAGTTTGTTTTGTTTCTTGGGGAGAAATTGATCAGGAGAGAGTAAAATTTTCTCTCGAGATCTGTGTGTGTGTGTGTGTCTCCCAGGACCCAGGTGTTTGGTTTTGTAAAGGCTAAGGTGTTTTTTCTTTTTGGTTGCGGTCTTTGTTGCCAGTTTAATACTGTAGTGTTTTTGAGAGGTAGTGTTTTTTCTTTTTTCTTTTTTTTTTTGGTTGTTGCGAGATGCGCGCGTTGGTCGTCACCGCCGTGACTGTGCTTTTTTTGGTTTGTTCGTGTAATTTCGAGATTCGAGAGTGAAGTGGAGCTTACAGCTTTGACCTGGCTATGAAGATGAATGTTTACACTTTGATCTCTCTGCTTGAGTGGAATCTCCGTTCAAAACTTCATTGTGTGTCTTTTGTATGTCGGTTTCTAGAGCTTTTGAAGGAAATGAGAAAGTAATGGCAATGTACAATTTCGGAAGAATGAGCTAGAAATCACATGCGTGGTATGTGGAAAAGTTGATGAAGAAGTTTGCGTTTTATCTTGTCGCAGATCAGGAGCTGCTGCTGGGTTTCAAGATTTGGAACCTGGAAAGATTTGAAGCAGAATAGTCGTTTGTTTGTATACTAAGATTTCATTCAGGCCGCGTGCAAGGCAGTTTGCGATTCTTTTTTTTTGGGGGGGCGGACGAGAGATTATCACTATGTCTTATGAAGTTCCGACGCTTCTGGATGCGCACAATGTACGCGTAGTTGGCACGGGCGAAGAGATTGTGGTGTTGGGTCACGGATTCGGCACCGATCAATCCGTGTGGAAGCATGTGTTGCCGCACCTAGTGGAGGAGTATCGTGTGATTCTGTATGACATGATGGGCGCAGGGACAACCGACCCGGAGTATTTCAGCGTCCTGAGATATTCCACGCTGCATGGTCACGCCGATGATTTGTTGACCATCCTGGACGAGCTTGAGGTCGACTCTTGCATCTTTGTGGGTCACTCGGTTTCTGGTATGGTCGGCTGTCTTGCATCCATCGAGCGACCGTTCCTTTTCTCCAAAATCATCATGTTGTCGGCATCTCCCAGGTGTGTGTGTGTGGAGATCCAATGCTTCTCTTGAATTTAGTATTGGTGTTTTGCTTGCACACTTGGAGAGAGACAGAGAGTGTGTGCGTGGAGATCCAATTCTTCTCTTGAATTTAGTATTGGTGTTTTGCTTGCACACTTGGAGAGAGACAGAGAGTGTGTGTGTGTGGAGATCCAATTCTTCTCTTGAATTTAGTACTGGTGTTTTTTTTGGGCACACATGGAGAGAATCTAGAAGGGACACGCCATTAAATGTGTAGATGATTTGAGGCTTGGAGCTATGGATGACGTTGTACATAGAAGGGAAGAAGAATCACTGTTGTAGCTTGGCGTGGTGTGTGGTGATGGTGGTGATGATCTTATAGGTATCTGAATGACGTAGGGTACTTCGGCGGATTTGAGCAAGAGGATCTGAGCCAGCTCTTTCAAGCAATGCAGTCCAACTTCAAGGCGTGGGTGTCCGGCTTCGCACCCTTGGCTGTAGGGGCAGACATAGATTCCACAGCAGTTCAGGAGTTCGGTAGAACTCTCTTCAACATTCGACCAGACATAGCATTTAACGTCGCCAAGACAATCTTCCAGATTGATATGCGCTCCATTTTGCCACAAGTACTAACTCTCTTATCAAATTTCTTCAGGAGCAGTCTGTCCTTTTGTTTGTGTCGATGTAGTGTGCAAAGCATATGAGCATCTATTGAGAGCAGCAAAAACCAATTCTACCCCAAGTGCAAAATCAATGAAACTAACGACCACTGGGTGCAGGTGATTGTACCTTGCCATATACTGCAGAGCAACAAGGATCTAGCAGTCCCTGTGATAGTGTCGGATCACCTTCATCACGCACTTGGAGGTCCCACAATCGTTGAAATTCTTCAGACGGAAGGTCATTTGCCACAACTCAGTTCACCAGACGTTGTCATACCTGTTTTGAAGCGTCACCTTGTTGGGAATATCCGAGCTTAAATGGAATCCTGGCAATCTTCTTCTTCAAGGATCCAGCAGCAAAAGAGCTCTCTCATGTGCCTGCTCAAGCTTCAGATTTGCCTGCAATATACATGACCAAGCTGTTCCCTGCTTCAATTTCAATTTCTTCAAGGCCAATCAACAGACTTACGCTCCTCAACAGACAAAGAGCGCAGATTGACATAAAACCCTAATCTTTAAAAGCAATCTGGGTATTGCAGGAGGGAGATTATTGTGAATTTCATGTGGATTGAAAATGTACTAGCTGTCGTGGTCTGGAATGATTTGGGATTCTTGCTTGCAAGTTAAAGGGATCAACAGAAAAAATTCTGGTTTGCAGCTACATCAACCAATTAGAGAATCTGTTCAATGGGTTTGATTGCTTCATGTAGTGTGTGTTCATAGATAGTGGCAAGGATTGCTCAATTTCAGACTGCAAGAAAGAGGGAGTTCAACAGGAGACTAGAAGAGAGTCTATCTTGGAAGAAGGTCAAAATCTTGAGCTTCTCTGAAAATGTTTTTTGTGCCAGGTTTCTATTTTGAAGTGCAGGCACATACGTGTAGTTTTGTGTGCAACTGATGGAGTGACTTTCATGGCAGAAGGATTTGTGGCTTTCATGGAACTAGGCAAGTCATTGCTGAAGCAGGACAGATGCAAGCAATCTTGTTCCAAATTGGATCTTGCTGGATGTACATGTTAGAGATTCCTAGAACAGATTGCATTCCAAGAGTCTTCTGATGGGAAGAATGGGAGTGTGCATCATAAGAACCAGAACTTCCACAGAATTTGCAATACCTCAATTGCAATAGCCTAGGTACAAGAATGTTAGATTAGATTCCCAGCCTGCCCTATCGTTCATTCCCTGTCTGTTCTTGTTAGATACTAATCCCGAGATTACTATTTAATCCCATTCTGAGCGAGCTCCTCTTCTGAACCCCTCTCATTCCTGTCTGCTTTTCTCCTTCCTCTCTGCCTCTCTCTTAGTGTCTGTCTCTTCCTCCTACATTATTCCTTCTCCCATTGCTCTACTGTCAGATCCAAACTCAGATAAGAGTCTACACACTAGAGTCCTTCAAGAATCCGTGAAGAATTTGTGAATCCAACCACAAACCTCAATTGTTGAAAAGTTTGCTGCACAGTGCAGATTAATGCATAAGTGAATCCCCAAATTTCATGTGCTTGACTGATCTTCAGCAATTGATTTATGCAACAAACATGGTGATGAACTCTTCCTCTATGCATCAAAATTCTCATGGATCACCAAGATGCTCAAAGATTGCTTACTCTTGAAATCATCATGCTATGGTCTCAACTAGGAACACAGCATGTTGGTGACATGGAGAAGAGCACGATCTTGGTGAGATTATGATGAGCACAATCTCTCCAGTCATTTGGTAGAATATTTTTACCAGCTGCATGTGTATCCCATCATCATTAATTTCTGATCAGAGATGGTAAACTTGGCTTTTCTGCCCTCTGTCTGATTCATGAGGTTTGGGACCTCAGGTAGATTTACCAAACTGTGGGTTTACATGATGCTTCGTTGCTGTATTTTTCCAGAGTTTAGAACAGCGGTCCTTATGCTTGCATCTCTCATCTTGGGTCTTTCATAGGGAACAATTCTTGTCAGGGAAAAATGTTTGTATGTCATTCATCAAAGAGCAGTTGTGAATCTGGAACCCAAAACACTGAGGGTACAGGAGAGGAGTGCCATCAATTGCAGATTTGAGTGGGAAAATTGGTTGAATGACAAAATTAATCAAACACCAATTCAGAGTAAGGCTGAAGGATTGGAGGTCCTCGGTTTCTAGTATCGTGAAGCTGGCTTCAATTCATTGGAGGTTCCTCTGTTGTAGTGTGTGCCAACAAAATGTTGATCTCCCTAGCCTGAAGCAGAAAATGGTCACAGTTTTTTGAGCCTTGAAGAAGGTGCTCATAAGCAGTGGCTTCATCTATCCCCCTGAGCCTTAAGAGTGAACTAGCAGTGGAAGATGATGAGAAGTGTTGTGTTTTGTTTGTGAGGAGCTTGTGGAAGATGAGATGTGCGTGTTTTGTTTGAGGGCTTCCTTCATGAAGAGCTTGGGTGTTGTAGGAAGTTGTAGGCCTGATCAAAGAGGATAATGCCTCAAGAAAAAGGAAAGAGGGCAAGGAATTGGAGGGAGGAAGCTGAGGCCTCCCATTGGACTCTTGGCAGGTGCAATTTTGGAACAAACCAGAGCACTGGGGCTGGCTTTTGAGGCACGGTGGCTCTCTCTTCACTTTCACATTCTGCCTTGACAGATGTGAACTTGACTCCATGGACACTAGCTGCACTGTACTTTCCATCTAACAGAGTTTTCTTTCTTGTGTGTTTTGGTGTCATGTGGAGTCGTTTTTGAGCAACATTGTTTTCCAAGCTACAGGGGAGTGTATCAAGACATTGTGCCGAAGGTGGTTTGTGCTGAAGCAAGGCCAAATTTTCTGCTTCAAAGAAAATTCTCTTTTCTTCTGTAAAGATCTGCCACTTCCAAGTTACAGAGAAATTTGGGATGATTTGTGTGGTGGTATTTTCACATGGCTTTCTATGACTTAACCACTAGAACATTTTTGTGAAGTAGCATTGTTTGTACAGGTCGTCATTTCAATGCTCCATTCATTGCTTTGCTAAATACATGAGACATATATGTTGACGTCTGCAACATTGTATATTGCAAGGAGAAGAAGCTGTTGATTTTTTTTTTAATGTGGAAACAATCCTTTTTGACCTGTTTGTCATTTCAGGTCATCCAGAACTCAAAAGCCAAGAGGGTTGATTGTGATTGGCATACTTTACCATCAGGGGTGCTGAGAATGTGTTGAACAAGCAATATGCATTTGAGCTTTCTACAATGTATTTCATTGCTGATACAGACAAGTGTGCTAGGATTTGTGGCCATTTACTTTCTTTTCTTTTCCCTCTGTTCAAATCTTTGGGGGCTTTCTCTTTCTCCTTATGTTTTCATTCTCTGAGCTTTTAGTTTTTCTCCTTCCACTTCCTTACGCTTTTCTTTCCATCCCTGAAATGTTGCAGTGCCTTTACCAGTTTAAATTAAGGTGATTAGATTGTGAGTAAAACAATTTGGAAGAAATCAACACATGGCTGGTCTGCATTTCTTGTTGGCTAATTGTATCCTATCCTTTCGAGTCAGAATTTCAGCTCTTTTGTGTTCCGAGTCTTAACAGCAGGTCAAAAGCTTCAATTTTACCTATATGTTCAATTCTGTGTGGAATGCAAGAGAAAGAGGATTGGAACAACTCTGTTGAGCATTTCACTCATTCTGCATTCAAAGTCTGTGACAGATGAAGAGGTCTTGGATTATAACACAGGCCACACTATACACCCCTCCCCCCAATCGAACTCTTGTGAGGCACCTGCCATGGTTCTGCACAGTTGCACTGCATGGTTCATGTTTTGCACTGATGAACACATGTTCTGCTTCACAAAACAAAAAATCTAGTTTATGTATGTTCGCTTCCTTGGAAGTGGATTTGAGCATTCACCATGGTTTATTATGCTTTGCATAAATTCAAGTATTATATGTTGGGCAATAGGTTTGTCTTTTATGTTGATCATATGGCACTCTTATATTTAATAAGAAACCACAGATATCCAAGAGATCTAAGAGAATAGCCAGATGGTTGCTACTCTTTTTGGAATATGACTTTTTGGTAGTTTTTAAACCAGCTCATTCTCATTCCATTGCAAATGTTTTATCTTAAGTACTGGATGCCACCAAAAACTCAGGAATCCTAGACCAAACCGCAAATGTCACTTTGTTCCTACTATAGCCTATTTGGCTACAAGAAATCTAGGATTAATTTTCCAATAAGGTATTCTTAGGAATAAAAGAAAAAATGGTGTTGAAGGCGTTGTTTTTTTCCCTCATTCAATGTTAGTTATACAAATTGAAGAGTGCCTACACCAAGACTAACTCCCAACTGTGTTGTAGGAAATGCATCACAGAGTAGGAGGCAAACATTTCTTTACAAACATTATTGCTAAAAAGATCCTAGATGCTATTTATTGGTGGCCTACCTTGCAAAAGGATGTTTTGCAACATTGCCAGTCATGTGATGACTATAAGCATATAGGAAATTCAACCATCACTAACCTGACCACATTGGTCACAATTTTGTTGATTGAGCCTTTCATGAAGTGGGATTTGGACTTAATGGGGCCCATTAAGCTTATTAGCAAGACCACCAAAATAATTACATTTTGGTAATCATTGATTATGCTACCAAATGGGTGAGAGACAAAACCTTCAAAACAAATACATCAACAATCACAACACAATTCATTTATGAATTCATTTTGACAAGGTTTGGATGTCCATTCACCCTAGTTAGTGACCAAGGCACACATTTCATCAATGACACCATTGAATTCCTAACCAGTCATCTTTTGTTAAGACACACCAGTTGCACCACACATTACCCACATGTGAGTAATCAAGCAAATTCTACCAACAAAGTAATTGAATTGTTATTAACCAAATTAGTGAATGAGATTAAGACAAATTCAAGTGAACATCTACACACCATCCTTTTATCTTTATAAAATAACTTTCAAGGTGGCAACATTGTATACCCCATTTCAGTTAGTGTATGGGCTTCATCCTTTAATGCAACCTACAAAATATTTGTTATCCACCACCAACTCCCAAACTCCAAAGGATTCCTCATCAATCCAAGCATTAGCTAGAAAACTCTCATAATTGGCAAAATTAGAAGAATCCAAGCAAGAAGGAACTAAAATTACAAGAAAAAGACAATGAAATCATGTTTTTTGAACACAAAACCATTACAAGACCAAATCCTTTTCCATGGGAGATTATGTGTTATGGTTTCCAAATGCCAAAAGAAAACACATAGGAAAATTTAAGAAAAGTTGTTCTAGTCCATATTGAATTCAATATTTCTTAACAAACACCACTACTTTGTTGGTCACTATGGACAAGTTTGACCCCAATCTTATCCTTGTCAATGTCAACAATTAAAATCGTATATATTTCACAATTTAATTCCTAGATGACTAGAAGCTCAAATGCAAGGGGGAAGAGGTGTGATAAATGGGTTTCCACAAGGAAATATTACCAAAATTTCATCAAAAGAAAACCCTACCGAAAATTCTCCGAAAGGCAAATACTATTGAACTCCAACTATAACATTTGGTTAAGATTGGCACAAAACTAGAATTGATTACAAATTTGAAAACGCTAGAATCATTTATCAATTCTAGAACATTAGAATCTCCTATAGATTTTAAAACACCAAAACCACCTACCAATCCTAGTACACTAGAATTAGCTAGAGATTTTAGAAAACCCAATCACCTATTAATTTCCAAGAGTTGGAGATCACTAACCATTATCATGGGTTTTCCATCTTAAAGTTGGAATCCAATTTTAATCCAAAACTTGACAATTTTTCATCCATCACATATTGTCATCCATCATCCAATTACATGCATGTTCATTGAGGTGGTATCTTATGAATTGCCACAATGGCCATTGGATATAAGATTTGGTATCCAAGAAACAATGCCATGTTTTGCACAATGTTTCTCATTTTGCTTGATCTGAACCCACCATTCACTCTCGAGCAATTGCCTATAAAAGGAGGACCCTTTCTACTATTTTTTACTTTCCATTTTCCCTATTTATTCTTGCTATTAAAATTTCAGAAATTGGTAACTTGTTTATTTTTTGTCCAAACAAAAATGAAGGGTAGTATTAGCAAAGCAAAGGCTAAAAAATTGGCCAAAATATAAGGAGAGTTAATGACAAAGGGAAGTGGAAGAACTAGAAGGAATGGATAAAAGGAGAATTAGAAAGGAATTAGAATTGGAGAAACAAAAAATAAAAAGAATAGTTGTAAGCTTTTATGGTAGAAGGAAGCTAATTTTCACCAAAATGGACAAGTTTGAATGGTGGGCAACTAGCAAGGATGTTTCATGGGTGACATAGATAGGTGTTTTTGGCCTCACTAGTCCCATCTATCTTCTAGTAAAGGAGTTTCTATGATCAATAGTTTGGTTTAACCCCAAGATCAAAAAATTGATAATGAATAACATTCAAGTAACCATTACTAATGACACCATTGCCAAAATGTTGTGTCTGTCACAAACAGGAATGGGCAAGCTTTTAATAATCAAAATGTATCCAAATTGTGTGTACAAACGGCCCCCTTAGATGTTGTGGTGCAAAAGGAAAGGTGGAAGACTTGTAAATTGAAGGGAAAATACATAAGCAAAATGTCAACCCTGATTTAAGCCATTTAATTCAAAGGGAGTAAGGAAACTTATGTGAGCAAAAAGTTCATGTTCTTTGTTGCCTTAGCAAGGTTGCCAAAGATACCAATGAACTAGGCATAAATCATTTTTGGTAATTTATATTCCAAATTATGAGACTTTTTTACAACAACCAAGTTGAAGAAAAACAATCCTAGTAAGGAACCAAAATTTGGAATGATTTAAATCATCAACATCTTTCTCTCGCATCAATTTTCATTCAACAAAAGTTTGGAAATATCGAAATCAAACAACACATCTTGGGTTTTGCAACTACGTCTTAGTCAAAAAGGACATATGCAATTAGTCATTCATGAGTTGTTAAACCCATGTCGTTTCGCCCATTTATTTGCAAAGGACATTTAATTGCAAAACCCAATCATCTTATCAATTAAGATTTTTTTATTTTGACTTAATATTGAAATTCCATGTCATTGATGACCTTGGTATGATGTGTAAAGTGTATGTGATTTCAACTTAGTCATTTTATTCAACTAAGTGTTACAAGACACCTTGATGGATGAATGACATGTGTCAAAAATCTATAAACACATTATGGGTCATTGCACATGACCAAAAATCAACCTAGTTTAGCCCTTGTAACTAGCATAACCAAAAGTCAACATAACCTAACGTAACTAAGCTAAGCAACCTAGCCTAGCTTGCCTAACCAAAAGTCAATTTAGCTAGGCTAGCTACCTATGTTAGGCAACCTAGGCTACCTAACCTAGGTTAGGTGGCCTAGATTAAAAACAAACATTGAATTCCTAACCCAAGAAACCTAAATTAAGCTACCTAACTTAAACCCAAGTGGCCTAAGTATCATAGATTGCAAAAGTGAGGACTTGAACCCTTCACCTTCACTTTGGGGTTCAAGTCCTCATCCATTGCATTACCACATTTTTTTATATTAATTACATTTAACACAAACTTATAAAGTTCAAAGAATTTAGCTTTGAATTAACCCTAGCCACCCTACCACTACCTACGAACTTAGCATAAACCTAAACATCCCTAGGTTGACTTAAGATGAACTAGTTTGTCAACCTATATTACTTACTAACCTAGTATAGGTTAACCTAAGCATTCTTAGGTTAAAAACAAAACCTCAAATAATTATGTTGCATCTAGACGTATCATAGTTGCATCTAGTTGCACAAACTTGAGGTGGTTACAAACTTAATAAAATATCTTATAATGATGCTACTTAGGTTGATTTGACAAAAAACCTAAAATTAGGAACCTAGGCAAATTTACGTAAGTTAACCTATTAGTAGGGTAACCTATTTTAGGTATATTTTAACATACTAGATGTAAATTTACTATGTCTAGTTAAATAACTTATAAGATAACCTATATTCCGAAATAAGTTTTTATTAGGTAACCTACATACATAAGTTAACTTAATAGGTATGTTAACCTAAACTAGTGTGTTAAGTAGTTAAAAAGTCAAGAAGTTATGTGTCACCATTTTCAAAATGATTATTAATATTGTAGTCATAATTACAATTAACAATAAATTCCTAACTTTAAAAACCTCATGGCACACAAAAAAATATGGCATGCCATGATAAATATTGGTGCCAAAAATTCAAAACACACAAAAATTTATGATGTCACAAAAATCATGGATTGCCATGAAAATTTGTGAGACCTAGTTGCCAAATGGCATGTCATATCATTATCACATGGAAGACCAAGTCACTATTAATCACAAAGGACAACAATATTTTCAACTAACTAATAAATGAAATGAATTTATCAAATCAATGACATGAATCATGATGTGAAGTTAGTGTCACAAATCATGAAGTGTTGTAATTACTAGTCAACCTCATTGCCATGTGGCATGCAACATTAGCATCACATGACCATAAATTATTATTCACCAAAAGTTGCAAAAATGGATGGAATTTTGTTATTACCTACTTTTGGATGATTAAAAATACATTTTTGAAATTTTGATATTTGTGTAAAAATCATCAAGTCATGATATCAACTACAGTTGTAAAACAATAATGCCATGTGGCACCATAATGTATTTTACAACTACACAATCATTAACATGAACTTGTAATTACAATTGTAGTCAAAAAAGACAATAGTCATTTTATTAACTAGTTGTAAAACCCAAGATGTGTTACTGTGAATTAAAGACAAAAATAACAAGAAAAATGTTCCAACTAAATCTGATTTTGAGGTGCACACCATGAGCATGGATTTGCCTTCCCAAGGTGACCTAATTGATGTGGATAGTCCATTGGAAAGACCCTTGGAAGTTGGATAATCAAGTCAACAACTAAAATTCATGATACCAAATTTACTTCCAATGATCATGAGTTAAAACTTGGGATGATTACAACCACAAAATTGAACATCATTGCTTGGCAAACACATGCTTGTTGCATGGTCATTGGAACTTCAATAACATGTAACGGCATGTCCTCCCCCTTACTACAATTGTGAAAAGTTTAAAAAATAATGGGGATCATCATGCATGTTTATTACACAACTATTGGAACTTAATTTTTAATATATCCCCATTTGTTTGCCACTCTTGCTTCAATAAGGGTTAAGCAATAGGCCCAAAATGTTCATTTAACCTAAGTAGCTTCGTTCAAGGGTTTAGAAAACCACTTGCAACTTTTTGGGAATTGTGTTTAGATAATAAGGAAATTGAAATAGGCTTTTGACATTGCCACTATTGAAAAGGCAAGAGCAAAGGAGAATTTTTTGAAGGTTCAAAATCAAATATGTTCACAAAGTTGTAAAAAGAATAGGCCCACAACAAATAAGATGCATTCACCATTCAAGGCTTCAATATAAAGATGTAGAACTATTAAGGAATATAATCCCAATTGATTGAGGCTCAAGTTCAAAATGAGGATTACTAAAATTAACTATCAACAATTCAAAAATAGCTTTTAATGATTAATATTACTTTGGAAACCATAGAAGAAGAAAGGCATGAGTTGGAGTTGAAGTACTAGAAAAAGGACAACAATTGGAAAGTGATGGAATCATTTGCCAACATGCTTGAAAAAGAACTCAAGTTGGTATGCACAACCTTTGAGGTTGGAAAAGGAGAATCGTTCTTTATTTGAAAGGGTGAGGAAACAAAAAAAGGACTTAAAATAGTCTATCGAAAAGATTAATGACCTCCAACAAAGTATTCAGGACTTGACAACTAACCCCACCATCATCTTGGCATAATTGGAGGCCCTTTGAAAAGGAGATGAAGACTTTTGCAAGGAGGGCAAAGGTGGCAAACATTTATCACCACTAGATGGTAAAATTTGAGGCTCTAAAAATTAAAAACACCTTAATGAAAGTGGAACCATTAATTTATCAGTAGAAAGTGAGGAAGAACAAAGTTAAATAATGGGAGCTCTACAAGGGTATATCACAATAATGTTGAACAATGATTTCACTAATTACCAAAAAGATGAGGAGTTGTATAAATTCCAATTGGGAATTTACCAATGAGTCTTCCCCAACTGCATGTTACCAACTTTTGACTATGGTGCCTCATTTGTGTGAACTCAAATATGCACCCTGTCAAGATTAATTAGCCAATTGAAAGGTGAAAAAGACATTGAAACCAACATGGAGATGGAATCTAGTGTTATGGAAGAGTTATCAAAAGTACTTAGGCTACACCTAACATAGTTGATGCAACTATGAAAATTGACCCAACTTCCATTGAAATTGTCCCTCATGCCACCAAAATCAAACAAATTGTCATAGACTCGAGCTTAACATCACCAAAATTGCCCTTAATGCTACAAACCCCACTAAATCTTCTCCCATGGTAAAATAGATTTTTTTTTAATAAAATAGTTGAATTTTTTATTAGGGACAAAAGATCACAAAAACATTATTTCAATTAAAAAGGAGGATAATGTTAAAGGCGAAAATAAACTTTAGGTATTTTTGGATGAAACTTGTAATTATTGAAACCTTTTTTTACCAAAAATCTTTTGTATTGGAAATACTTCTCTATCCAAAAAAAAAGGTAAAAATGAGCGTGTGTTTTTAGAATTGATAAATTAGTTATCTAACTTGGGTTTAAATTAGGTTTCTAGAAACATGAAAATATTTTTTATCAATTCTAAAAAGATTTTATGGCTTTTTATCTTATTTTGGTGGGATTAATGTTTGTGACTCTTATCCTACCTCTGATATGCTTAGGACCTTGGGACTCATGCTCAAGGTCAAAATGTGGAGATTCATTGTATGTTGATTTTTTTTGTGAAGTAATTTGTAGAAAACACATTTTGGAAGTCATCTTTTCCATGGGGAATGTGCAATTATTTTTTTGAAGTTGTATTTGCTTCTTATTGGTTATAGTCTACTTTAAAATGGAATCTTTCCTTAAAGATGTATTTGTTTAACAACATTGAATGTTAGATTTTTTCTAAGTTTGTTTCATGTACTTTCATTTAAAAAGATGAAAGTCTATTTTAACTATCATTGTCCTTGACTATTAGTCATTTAAAAAGTTACAAGGCATGTATTTCACCTTTGTTCCTTTTCGCACTTGATACACAACACCTAGTATCTTACTAAGTGATGGCCTTAACAATATTGTTTTAAGAGCTTTTATAAACTTCTTGCCAAGTTTATGCTTGTTTTATATTCTCAATCAAGTTTGGTAACATTTCCTTACCAAAGGTTTTTCTAGAAAAGAAACAACATAAAGGCATAACTACATTATTAAACACTTCAACTAAATACTTTCAACAAAATGAATGGGAAAATGGTTTTTGACAATTAACAAGCCCAAATTTTTCACAAAATCCTTTTGGTGCACATTATCCTTTTTGTAAGGATCTATGGCCCTTTAAAAATTGGAAATTGCACTTGCACCCATTGTAGACCTTTGCTTTGCAAGTTGTCTTTACAATGGACTTTTCAAGTTGTTTTTCACTTCTTCCTCAATTCTTTTGACACTTAGTCCATGGTATGCATCCACATGTTTATTTAATGTAGTTATCCCATTATTTTTTAAATGTGAAACAAGACCTTTCCTCAACTTCATTTTATATTCCAACATCACATGACCTACTTGTCTACTATAACCACAATACAATGCATATCTTATGACACCTTAACATCAACTAATGATTCATCATTGACACAAAAAATGCCTCAAGTTGCAAAAATTTTGCCATGGGATTTCCACTTTAACCTTTGTTCTTGCAATTTTTTCATAATTAATTACATTATATAATCATTTTCTGATTGAAAACTTGAAATCTCTTTAAACTTTTGACCTTTAGTTCTTTCTTCTATTCTTATTTCATCTTCATTCATGAACAGATCACATCACTCATCTTGAAAATTTGTTTCCATTTTCAGGTTTTATTACCACAAGGCTAAAAAAACCAATCAATTACATTCTTTTTAATTTTGATAGAATGTGAAAGAGGGCATAAACATTTACAAATTATTCACAAGCATCACTCACTTTTCACAAAACACATTATGCAAGCAAAATGGGTAAGGTTGATGGAAATATGGAAGTGTAAATGTTATTTAACAATACAAGGTAAACGTTCAAAATTCTTTTCAAGGTTTGCAAGTTTTTCATGCACAAAAAAATCTAAACATATTATTAACACATTATTTTCAATAAAAAAAAAAATCAATTCAAAATGAACAAAAATGAACCAATTTTGGGAATTTAAGTTTTGAAATATGTTATATTTTCAAAGTTGCAACTACAAAATTTTCATGAAAATTCACCATGTTTCAAAAGTCTTTTTATATGTGTAAAGCACTAAAAAAACATGTGGACAAGTGGCTTTTATGTTTTAAAAGTCATTTTTCCTTTTCAAATGTTCATCAAATTGTTTCAATTTTTTTGTGAACTTTAATATATTATTAGGATCCATGTGTTCAAAACATTCAAAAAATAAAAACACACATACCTTTTTAGATTTTCATACTTGAACATCCTTAAAAGGTAATTCAAATTCATTATGGGTTGTTTATTTTCAACCCTTTTCACTATTATCAACCAAAAATTTATGAATTCCTTATTGTTCAATAACTTAATCATATCACAACTTTAAAATTCTTTCCTTATCCCGTTCCATGATTGTTCATACCCAAATTTGAAACAATAACAATATTCTACCCAACTTGGTTAATTAAAATTAAATATGAAAAAAAAACACCAACTATTGGATGAAAACATTGTTAGGTGACTCACTTTTGGCATTGTGAGAATCCATTTTTAACACTAACTAAAAATTTTGCACTTTGATAATTAACAACTTATGCATCTAATATACATTTCTTCATGCTTCCATTTTAAAACATGGGTAACCCAAGTGTGTGCATGGCTAAACATGACAAATTTACATGCTTCATGGGTTCATTTTAAATTTGTGTGAAATTTGTTATTTCACAAGTTTGTATTGTTTAAACACGAATGTCATGCAGTTTTTAAACATAAAAATTGTGTGCACAATTTTCATGTGTAAACAACACGAATAGACATGCAACATTTGTGTTTAAACAATTCAAATAGGCATATGACATTCATGTCTGAACAATGCGCACAACATTAAGGTTCAAACAACATAACTAAATGAATGATATTCATGTTTATTCCATACAAACCTATGAAAATGATTTTGCACGACTATTATTATCAAGTTGTGACCCATTAAGTTTGTGATGAAAAACAAAGTTATAAATGAAAAATGAACTAATAAGACTTAATAACACAATTTTTTTTTAAAAAAATCTTTTATAATGAAATGCATCTTATTTTTAAACACCTAATTTATTGATGTCCAATTTTTTTCAAAAACATTTTACTCTACTATGGAAATTTTATTTTGATTTACCCTCCATTGCTTTACTTTGTGACTAAAAGAATGTCATCAATTCAAAAGTTCACTATGAGTCCATTTTCTTTTTTAAAAATCGTTTACAATTTTTCATATGATTATCAATAAATTATATTGCAACATGAATAATTAAAAATTGAAAATGATAATGTGAAAATATGATTTTACATTTTAAATTCATCTACCATTCAAAAAAAACTACAACTTTGACAATCCAAATAAAACCCCCTAACCAAGTTATTGTCACCCTATTTTATACCTTGTAAACATCATGAAAAAAACATGTTTTTACAATGCACCACACTCCCACAACCTTCATTCCATCTTATATATTAAATCTACAAGTGTGTCTGTCTGTCTGTTTGTCCGGGCAGTTTCCAGGCACTGCGTGGACCTTTGTTTTTTTGTTTTTTTGTTTTTATTTTTGATGGGTTTTGTTTTCTTGGTCGATTGTTGCGGTGGGGGAAGAATTCTGCAGTGGGTTTTGTTTTCTTGGTCGATTGTCGCGATGGGGGAAGAATTCTGCAGTTGTCAGTTCCTCTTTGTCGCGGTTGCTTCTGTTGCTACAATCAACAAGGGGTTGCTGCTGCCGATGACTCCTAGCAAGATTTGGATCATGGGGAAAGCCTGTCATTTCAACGACACTCCCGGAGGTGGATACACAAAGTAGCCATGGTCTCAGAGATCAAAGGAAGAGAGGAATTGCATGAGACTCTGTGTGTGTTCAGATTCACCAACAGCATTCATATCTTCTTCAGGTGAAACCTAAACAAAGATGGATATGGCTGAAGTCGATCCGTCTGTTGAAGCATCTTCTTTTTTTTCTTCTTCATCGTCATCATCTTACAGGATTGTGTCCTCGCAAAAATATACAAAGACTCAAAAGATTGTGCAGGAGTTCTGCAATTAGGGTTGTGATAATGGAGAAGTTGTGATACCTGAGATTCTGTGCTGAGATCAAAGGAAGAGAGGAATTGCATGAGACTCTGTGTGTGTTCGGATTCACCGACA